>JGI26080J50196_1001089_pt1 | contig 12106 bp, 7 predicted proteins | sample SaaInl0LU_22_DNA_FD_50196 | JGI IMG/M metagenome (IMG submission 50196)
GATTGAGCAGAATTTGCAACTTCACCCATTAACCCAACGTTTCCTGCACCATATACTAAGCGCATACTATTACGCGCAATCATATTTCCGGTGTCAGTGGCTGCTTGTAAATAACTAGATTTTGTACCATCACGATGTGCGCAATAGACACATATGGATTTTTTGCGTTGTAAATTCATTGTTTATACTTACAACTATTATTAACTACCGCCAAGGGGGCAAGAGAATATGAATGCTAAAAAAACTGAAATCCTCAAATTAAAGGAATCTTCACGTGTCAAAAAGACATTTGGAAATCGTTCAGAAGATAAAGTTATTCTTTCTTTTGCAGCTGCATTTGCNGTTTTAGCAATATTTTTTATTGTAATGGAAACTGTAGATGAAGATAATCTTGATATTGTTAAAGTTGAGGTGAATGAAGCTGTTTCCAATGAGGCAGGGCCTGCAGAGGTGAAATCAATTGACCAAAAAGAAATACCTGCAGTTAAAGGCAGTATAGATACCAAAGAAGAAATAAACAAATCTGAAGAAGTGCCCACTACTAAAGAAGAGGTGGTTGAAAGTGTAGAGTTGCCTGTCACCAAAAAAGAAGCGTCTACAGTTGTAGCGGAGCCAATTGCTAAAGATAATGTGACTACAGAGAAAGAAGAGCCAGNTACTAAAGATAAGGTGACTACAGCGAAAGTAGAGCCAGTTACTAAAGATAAGGTGACTTCGTCCGAAGAAGAGGCAGCTACTATGGAAGAGACATTGGTAGTTACTGAAGAAAATATAATAGCAGAGACTGAAGCTGTAATTGAAAATAATCCAGCATTTGATTTAGTAAGAGTAGATGAAGATGGATCTGCTATTATTGCAGGTTCAGCTAAGCCTAATAGTGAGGTAAGATTGTTGGTAGACGGAAAAGAGTTGGAGACTGCTGAAACTGATGCTTCAGGAGCTTTTGCTATATTAACCACGATCCCTTCTGGTGAAAAACCACTTGAATTACAATTAGAAGATGTAAATGACAGCAACATTAAATCTGCTGATACAGTCTTGATAATCCCAAATAAAGAGGCTGAAGGGAGTGGCCCAAAAATTATTATTGCTGAATCTGACGGTAAGATTATTGTTCAAGAACAAAACGATATAGCTCCAAAGATTCAACCTCTTTCATTAGATACAATTAACTATGCTGCCAGTGGCGATGTAATTCTTGCTGGTAGGGCATCATCTGAGCAGATAGTTCGGGTATATGTTGATAATAAACCAGTTGTTTTAGGAGAAGTTACTGATGGAAAGTGGAACTTTGAAATACCTAACATTGAAGAAGGTATTTATACGCTAAGAGTTGATGCAATCAATAATGAAGGTAAAGTTGTAGATCGTGTAGAGAGTCCTTTCCAACGTGTAATTCGTGAAATGGAAGATGGTCAGGCCACAATACAACCTGGCTTTACGCTATGGAAGTTAGCAGAATTAAAATATGGCTTCGGTATGAGATATGTTCAAATTTTTGAAGCTAACCGAGATTCAATAAAAGACCCAGATTTAATTTATCCAGGTCAAGTGTTCCAAATACCTGAAAAATAATATTCACAAAGTTTAGTTTGAATTAACTAGTCAAGTTTGAAGCATAATACTATGTTAAGACTTCAACGGAGATTAATTACATTGAGACCCACTACTTCATCAGCAAATTTGAAAAGCGGACAAGCAATGAACGTGATCAAATCTGTTTTACCATATTTATGGCCAAAATCGCGAAAAGATATACAATTTAGAGTTGTTCTTGCAATGCTGGCATTAGTACTTGGTGAAATACTAGGATTACTGGCACCATACTTTTATGGAGTATCTGTTGATGCCCTTGCTCCGGGAGCGGATGAAGATCAAACTATATTTATGTTGACTGCAGGTGCACTCGGCATGGTTGTAGCTTATGGCGTTATGCGCATTTTGTCAGTTGGATTTAGCCAACTTAGAGACGTGATATTTGCACAAGTAGGTCAACGTGCTCTACGCCAACTAGCTTTAGAGACATTTAGGCATATGCATCGATTATCTCTCAGGTATCACATTACACGCAAGACTGGTGGATTAAGTAGAGTAATGGAGCGTGGTGTTAAGGGGGTCGAGTTTTTATTAAGGTTTATGCTTTTCTCAATTGGGCCACTAATTCTTAAATTGTTAATTGTTGCAGGTATTTTTTATCTAGAGTTTGGTTTTATCTATATGGCAATCGTTTTGATTACGATTGTCTTATATATTTGGTTTACTTTTTCCGTCACAGAATGGCGGGTGAAAGTACGTAAAGAAATGAATGATAAAGATACTGATGCTAATCAAAAAGCTATTGATAGTTTATTGAATTTTGAAACAGTAAAATACTTTGGTGCTGAAGAAAGAGAAGCACTAAGATACGATGAAAGTATGCGAGGTTATGAAGCTGCTGCATTGAAGACCAGTTATTCATTAGCTTTTTTAAATTTTGGGCAAACACTCCTTATCACTGGGGGATTAATTACAGTAATGATATTGGCTGCTATGGCTGTTCAAAGGGGAGAATTGAGTGTTGGCGATTTTGTTATGGCAAATGCCTATATGATTCAAATAACAATGCCTTTGGGATTTCTGGGAACAGTATATCGTGAAATTCGACAAGCATTAGTTGATATGGGCGAAATGTTTGATCTTCTTGGTCAACCTCAAGAAGTAATTGACGTGGCAAATGCCGAAGATTTAAATATAAAAGGTGGTCAAATTGAATTTGATAACGTTACATTTGGCTATGATCCAGAAAGAACTATACTATCCAAGTTATCGCTGAAAATAAAAAAAGGTGAGACAGTTGCCATCGTTGGCCCCTCGGGTTCTGGTAAATCAACTATCGGGCGTCTTCTTTTTAGGTTTTATGATGTAAATTCTGGAAGTTTAAAAATTGATGGACAAGATATTCGTAACGTAACGCAAGCATCTGTTCATAACTCTATAGGGATTGTTCCCCAAGATACTGTTCTGTTTAACGATACTATAGGATATAATATTGCTTATGGTCGGGATGGTGCGTCGGAAGATGAAATAATAGCTGCTGCCAAGTCAGCAAAAATACATGATTTTATAATTAGTTTAACTGATGGTTATAATACAACTGTTGGCGAAAGAGGATTAAAGTTATCTGGAGGCGAAAAGCAAAGAGTAGGTATTGCACGTACTTTGTTGAAAAATCCTCCTATATTAGTATTGGATGAAGCAACTTCGGCGTTAGATACAGAAACTGAAAGAAACATCCAAGATAGTTTACGAGGATTAGGTTCGGGAAGATCTGTTATAACAATTGCTCACCGTTTATCGACAGTCGTTGATGCTGATCAGATTATTGTTTTGGAACAAGGTTGTATTGTTGAAAAAGGCACACATGACGAGCTTTTAAATCTTAATGGCCGATATACTAAAATGTGGCATATCCAAGAGTCAGAAGCCGAGCTGGCAGTCTAATGCCAGTCTCTTCTAATAATTAATTAGATTAGCGTGCAATAGATTTAAGCCTCAAAAGCCTTGTAAAACCAGCATAGGCACCTCTGCTAACCCAAACTCTTAGTGCTAACAATGATGGTGTCAGAACAAGGGTTAAAACAGTTGCAATTCCCAGCCCAAAAACTACTGCAGTTGCAAGCTGTTTCCACCAGAGCGCAGTTGGCTGATCTATAAAATATCCACCATTTATAAAATCAATTGAAATGCCCAGCATCATTGGTGTTAAACCAGCCATAGTTGTTATTGTAGTTAAAAGAACAGGTCGAATTCTGGCTTGTGCAGTTTTTGAAATAGCTTCAAGTGCTGGCATGTTTTTTGAATACTCTTGATAAGTATCAATCAAAACAATGTTATTATTAACAACAATTCCTGCCAAAGCCACTATTCCTGTTCCAGTCATAATAACACTAAATGCTTGGTTCATGACTAGCATTCCGATTAAAACTCCTGCAGTTGAAAGAACAACGGCTATTAAAACAAGTGCAGAGTTATAAAATGAATTAAATTGTGCCAACAAAATTACAAACATTAATCCTAAAGCGCCAAGAAAGGCTTTGCCCAGAAATGCTGAACTTTCTGCTTGCTCTTCTTGATCACCTTTCCATTCCCACTCAATTCCATTTGGTAAGCGTTCTTCTTCTTCTAACCATTTTGTTATTTCTGCAATTTTTTCGCCAGCATTAATTCCTTCTGCTACATCGGCTTTAATATCAAAATACCTTTTGCTATCATCACGATCGATTTGCCCAAGTTTCTCAACTGGTCTTAAAGTGATGAAGTTTGATATTGGAATTAAGCCAGAGTTCGTTCTAACGCGTAATGTTTCTAGTGTAGAAAGAAGTCTATCTTTTTTTGGAAGTCGTACGCGAATATCAATATCTTCATCAGACGTATCTACAGTCATATCCCCAAGTTTTAGACCACGTGTAACAAGCTGTACCATTGCTCCAACTTGTGCAACATCCGCTTTGTATCTTCCTGCTTTTTCAACATCAACATCTACTTGCCAATCTATACCAGGAAGTGGCCTTGTATCTTCAATTTTAATTGGACCATCAATCGTTTCATAATGATCGCGAACAATTCCTGCTGCTGTTTTTAAGTCGTCAAAATTTGATCCTTTAACTCTAAGAGTTAATGGCTTGCCAGAAGCAGGACCTTGAGCGAGTTCTAAGATTTCCACCTGAACACCAGGAACATCTGCAATTCTTGCCTCTACTGCTTTAAGTATATCAAAACCTGATGGTGAGCCTTGCCGTGCTTCCCAAGGTGTAGTTTCAATTTGGATTTGCCCAATTGTATCAAGTGGAGCAGTGGCTCCACCAGTGTTATTATCCAACCCACCATCCCCAGCAAATGCAAATGCACTTTGTATGCCGTCGATGTCTTTGATTAAACCTTCAACGTTTTCAACTAGTATATCTTTTTCAGCTAGAGATAAATTTCCTCGGGCACGCACATAAACTATGGCGTTCTCTGGCTCTGTGGTCACAAAGAATTCAACACCATTATTATTTTTCCCAAAAACAGAGAAAACTGTTATTAAGAAGAATATTGTTAATCCTATCATTACAGCTGGCATGTACCATTTATTAACAATTAAAGTAATCAGACGTGCATAAAGGTTTGGCTTTAAAGCCTTATTACTTTTTGAAATGGATTTCAAAGAACTTGTTGTGGCTGAAGTAGCCATGCATCCAGTAAAAAATAATAGTGCACCAATAACAGCAATGCCATTTACCAATTGAATTACACCGGCAAAAATGACTGCAATTGATACGATTACTAATAATAAGCGCACTATGAGTTTTGAATTATTTCTCAAACTGTTAGAAATGTTCTCTAAAATACGTGTTAATCTTCCAGCTACTCCACCAATTACGGGAAGATAAATAAGCGCAACAAGTAATGAAGCTGATAATACGTATATTAATGTTATGGGTAACATTCTCATAAATTCGCCAGGCACGCCTGGCCAAAATAACATTGGTAAAAATGCACATAATGTTGTTGCTGTTGAGGAAACGATGGGCCAAAACATTCTCTTGGCAGCCGAGCCATATGCTTCCATTGGGCCAGTACCTTCAGCTATACGTTTATCTGCATATTCGACAACAACTATGGCACCATCAACTAACATCCCTACAGCGAGTATTAATCCAAACATTACCATATTAGAGATTGTAATTCCGGATATTCCCATTAGGGCAAAGGCTAAAAGGAAAGATGTGGGGATTGCAAAGCCAACAAGAAGGGCAGAGCGAATTCCCAGCGCAGCTAAAACGACAATCATAACCAGAGCAATGGCGGTCAAAACTGAACCTTCAAGTTGGCTTACCATATCAGAAACTTGTCTAGATTGATCAGATGAAAAATCTATTGTTATTGCGTCCCTAAGTTCGGGCTCCCATTCAGAAATTATTTGTTCTACTTTAGCTTTCACTAAACTAACTGTGCTTATTAAGTTTACACCTTTTCGTTTGATTATTTGCAGAGTAACAGTTGTCTCACCATTAAATCGAGCCGTGCCAACTCTATCTTCAAATGTTAGCCTAATATCGGCCAGATCTTCGAGTGTAATAACTCTGTTACCGTTAACTTTTACTGGCAAATTATAGACATCTTTTGGTTCATTGAACGACGAAGGGATCTTAATAGCAAAGGCGCCTGCTTCGTTTTCTATTTCACCAGCAGCAATTAATAAGTTATTATTTGTAACAACATTAATTAATTCACCCGCTGTGACATTGTAAGCTTCAAGCTTTAATGGATCGATTAAAACTTCCAACATTTCATCACGCTGGCCAGCTAAACCAACTTCCAGAACCTCTGTCATGGATTCTATTCTATCCTGCAGGTTTTTTGCTACTCTGGTCATTGTTCTTTCAGGTAACTGCCCTGACATTGAAACAACTAATATTGGGAACCTTGAAAAATTAATTTCATTTATTGAGTACTGGTCAGCACCGTCTGGAAATTCAGCTTGGGCTTGATTTGCTTTATCTCGGACATCTGCAATTGTAGCAGATTTATCCCAACCAAATTCAAATTCAAGTGCTACACCACCATATCCTTCTGAGGCAGTTGATGACATGGTTTTTAAACCACTTATATCACGTAACTTATTTTCTAATGGTTTAACAATTAATTTTTCACTGTCTTCCGCAGATATTCCAGGGAAAGGTACTGAAACAAATAATGCGGGAATATCAATATCTGGTTCACCTTCTTTTGGTAACCCTGTGTATGCTAAAATACCTGCTGCAAGAGACATTGCTACAAATACTAAAATCATTCGGGCTCTGTCGGTAGCCCAGTCAATCATTCCAGTCATTATTGAGAAACCTTATATGATACTTTTATATTTGAATTATCTGTGACATATTCTTGCCCAACAATTATCACGTCTACTGTATCCGGAAGGCCTGTAACCCAAACGCCTTCTTCAGCATCTCTTATGATATTTATAGGAATAAACTTAGCCTTATCATTTAAGGCAATTCTTACTCCAAGTACTCCTGAACTGTTTAAAGTAAGTGATGATTGTGGAAGCAAATGTCCTTTTGCCCCAGAAAGCGATATATATATATCTGCTGTTGAACCCTCTCGGATTTCATAATTCTCATTTGGAACAGTAGTCTCAACAAGGAAAGTACGTGTGGTAGGATCCGCTGACCTAGAAATAAAACTTACCGTTCCCGATACTGTATCGCCACTTATCAATCTTGCACCAGCCGTTGTATTAACTTCTATTTTGGATACTTGAGTCTCGGTTGCATAACCTATTAATTTGATAGGATTGAGCGCTAAAAGTGTGCCACAAGGAGCGCCGGTTTGCATAAAATCACCGTATTCGGCCGTGTCTGACTCTAATAGCCCGTCAAATGGGGCAATGATCTTTGTATTATTTAATTCGGTAGTCGCTCGATTTATTCTTGCTTCGACATTCGCAACAGCTTGGCGTTTGCTTAGTGATTGTGTTTCTGCACTAGAGGCAGATAACTCAGCGGCTTCAACGGCTGCTTCAGTCCCAACTCCTCGTTTTAGTAAAGACTTTTGGCGCTCTGCAGCTTGAACACGTAATTCATATTGATGTATTGAAGCATCTAATTCATCTAGAGAAAGAGCTAGAGCTACCTTTGCTTCTGACAACACATCTGATTTTGTACCTACTTCAAGCTCACAAAGAAGTTCACCATTTTTTACAAATGTACCTTTTCGTATAGGTTGTGATATGACTGAACCTGATGTTTCAGCTTTAACTTGAACCGATTTAAATGCTTCTGTTTGACCGCGCAGTAAAATGCCATTCGTTACTTCTTGCTCATTTGATTTTTGAACCAGAACAGAAACAGCTTTTTGCTTGTTGATTTTCTTTTCTTTTAATTCAGAGGATATTTCGTTGGTTTCTTCTATTATAACATCCTGAGTATTTAAGTATGCATTAAAATCATTTCTAAATATAAATCCTGCAATCCCTGCGCAAACTATGATTGCTATAATTATTGATGAAATACGCATGATAAACTCCGATATTTAGTAGCCAAATTATTGAAATAAATAATAATTCTAGATTCGTGCACTCTTTACGCCTTAATAACGTTCCTTACAACTAGAGCGTAAAGAAGATTTTGCTAGCCTAAACGTAGACTTATTCTATTGGGTTATTATTCAGTCTCGTATTCTGACAAATAATGCTTTATTAAATATTATAAAGACAAGCGCATGGGAACTAATGGATATGTCAACAATTTCAAAAAAAATAGGTGTGACAGATGCCGAGCAATCAAAAAACATTTTGAATGATCGAAAAGTTATGACTGTTCCTGATTTCCGGGCACGAAAAGGGACTCAACCACTTGTTTGTTTAACGGCCTATACTGCTCATGTAGCTCATTTGGTTGATGCTGAGGCAGATATGATCCTTGTCGGGGATAGTCTTGGAATGGTTATTCACGGTATGCCAAATACTCTAGGTGTAACAATCGAGCATATGATTATGCATGGTCAAGCAGTCGTACGTGGTGCACAAAAAGCATTAGTGATAGTTGATATGCCCTTTGGAAGTTACGAAGAAAGTCCAGAGGTTGCATTTCGAAACGCTAGTAGAATTATAAAAGAAACAGGATGTACAGCAGTAAAGCTTGAAGGTGGACAAGAGATGGCTTCCACTATTCAACATTTAGCCGCGCGTGGAATTCCTGTAATGGCGCATGTGGGGTTAATGCCTCAACAAATGAATACTGCTGGCGGTTTCAAAGCCGTTCGAGACGAAGATTCCTGGCAAGCGGTCATTTTAGACGCAAAAGCAGTTGAAGCGGCGGGTGCATTTTCTGTTGTGATCGAAGGGGTTGCAGAAGAACTTGCACAAAAAATTACAAAAAGTATCCAAATACCAACAATTGGAATAGGAGCATCTGCGCATTGTGATGGCCAAATTTTAGTTTTTGAAGATATGATTGGATTATTTCCACGTGTTCCAACTTTTGTTAAAAGGTATGGAAATATGGAAGAAATGATGATTAATGCAATAAACAGATATTCATCAGAGGTTCGGGACCGTAGTTTCCCGCAGCTGAACATACATATAAACCAAAAAAAAACTGAACTGACTGGAATTGATATCATATTCAGTTTAAATGAACGTAACAATAGTATTTGGAGGCTCTCAAGTGAGTAACACAGACGGTTTTATCGAGGAAGTATCAGAAGAAGTACGCAAGGATAAGTTATTTGCATTATACAAAAAATATGCATGGATTCCTGTAGTAGTTATTTGTAGCCTAGTAGGTGGCGCTGGATTTTTGGAATATCAAAAATCTGCAAAAGCAAACGCTGCTTCTGCGCGCGGGGATGCTTTAATCGCTGCGCTTAACCAAGACGACGCAAGCATCCGTGCTTCAGAACTAGCATTAATTTCTGAAAATGGTGGAGATGAAGCTCCAATTGCTAAATTGCATCGAGCAGGTGTTCTTTTAGAGCAAGATGACATAGCTGGATCTCTTGCTGAATATGACTCCATGAGTGATGGAGATGATATTTATTCTCAAGTTGCAATGCTCAAGGCAATTATGATCCGTGGAAATAAAATGGATAATGAAACTAGAATGCAAGCGCTTGATGCCATTGCTACACCCGGCAATGCTTTTAGGGTAATTGCCATGGAGCAGAAGGCAATTGCTTATATTGATATGGGAAATTCTGACAAAGCCATTGAAATATTCTCAACCTTAATTGAAGAGGCGGACGTTTCTCAAGCTTTGATTGCTAGAAGTAAACAAATGATTTTAGCCCTTGGAGGTGAATTGGCCAATTAGGCTATTTTGTACTTTTAAAATATATATTCAATTTAGAATCTGTTTTGTGCTTGAGGATTAGATGCCATGCTAGATAAAATAAAAGCTTTAACTTTTATAGTTATACTGTTTTTGGCCGCATGCGGCGAAAAGGAAGATATTGTTCCGGGTGTACGTCTAGATCTTAGGTCAGCAGTTGATNCGCCAGTTTTAGCAAATAAAGATTTAACTCTCTCAAAANCTAAGATTAATAAAGAATGGACACATAGAAATGGAAGTCAAAGTCATTTTATAAAGCACCCTTCTTTATCGAACGAGCCTTCTGAGATTTGGTCNGAAAAAATTGGTGTTGGTAATAAAAGACGTCAAAGACTTGCAGCTGACCCANTCATAGCTGAAAATCGTATTTTCACTCTAGATTCAAATTTTGGTGTTAGTGCATTTGATGAAAATGGTGAAAAAGTATGGGCGGCTGATTTAACTTCAACTAAAAGTCCAAAAGATAAAATTTCTGGCGGTGGCCTTGCGTATTCAAAAGGAAATTTAGCTGTATCAACTGGTGCAGGAGAAGTAGTTTTATTAGACGCAGCTACAGGAATTATTCGATGGAGACATGATGTTCAAGGTTCAATATCAGCACCTCCAACATATGCTAGTGGAATAATTATAGTTATGACTGGGGGAAACCAAGCCATAGCACTAAATGCAAAAAATGGCCGTGTTGTTTGGACCCAAGAATCGAACACAACTGGTGCAGGTATCTTAGGTGCGGGTACTCCAGCTGTTAGTGGGAATCTGGTCGTTCTTCCATTTACATCAGGAGAAGTGTTGGGCGTTTCTTTAAATGAGGGGCTTCAATCTTGGAGCCAAGTAATAAACGGTAAACGTGTTGGATCAGCAAATGGTTATGTCAAGGCAGTATCAGGAGATCCTGTGATAGTTGGAAAAATAGTTTATGCTGGAACTAACTCTGGTAGACTAGCGGCAATTGATATCACATCTGGAATGAGAGTGTGGACAAAAAAAGAAGGTGCTATTGGCCCAGTTTGGATAGAAAATAACGCCTTATTTGTCTTAACTGATCAGCAGAAGCTCAAACGCTTAGATCGAAAGAATGGTGCTGAGGTTTGGTCTTATGATTTACCAGTTTATAAAAACCCAAAAAGGTCTACTGGGAAATATGGACATTTTAGTCCTGTTCTAGCAGGAAATAAATTATATGTTGCTGGTACTGATAAGAAGATACGCGTTTTTGATCCAACAACAGGAGAATTATTAAATTCGATTCCTGTTCGAGGCGGAGCGGCCTCACAATTGGCTATAGCGAATGAACGTATGTATATTCTATCGGGTTCTGGTAAACTCATAGCTTTCCAATAGGGATTTTATTGGTTAAAGGCTCTCAGAGATCATAGTGTATTTAAATAAATTGAATGCATTTTTGCAAAGGCCAAGAAAATGACTTTTACTGTCGCACTTGTCGGACGACCAAATGTAGGAAAATCTACACTATTTAATCGCCTGGTAGGTAGGAGATTAGCTCTAGTTGATGACCAACCTGGTGTTACTCGTGATTTGCGAGAAGGTGATGCAAAAATGGGCCCTGTAAAGTTTACAGTCATAGATACTGCAGGGTTAGAAGAGGCAACTGATGAGAGTCTACAGGGTCGAATGCGCATGTTAACTGAACGCGCAGTTGATATGGCTGATGTTTGTATTTTTATGATGGATGCTAGGGCAGGTGTCTTGCCAGCAGATAGAGTATTTGCAGAAATTTTGAGAAAAAAATCAGCAAAGGTGATTTTGGTAGCAAATAAAGCTGAAGGTAATGCAGGCGAAGTTGGCTTCTTTGATGCTTTTAGTTTGGGTTTAGGTGAGCCTGTCCGCCTTTCTGGTGAGCACGGAGAAGGAATGGTTGATCTCCAGCATGTGCTTATGCCTATATCAAAAGAGTTTGAAGAAGATGAAGACCTTTTAGAACCTGAAACTGATATTGATATAGAAGATTTAGATGATGAAGACAGTGGTTTAGAGATTAGTTACTCAGCTGAGAGGCCTCTACAAATTTCTATCATAGGCAGGCCGAATGCTGGTAAATCTACTCTAGTAAACCAAATATTGGGCCAAGAAAGAATGCTCACTGGGCCTGAAGCTGGTATAACTCGTGACAGTATTTCTATTAACCATGATTGGGATGATGTTCCCATGCGATTATGGGATACGGCAGGGATACGAAAAAAAGCAAAAGTACAAGAAAAACTAGAAAAACTTTCAGTTTCTGATGGTTTACG
>JGI26080J50196_1001095_pt1 | contig 12065 bp, 12 predicted proteins | sample SaaInl0LU_22_DNA_FD_50196 | JGI IMG/M metagenome (IMG submission 50196)
ATACTGAGAATAAAATGCGCGGATTTGGCTCTGGGGCGGATGATTATCTGACCAAACCGTTTCACCGGGAGGAATTGATCGCACGGATACACGCGATAATTCGCCGCTCAAAAGGACATTCGCAATCCATCATCAAGACAGGCGATATAGAGGTGAATTTGGACGGAAAAACCGTGGAAGTGCGCGGGAATACTGTGCATCTGACCGGTAAGGAATATCAAATGCTGGAGCTGTTGAGTCTGCGCAAAGGCACGACACTTACTAAGGAAATGTTCTTAAACCATCTCTACGTTGGCATGGATGAGCCTGAGCTAAAAATCATTGATGTATTCATCTGTAAATTGAGAAAGAAATTAAGCGAAGCCACTGGGCGCGAAAATCACATCGAAACCGTCTGGGGGCGCGGATATGTGTTGCGTGACCCAAAGCCCGATGATGCGGCGCAAGATATGGCAATTTCGGCCTAAGAGGCACAGGCATGGCTTGCCGTGACGGTCAACATTCTGGGCCTCACGCTTCGGCAAGCTGACACATGTGGTTGGTGTCAGAAACCCTGTGACATTGACGTCGCTTTACGTTGTATGAACGCAAATCACCGTGTGGCATGACNGAATGCAGACCCTGTATAGGCCAGAGCCGTACATAATTCACAGCATAAGNCCTCTGGACGGGATCGGATCCAATCCTTAGTTTACCCCGAAGAATCCGGGGGGCGGAATGGCGCAAAATCTACCAGTATCAGATATGACGGAAGACCAAGCAGCCCTTGAATTGCAGCGCTTGGCACTGGCTTTGGCACAGGCCAATCGTNCCTATCATCGCGATGACAACCCGTCGATAGATGACGCCACCTACGATTGGCTCAAGCTGCGCAACGCGCAGATTGAACAAAAGTTCCCGCATCTCAAGCGCACAGATAGTCCAAGCGATCAAGTCGGGGCAAAACCAAAGGAAGGCTTTGGCAAAATCCGTCATCGCAAGCCGATGTTATCCTTGTCAAATGCCTTTGATGCGGAAGATGTGGTGGACTTCGTCGCCCGGCTTAAAAAATTCTTAAATCTTGCCCCCCAATCCCACATGCGCATGACGGCCGAACCCAAAATCGACGGGCTGTCACTGGCGGTGCGTTATGAGAAAGGGCAGCTGGTTCACGCAGTGACGCGCGGGGATGGCGAAACCGGCGAAGACGTCACAGCCAATGCGCTTACCATTGCCGATATTCCCAAAAGTTTGAGCGGGGCGCCAGATGTTCTAGAGGTGCGCGGCGAAGTCTATATGACCCATGCAGATTTTGCAGCTCTCAACGCCGCACAAGAGCAGGCCGGGCAAAAGCCCTTTTCGAACCCACGCAATGCCGCCGCTGGCTCTTTGCGTCAATTGGACGCTCAGATCACGCAGGCACGTCCCTTGTTATTTTTCGCCTATGCTTGGGGCGATCTATCCGAGCCCTTAGCGCCGAGCCAATCGGCGGCGGTGGCCCGCCTGCATGCCTTGGGGTTTTCCACCAACCCCCTGTTCAAAACCTGTGATACCTCCGAAGAGTTGATCAACCATTACCGAGCGGTTGAATTGGCCCGTTCTGAACTGGGGTATGATATCGACGGCATGGTCTACAAGGTGGATGATCTGGCGCTGCAAGCGCGGCTTGGGTTCAGAGCCACCACCCCCCGCTGGGCCATAGCCCATAAATTCCCTGCGGAATTGGCCTGGACTGAATTGCTCAGCATTGACATTCAAGTTGGACGCACAGGGGCTTTAAGCCCTGTGGCCCGTCTCAATCCGGTGACCGTTGGCGGTGTGGTGGTCTCCAATGCCACATTGCACAACGAAGATTATATCGCCGGACGTGACAGCAAAGGCCAAGGCATCCGTGGCGGCAAGGATATTCGTGTCGGCGATTGGGTGCAAATTTACCGCGCCGGCGATGTCATTCCGAAAATCGCTGATGTGGATCTGTCGCGCCGACCGGCCGATAGCCAGCCATTTGATTTCGCAGATAAGCTGAGACAGGAGGGCATTGAGGGCCGGCGCGCGCCGGGCGATGCCGTCTGGCGGTACTCTGGTGCAGAACCCCTCGCGGATTTGGCCATTGAAGCGTTGAAGCATTTTGTCTCGAGGCAGGCTTTTGACATTGAAGGTCTCGGGGCGAAACAGATTGAACAATTCTACCATCGGGGCTGGATTCGAACGCCGGTGGATATTTTCACCCTCAAGGCCCGTTTTGGGCCGGGACAATTACAGCAGGTCAGCAAGCTCGATGGATGGGGCGAAAAATCTGCGCAAAAACTCTTTGATGGCATTGACGCGAAGCGCCGCATTGAGCTGCACCGTTTGATTTTCGCCCTTGGGATACGGCATGTGGGCGAAGGTGCGGCCAAGCTTTTGGCCAATCGTTTCGTCACTTGGGAGGCCTTCAGCGAAGCCATGCGGAGCGCCGTGGCCGGCAGTGCAGCGGCGGAAGCCTTGGTGGATATCGATGGGGTGGGCGCGGTTATGGCCCAATCAGTGGTTGAACCTTTTCAAGATCCCGCGCGTTTTGCCGCCTTGCAGGTGTTGCTTGAGCAACTCGAGGTCATTCCGGCGCCGCAGATTGACAGCTCAAGCAGCCCAGTTGCAGGCAAAACAGTCGTTTTTACCGGCACCTTGACACAGATGACCCGAGCAGAGGCAAAGGCCCGTGCGGAAACGCTTGGTGCGAAAGTCTCCGGCTCTGTCAGTGCCAAGACAGATATTCTAGTGGCTGGCCCCGGCGCTGGATCAAAGGCGAAAAAGGCGGCAGAATTGGGAATTGAGACCCTTGATGAAGAGGGCTGGATCGCATTGATTGAAGGGCTATGAGCACGCGCCCCGAAATTCTTTTCCCGCTTTTTGCGGAGCTCAGCACATTGGCTGGTGTGGGCGAGAAAAGCGCCAAGGCCTTTTCTGGACTGAAAATCACCAAGCCACGCGATGTGATTTTTACCCTGCCTCATTCGGTGGTTGATCGGCGGGTGGTGCAAAGCGTGCAAGGTTTGGCGGCGCCTCAAACGCTGAGTGTGCTCATGCGGGTGGTTAAACATATTCCGGCCCGGGTCCGTGGTAAGCCTTATCGGATCATCGTTGAGGATGCGCAAAGCACGATTGAGTTGATCTTTTTCCACGCGCGAGGGGACTATCTCGAGCGTATCTTGCCTCTGGGTGAGGAGCGATTGATTTCTGGCAAGCTCGAGGTGTTTGATCACCGCGCCCAAATGGTGCATCCCGATTATATTCTGACGCCTGAGGCACAAGACGAGCTGCCCCAATTCGAACCAGTCTATCCGCTCACCGCCGGGGTGTCGGGCAAACTCATGGCCAAAGCTGTGCGTTTGGCCATGGACAAGCTGCCGGATTTGCCCGAATGGATCGAGCCTTCTGTTCTGCGTGACAATGGCTGGCCCGATCTTACGACCGCCGTGCGCGAAGCTCATGCGCCCAAAGGCGCAGCGGATGTGGCCGCCCATAGCCCGGCACGGGCGCGCTTGGCCTATGACGAATTTTTGGCCCATCAGCTGACCAAGGCGATTGCGCGGGCGCAAGCGCGTGTTAAGACCGGGCGGATCACCGCCGGTACGGGTCAATTGCAGAGCAAGGTTTTGGAGCAACTGCCCTATGCGCCCACAGGAGCGCAGCGCCAGGCAATTTCCGAGATTGGGGCGGATATGGCCAGCCCCCGGCGCATGAACCGGCTTTTACAAGGTGACGTCGGGGCCGGGAAAACCTTGGTGGGATTCATGGCTTTGTTGCAGGCGGTGGAAAGCGGCGGGCAGGGGGTCTTGATGGCGCCGACAGAGATTTTGGCCCGTCAACACTTAGAAGGGTTACGTCCTTTGGCTGATCGTGCTAGGGTGCGGGTTGATATGCTCACCGGGCGGGACAAAAGCAGCGCACGTCGTCAAAAGCTCGAGGATTTGACCAGTGGCGCAATTGATATCCTTGTCGGCACGCATGCCGTGTTTCAAGAGGAGGTTGCCTTCAAAGATCTGCGCTTGTCGATCATTGATGAGCAGCACCGCTTTGGGGTGCAGCAACGCCTGGCATTGGGCGCGAAGGGAACGAAGGTAGATGTGCTCGTGATGAGTGCCACGCCAATCCCCCGATCTTTGGAGCTCGCGCAATATGGCGATATGGATGTCTCGACACTTTATGAAAAGCCGCCCGGGCGCAAACCCATCACCACGGCCGCGGTTCCGCTGTCGCGTTTGGCCGATGTGATTTCTAAATTGAAGGCCGCCATTGCTTCGGGCCGCCAAGCCTATTGGGTTTGTCCATTGGTCGAAGAGAGTGAAACCATGGATTTAACCGCCGCAGAAGAGCGGTTCAAAATCCTGCGCGCGGCCCTGGGTGATGGTGCTGCCGGCTTGGTGCACGGTCAATTGCCACCCGCAGAGAAGGATGCCGCAATGGCGGATTTCGTGGCGGGGAAGACAAAGGTATTGGTCGCCACCACGGTGATTGAGGTGGGGGTCGATGTGCCCAATGCCACGATCATGGTCATCGAGCGTGCGGAAAATTTTGGACTGGCACAGCTGCACCAATTGCGCGGACGCGTGGGGCGTGGTGAGGCCGCCTCGACCTGTTTGTTGATGTATCAAGCTCCGTTGGGCAAATCCGCCGAGCGACGGCTGGGCATTATGCGAGATACCGAGGACGGGTTCCGTATTGCCGAGGAAGATCTGAAGATGCGCGGGGCTGGGGATGTGATTGGCACCGCACAATCGGGCCTGCCGCGATTTAAGGTCGCCAATTTGGAACACCAGAGCGCATTGATGGCCACAGCACATCAAGACGCGCGAATGCTGCTGCAAAGCGATCCGGCCCTTACGAGCAGTCGCGGCAAAGCGGCGCGTATCCTGCTTTGGCTGATGGAACAGGATCAGGCCGTTCATTTAATATCAGTAGGTTAAATATTTTGTTCGCAAATGTTCCTTAAAAGTTCTTTACATGCATGCAATCCTATGAGAACAAAGTGGCAACTATAAATATTGGGAGCAGAATATGGACAATTTTTTCTCAAACGCCCGTAAATCAAATGCCGAGGAAGCGCGCCGCTTGGAAACCAAAGAGGCGATCAAGGATGCGATTGGTGCATTCGCAATCATCGCGATGCTCTACATCGGTCTGTTTATCCCGAGCCTCTAGCCGAGGGCACAGATGCAATGCGCCCTTGAATAAGGTGGAAAGCGTGACGTGTTAAAGGCAGAGGAGAGGTTTTTTGTTCTTCTTGTGACGCGCGATCAGCTGCCGCTGCTGGCGATTTTCGGGGCAAAGCGCGGCCAAGCGGTGCTGGCTTGGTGCGGTCATCAGTTCTGGAAATATAGCAAACAGCTCGGCGCGGGCGGCTGAGGAGATGGATTTCAGGGCCTCCGGGCCGGTATGTCGGCTCTCGCAGGGCGCACCATTTGCAAATATCACCTCATGTTGATCAAATAGGAGGTGGATATATGTCACTTCGGTGCAATCTGTGTCGATATGAATCCCCGGCAAATCTATAAGCTTTACCGCGGCAATCAAGCTGTCCGGCGTTCCAAACATACGCTGATTGACGGGCGATGATACCAAAACCCGATGCTGGCGGGACAGGCGTAGGGGCTCACGAGGCAAACCCTGACCCAAGGCACCGATGGAAATTTCGATAGGCCTAAATCTGTCTTTGGGGAAATAGGGTGCGAGTTTTAAGGATCTTTTCCCAATCCAACGGATGGTTTGTGCACCATGGTGCCGGGTGTTGACCTGATCGCCGACATGGAGCGTTTCCACGCGCTTTGCACCGGATGGGGTGTCAATCCAGGTTCCCGCACAAAAACACAGCGTATTTTGCTGCGCGATCTGCGCATAGGGCATAGGATCGCCCAAAGAGAAGTTCGAAAGGCTGTAGGTCACCCCATCCGTTAGATCTTGCGTGAAAAGCAAGTAGCCCTCCACTTGAGACGGCGCGAGCATGCGCCAAACCTTGAAGCTAGTTCCGTCCGAGCCAGTGACCGTCCAAGACCCACCTACTCTTGCGTTGCTATTGTGGATGATACCATTCAGCGATTTTAGCAGTTCTAAGCTGGTATCCGTAATTGTCAGCTGTGCATCATTATCGGTAAACACGAGGGTTTCGATTTGCGTATTGGCCTCGTCATAGGTGAACGATCCTGTGTTTCCCCAAGTTAATCCACTCCCCAAAACATTGGGTGCAGTGCCATCGATTGCATGCAGAGTATGGTCGGGCATTGTGACTGCGCTTTATATTATAAAGATAATTAATCAAAAAATTGATTAAATTTGCAGTCAATGTGTCTTCAAGTGGTTAATTCTGCGTTAACAATATATCGGATTATGCTGAATTTTGTGCAGCGATGCTGGCGCAAGCCTCGGCTGTGGCGTCGAGCGATAAAAGAATGCTTGCGTGTCGGTTCTTATACTCAGAGGCGGGCGCGAGCACCTCAAAACCGTCAAACGGTGGGCCGGGCGGTGGCCCTCCGGATTTAAGCATCGCAGCCAGCTCATCGCGCGCGCGCGCCACCTCTTGAGCGGTGCGGCCAATGATGTTTTGCGCCGCTACACTTGCCGCTGCTTGGCCAAGGGCGCAGGCTTTCACATTTTGCGCAAATTCAGTAATTTTGCCATTTTGCATAATGACATCAACCGCCACCTTCGATCCACAAAGCGGCGAGCGTTTCATGGCGCTGGCGTCTGGATTGTCCAGACTTCCCACATGCGGCATCTGCGCTGCGAGGGCGAGAATGCGTGTGGAATAAAGTTTGATCAACTCAATTTGTTCAGTCATTGTTTGGACATTCCCCGTTGCACCCAATAGATAAGCCGCAGAAGTGAAATGCAAGAGGAGGTCTGACATGTTCGACCCGCAAACGTTAAAATATGATGCCAAGGGACTGTTGCCGGTGATTGCTCAATGCGCTGAGACGCATGAAGTTTTAATGTTGGCTTGGATGAATGCGGAAGCGGTGACCGAAACCTTGCGCAGCCGCAGCGTGACCTATTGGTCCCGGTCACGGCAGAGTTTTTGGGTGAAAGGGGCAACCAGCGGACACCGGCAGACATTGGTCGATCTGCGGTACGATTGCGATCAAGATTGCCTTTTGGCGATCGTGATGCAGGAAGGACCGGCCTGCCACACCAATCGCCGCAGCTGTTTTTATACGTCGGTTATCATGGGTGATCCGCGTGAATTAAGTCAGCCAATTATCTGAAATATATATAATCAGATCGTGAATTGGAGCGTGGCGGCAGCCGACCATCGCGCGGACATCGTCAGGACTCGCCCCTTCGCTTCGGAATTTTGCAATGGCTTTGGCGTCATCTCGCTTGGCGAGGCGCTTACCGTTGGAATCTCGAATGAGGGCGTGGTGATGGTAGATCGGCTTTGCGTAGCCCAGGAGGTGTTGCAATAAGGCATGAATGGGTGTGGCGCTCAGCANATCTGCGCCCCGCACCACATGGGTGATGTCTTGCGCCGCATCATCCACCACGACAGCAAGATGATATGCTGCGGCACCATCACTGCGGGNNANTACAACATCTCCAATATTATCAATAAAATGATCGACATTNTTAATGTGATCAATTGGTGTTGTGAGATCATCTGAAAGCTCTTGAAACGCGATCTCAGAGCAGCCCGCCAGCGCAGCCGCCATATCAAGCCGCCGCGCCGGCCCAGCAAGGAGATGGCCGGCTATATGTGGACGACAGGTCCCAGGATAGACCAGCCCATCGGGTCCCCAATTGGGCGGTGCACCTTCTTGGGGTGCTGAGGCAGCCTGTGCAATATCGCGGCGGCTGCATTTACATCCATAGATCAGCCCGCGCCCTAAAAGTGCTGTGAGAGCCGCCTCATAGGCCGCGCTGCGTGTGGCTTGGCGAAATACAGGCCCGTCCCAGGTCAGGCCGAGCCAGGCCAAGTCATCAAAGATCTGCGCCTCCCATTCAGGCCGCGCGCGGCTTTGATCAAGATCTTCAATCCTAAGCAAAAACATGCCGCCCTGGCGGCGGGCGAAATCATGAGCCGTGATGGCTGAATAGGCATGTCCAAGATGCAGCGGGCCCGTGGGAGAGGGGGCAAAGCGTGTGCGGATCACAGGCGCCTCAAGATCAGAACATCCGAGCCCATTGGGGGCTCTTGCAGGTGCAAGCCATTTTCTCGAAACATCAGCTCGACGCGACCTTGGTTAATCTCAGTCGTCAAAACAGCATCATAGCTGCCATGGGCGACAGTGGGGTCATTAAAGGACAGGCCGATGACCCCGCCGGGCGTTAGGTGATCAATGATCAGGCTCAAAGTTTCGGGTGGCGCGGCGCCGAGGGAAACAACGCCCGCAGCGATGATCACCGAATATTGCCCTTCCGTCACACCGGTGATCTCACCAGGGCGCCCTTGCCAAAGATTGGTGTAGAGCGCTCGCGCCCTGGCTTTTTCAAGCATGGGCTCTGAGATGTCCAATCCATCAATATTTGTAAATCCGGCATTTTGCAGCGCGAGGCCAGACAGACCGGTGCCGCAGCCGAAATCCAAAATACGGTCATTCAGCTGCACATAGGGTTTTAAAGCCGCGGCAATGCGGCGCGGGGTGTCATAGCCGGCTTCGGCCAAATCCTCATCATAATGAGAGGCCCAATCGGCATAGATTTCCAAAGTTTCTTCTACCGGGCGTGGCACCCAGAGAGGGAATTTAGTGGGTAAATTGCGATCCTGCGTCATGGCAATAGCCTAGAGTTTGGTGCTGTTTTGGCAAGAGATTATCGCTCCAGCCAGGCTGAAAACGTCTCTTTGGCACGGTCGGTATAGGCTTTGTAGCGCTCCTTGCGCCGCTTGCGTCCGCCCTTGACCGTGTCAATTGGTGGGAAAAGCCCAAAGTTTACATTCATCGGTTGGAAGGTCTTAGCCACAGCGCCGCCCGTGATGTGGGTGATCAATGCGCCACAACCGGTATCGGGTCCCGGTGGCGGCAGAGTGTGACCTGAGAGTTCCGCGGCCGCCATACGGCCCGCCACCATGCCCATGGCCGCGCTTTCGACATAGCCCTCAACGCCCGTAATTTGCCCAGCAAAACGGATATTGGGCTTGCTTTTTAGCTGCATTTGCGGCGTGAGCAGGGTGGGGGAGTTGATGAAGGAGTTGCGGTGAATCCCGCCCAATCTTGCAAATTCCGCCTCTTCCAGGCCTGGGATCATACGCAATACGCGGGTTTGCGCGCCATATTTCATCTTGGTTTGAAACCCGACAATATTAAACAGCGTGCCCAAAGCGTTGTCCCGGCGCAGTTGCACCACCGCGTAGGGCTTATTCTCTGGATCATGGGCGTTGCACAGCCCAACCGGCTTCATCGGGCCAAAGCGCAGGGTTTCGCGGCCACGTTCGGCCATGACCTCAATCGGAAGGCAGCCGTCAAAATACCCGGCTGTTTCACCTGGTTTGAACTCGGTTTTCTCGGCCTCGAGCAGCGCATCGATGAAGGCCTCATATTGCTCTTTGCTCATCGGGCAGTTGAGATAGGCTGTGCGCTCTTCTTCGGTTTCGCCCTTGTCATAGCGCGACTGCATCCAAGCGCGGCTCATGTCGATGCTGTCGGCATAGATGATCGGTGCAATTGCATCGAAAAACGCCAGGGCCTCTGACCCCGTCTCCGCCTGTATCGCCTCGGCCAATGCGCCAGAGGTCAACGGTCCCGTGGCTACAATCCACTGCCCCTCATCGGGCAGATGGGTGATTTCGTCATAGGTGACGTCAATTAAAGGATGCGCATGGATCGCCGCCGTGATGCTTTTGGCATAGGGTTCGCGATCCACCGCCAAAGCACCGCCTGCGGGTATGCGATGCTTATCAGCCGTGGCCATAATGAGGCTGCCCGCGGCCCGCATCTCCCAATGCACCAAACCCACGGCGTTTTGCTCGTCATCATCCGAACGGAAGGAGTTGGAGCATACCATCTCACCCAAATCACCGGTTTGATGGGCAAAGGTCTCCACCTTTGGGCGCATTTCGTAAATCGTCACCGGCACGCCAAGCTGTGCTGCTTGCCATGCCGCTTCGCAACCGGCCATGCCGCCGCCGATGATGTTTAATCTTTGTGTCATGGCAGGCGATGTAATGGCATGCGCGGCAGAAGGGAAGGGCTCAGTCTTGCGACCAGTTGGGATCGCGTTTCTCAATAAAGGCGGCAATCCCTTCCTCAGTGTCCCGGTTCAGCATATTCTCCACCATGAAGTTGCCTGTGTAGGCATAGGCTTGATCTAGTGGCATCTGAATTTGCTGGTAGAAGGCGGTTTTGCCGGTCTTGACCGCAGAGCCGAGTTTGGATGCGATGAGCTCTGCCAAGGCGCGGGCGCTGGGGGCAAGCTCAATTTCCGGCACCACGCGATTGATCAGGCCGGCGTGTTTGGCCTCATCGGCCGTCATAAATTCGCCAGTGACCAACATTTCGAATGCGCGTTTGCGGGCAATGTTGCGCGAGAGCGCCACCATGGGCGTTGAGCAAAACAGGCCGATATTGACGCCATTCACTCCGAACCTCGTGCCCTCCGCTGCAACGGCCAAATCACAACTGGCCACCAACTGACAGCCTGCGGCGGTTGCTATCCCATGAACCTGGGCAATCACTGGCTGGGGGATGTCTTGCACAGTTTGCATAAAGGTTGCACAGCGATCAAAGAGATCCTTAAAGGCCGCAGCGCCGCCATCGGCATTTTGCCGTGCCGCAGTCATTTGCTTGAGATCATGGCCGGCGCAGAAGGCTTTCCCAGTTCCAGCCAGCACAACCGCCCGGATCGTTTTATCTGATTTCAATGCGTTCAATGTGTCTTGAAGCGCGGCAAGCATCTCGTCCGAGAGCGCATTGAGCCGCTCAGGTGCATTCATTGTAAGGTAGGCGACGGCGTTTTCGTCGCGGCGTGTCAAAATTGCCATCTTGCTCTCCATTAACTTCCTCGTCACCATAACCAAAAGCTAAGGGGCGCGACAATGGCACTTAAAATGAACGCTGCGGAACTGAAGGCTTTTTTGCTGCTCGAATTTCCGCAAGTGGCGGATGAATTCGAAATTACAGACCTGAGCACGGAGCGGCTGGACGTGGCACTTCGTGTGCAGGACAAGCATCTGCGTCCGGGTGGCACCGTTTCGGGTCCGTCAATGTTCGCTTTGGCTGATGTGGCGGCCTATTTGCATATTCTTGCGCTGATCGGACCAAGAGCCTTAGCGGTGACCACAAATTGCGGGATTGATTTCATGCGCAAACCCAGCGCGGGCGCGGATTTACTGTGCAAAAATGAGGTGGTCAAACTTGGCCGATCCCTGGCTGTGTGTCAGAGCATGGTCTATTCAGCGGACCAAACCCAGCCGGTGGCCCGCGCCAATCTGACCTATGCAATTCCGCGTGATGGGTGAGGGGGGGTGGCAGGCTGGGCGTTGGGGTAACATAATACCTTATTTTTAGTATAATGATTTTAAATGATTTTTTATGGTATTTCTGTGTTGACTGCATCCCGGCAATCTCTATAACCCGCTCATCACCAACCTCGATGGGTATAAAAAATGAAAACCTTCTCTGCAACACCTGCAGATATCGACAAAAAATGGATTCTGATCGACGCTGAAGGCGTTGTTTTGGGCCGTTTGGCTTCGATTATCGCAATGCGCCTGCGTGGCAAACATAAAGCCACCTTCACACCGCACATGGACATGGGCGACAATGTGATTGTGATCAATGCTGAAAAAGTTCAGCTGACGGGTAACAAGCGCAACAAAGAAAACTACTGGCACACCGGGTACCCAGGTGGGATCAAATCCCGCACCACGGGCACGATCCTGGAGGGCAAGTATCCTGAGCGCGTTTTGACACAAGCTGTGAAGCGCATGTTGCCAGGTAACCGTCTGTCGCGTCAGATTATGACCAATCTGCGTGTCTATGCAGGCGCCGAGCATCCACATGAGGCGCAAGCCCCAGACGTATTGGATGTAAAAGTCATGAACAAGAAAAACACACGGGTATAAGCGATGTCAGATCAAATTACATCTCTCGAAGACCTGGCAGCGGTCGCCGAAGGCA
>JGI26080J50196_1001105_pt1 | contig 11973 bp, 10 predicted proteins | sample SaaInl0LU_22_DNA_FD_50196 | JGI IMG/M metagenome (IMG submission 50196)
CCCCGCTAAGCGGAGCCATTTTTATTCCAATTTTGCTTTGGCCAATTTTGCTTTGGCCAATTTTGCTTTGGTAAGGCGAACCCCAGCGCTCGCGCAAGCATGCTTAGCGCATAGGCTTACTCGTACTTATCTTTCAGTACAAAGAAAGCCAACGCCAAGAGCATTGCACTAAAGGGAATCGCCAAGTAGATACCACTAATACCGGCAAGATCGCGCAAGGTGATCTTACCGAAATTCAGTGGTTCTAAAATGGCAGTCTCGAGAAAAGGAAAGGCGAGAGCGAACAAGAACACGCCGGTCAAACCACCAAGAATAGTGAACAAAGCGTCACTCTTACCCTCTGCAGCACCAACGACACAGGTACCTGGGCAGTAGCCTGAGATCGCCCAGCCGATGCCAAAAACGATACCGCCAATCGCGACACCGCCAACATAAGCGGGTTTAATGCTCATATTGGCGAGACCACCAAGATCAAGTAAATAAATCCCCAAAGTACCGACACCAATGGCCGTGCACATAAGCTTGATAATGGTCATGTCCTTGAGCAGCAACGTGCCGAGAATACGACGGTAACTTGTGGCGCCACCCATGTAGAGAATTGCGCCGAAACCACAGCCAATCAGAAATCCAATAGTCAACGTCTGCATGAGATTAACCTCGCTTGCGATAAAGGAAATGAGCCATGGCAATAGCAGACCCAAAGGTGAAAACCCCGAAAATGAACGAGCTGACAGCCAACTGAGAAATACCACTAATCATATGGCCACTGGTACACCCACCTGCTAAACGCGCGCCAAAAAGCAGCAAAACACCGCCGAAAAATGCAGCCGCAAGACGCTTTGATCGAGAACCACCGAACACGAGCTCCCACATTTTAGGCATTGAGCCTTTGTCGAGATCGGGCTGCTTTTTCGAAAGAAGACGCGACGTGACCAAGCCGCCGGCGAACATGCCAAACACTAGCATCCAGCCGTAACCAACACCCCAGTCGTCTTTTTCACCGTACTTGTTGAGGTAGGCATTGTTTTCGGTCGCTTCGGGAGCAACTTGATGCGCCACTATGGCGTCGGTAACGACAAATTGTGTGGACACGCCAAGTGGCTTGACCAGAAATGTTGCGAGCGTCAGCAACAGTCCAAGTGCTACACCCGCTACCTTCCACGAGATAATTGCTTTTTGTTCCTGCATTGAAACGTCCTCCTTAGCACTTCAGCCCGATGTGAGTCGAAGATTGTTATGCGAGTATCACTGCAAGGAATAAGCATATGCCATTTTGTAAGGTAGTAACAGCCCTTAATTGTTAGCTCAAAACTGCCTACAGTTATTGATCATCAGACACACGCCGACGCTCATAAGGCTTTTTACCGGGCGAGCCGGACATCGGCTGAATACCTATGTCCTGCTCTTCCTTTGCGTTGAACGACGGGCCGTCTAATGACTCTTCAGTGACAGTACTGCGGGCACCGTATCGACCGGATAACGCTTTGACGCAGGCAGAGCCCGCTACCGCTCGTACCAACTCGGCAGTATTGTCATCCCAGCTTGCCGCCATACCAGCACGAGTCTCAGCTTCCGTGTCCGATACGATTTGGCCGCAGGTGCTGTCATCTGCAGGGGATATAACTGACCAAGGAAGTAGTGCCAAAACCATTAAAACGTTACGCATAGTGCCCTCACTCTTGCTGCTAATTGATGTGTTATTGCACGTAAATCCTCCCATAGATGCGCGTTGGTGTATCGCACCTTTTCAGTGCATCGCGGTGTATAGCCGCCCCAAAAAAAGACAGCTTCGCACCGAACCCTTGCAGCCGCGTTTAAAGAAAAATGATGCAAAATGATAAATTATCTATATTTAACAATGACTTAAAAAAACTGGCACAGTGATTGCTAATTCTGGGTGGGAGTGCAAAGGATCACCGTCGAGAGTTCCCACGTCGGCGCCCCAGCACACACTTAAGACACGTTATCCAGTTTACGAGGAACCACTATGTACACACTGCACACTAAAGCGCGCTCACTTAAAGGCNTAGTCGCCGCAACAGCTATTGCCGGCTGCGCCCTAGCAGCACCCTCTCAAGCGGGGGAATGGAGTGCCAATGCAGCGATGACCAGCAACTACATTTGGCGAGGTCTTACACAGACAGAAAACGAAGCTGCGGTTCAAGGTGGCATCGACTACAGCCATGAAAGCGGTTTCTATGCGGGCACCTGGGCATCTAACGTCAACTACGGCGCCGGCGATGTGTACTCGTATGAGCATGACATCTATGCGGGCTTCGCCTTCGACACCGGCGATATCAGCTGGGACTTTGGCTACCTGTATTACAACTACGACAAAGAAGCAGAGTTTGACTTTGGTGAAGTGTACGGCTCGGTAGGTATCGGCGCTTTCAGTGCCACGCTGTACGTCCTTGCCAATACCGAAGCTGACGAAGGCCCGGATCAGGACTTTGGCTTTGGCCAAGCATTCTATGGTTCCCTTGACTATGGCTTCACCGTGGGCAATGGCGTAGACGTGGGCCTGCACCTTGGCTATCACGACGGTGACTTTGCTGAGGCGTTCAATGGCAATGAGGATGGTTACTACGACTACAACATCAGTTTTAGCAAGGATGGTTTTTCGTTCATGATCAGCGACACCAATGTCGAAGGTGGTGCCGCTGAGGGTGGCTATGACAACGACCAAATGAAGTTTGTCGTCTCTTATGCTGTAGACATTTCCATGTAATTTCTGTTTCGCCATCCGCGCTGGCGCGGGCAATCAATGAAAAAACCCGCACTGGCGGGTTTTTTTTGCTCGGCAATCTGTCACCCGATTCAAATGATTCATACCCGAACCCGGACCGCGCGCCCTCATAATGTCGGTCAGCATTGACCGCACATACTCATTGCTCGACTGAAATAACAAAATAATGAGCCGCATTTGAACCTCGGGGTTTCTATCGGCTCTTGTTATCAACTATATTCGACAGCATCAAGTACCTAAACGAGAGAGCACAGGGGCCCCAGAATGACAGATATATGCAATAAAACAGTATGGATAACCGGCGCTTCCTCGGGCATAGGCGCAGCACTCGCGAAGACTGCGAGCGAAGCAGGAGCCAAAGTCATTCTTTCGGGACGGCGCCTTGAAGCATTAGACGAGGTCGCCCGCAGCCTTGTCGGGCCCAACCTGACGCTACCGTTTGAAGCCACGGATTACCCCGCGCTCGGGACTGTTGTCGAGCAGGCATGGAACTGGCAGGGTCAAGTCGACGTACTGATCAACAACGCCGGCATTAGTCAGCGTAGCATCGCAATAGAGACGACGCCTGAGGTGTACCAACACTTGCTCGATGTGGATTTGCTCGCGCCCATTTGGCTGACTCAGCTGCAGTTAGGGCGCATGGCTGCTGTTGGCGGTGGGCATATCGTTGCGATCAGTTCCGTTGCTGGGCGTATAGGTGCGCCCATGCGCACCGCTTACTCTGCAGCCAAACACGGTCTCATTGGCTACATGGACGCATTACGCTGCGAGGTAGAAACACTGCACAACATTCATGTGACCAATATTCTACCCGGCTCGGTTGCCACCAATGTATCCCGAAATGCGCTTACTGCCGACGGTTCTCAGCGCCTGCGCTCGGACGACATTATTGACTCGGGTGATGACCCGCTCGATTGCGCGCGCGCCATTCTCGATGCCATCAAGACCAATACAAACGAACTCATTTACGCAAAAGACAATGAACTCGAGCTCGCGAAACTGCGACACGCTGACCCCGATACATTTTTCGAAGCCATTGCCGGCTACGGCGCACAGACAGTGTTGGCGTTACAAAACGAGAATAGCTGACCGTGCAATCTTGCCGTGGCTTTTACTCACGCTGCTCGCAAGGCCCTACCCAACCGGGTATTCCCAAGCGCTGTCGCAGCTTGGCCCTCTGCCCACGCTAGCTGACCGGCAATCCATACTCGATCGACAATGCCCTCAGGCCTGTTAACCATTTGCTGATGCTGAAATATCTCGCGGTACTCAAGGCGCCGTGTTTGGTCAGGCTCCCAGCCGTCGAAGGCGCTGGGGTTAATAAGCACGACATCGGCCTGCTTGCCGATCTCAAGAGAACCCGCGTCGATACCGAAAAACTCAGCAGGCTCGCTGGTCAATCGCTGCACCATGCGAGATACCGTCGCTTCATCTCGCTCGCGAGCCAGCTTTAAAGACATAAGATTAGCGTCAAAAAACGCCATGTTAGTTATGTGAGCACCCGAATCATTGAACCCGGGCATAGCGGCATCATGGAGTAACAAGTCGAGCGTAGCGCGATTGCCCACATTGCCCACATCCGCGTAGAAGCGGAATGTTTTGTCATACTCCCGCAGCAAATGGATCATAAAATCGGCATCGGTCTCAAGATGGCCTGGAAACTTATCAAGTTCGACTCGCTCTGCATCGCTTCGGGCTTGGCTTAGATCTCCCGATTTGTAAGCTTCAACACGCGTCATAACTTGTGCGAAAGTCTCACCATCCCACTCTGGAATCGGCGCACCGTCGAAAACTAAAAGATTAGGGTCGCGAATAACCAAGCTGTCTGGCAGACCTTTTCGAGCTTTCCAACTGGCGAAATCATCGCCGGTGCGACCATGACGCCACTCGCGGCGGAAACGCTCTTGCCATTCGGCATCATTCAATAACGCGCGGCGCCCTTCAAGATCATCATATTCCTTAGCGATTAACTCGGCGGTCGCCGTCATCTCTTCAAACAAGGGACTAACGATACCGTCAGACCATACTCGGAAGTTGGTACCGAGTGCTTGAAAATGTAACTTCCCTTTTAGCAGCCGAGAATTGAGCAGCCGTGCATAGTTTAGAAACAGGTTGCCCGCCTTCGGTGCCACAGCCATCTCCATCGCTGACAGCGCCGATGTCTTAAGCGTCTTGCCAAAAAGCCTGCCACTAGTGAGCGCAAAATAGGCAAACGCCATTAACTTATTTTCAATGATTGGCGTGGTCTGCCACACCCGCTGGTTGTTTCGAACGACCTTAAGTAAGCGCTTCAATTCGCCAAAGCTCGCAAACTGCGTCGGAATTCGTTTGTCTGTATTCGGCGCATTGGACAAATAATGAAACGGCAAGCCGTCTGTGCTCATGCCAATGAAGCCTTGAGTCATTGCCTCTTGTAACAGCGACTCCATGTGCTGAAGCTCCGCCTCTGTAGGCGCGCGACTGATGCTGTCCTGCAAACCCATGGCTTCAATGCGTAACATGGAGTGAGGCACAAACGCGGCCAAATTAGGACCTAACGCTACCTCGGTAAAATGATCGAGATAATCGCCCGTGTTGTCCCAAGTGATCGCGTCAGCGCATTGGCGAAGGACTTTCTTAGGGATATTTTCAACACGCGTAAAACAATCGACGATAGGCTCCTGATCGCCAGTTTGCTGGCGACCAAAGCATGTCCCGAGACTGCAATTTCCAACCAGTACCGTCGTCGTGCCGTGGCGAACGACTTCGGGTAACCCGGGGGCTACATCCACTTCCAAATCGAGGTGGGTATGAATATCGAGCATGCCCGGCATTAGCCACTGATCTTTAGCATCAACCACTTCGCGCGCCGCTTGCTCGGGCAAATCGCTCCCGCGTGCTGCTATTCTTCCATCGGCGATAGCAATATCTTCAATGCGAGGCGGCTTTCCTGATCCATCAAAAAGTGTGGCGCCTTTGATCAACACATCCCATGTCTGCGTCATCGTTGTTATTTCCCCTTTATGTTCCGCTTCTATGATCGATCTTCCGCTTCTATGCTCGTCGCCATAGTTTGTAGTGACAATTCATCGCCCCGTTGCGAGCAAGCCCATACACAATGGCTAATCTAATTTCACATCGTGATAAACACGTTGTACGTCCTCGCAGGCATCTAGCAGGTCAAGCAACTTTTCAAATTGCTCGAGCTCATCGCCGGTCAATACAGTCTCACCCTTAGGCACAAACTGAATTTCATCGACTTCAAAATCGATGCCTGGATACGCCTCAGTTAAAGCATTACGTGCACGAGCGTACTCTGTGTGAGGGGCAATAACCGTTAGCAAGCCATCGTCACTCTCAACATCCGTCACATCGACATCGCCCAACAGCAGGGTCTCCAAGACTTCGTCTTCGTCACCTTTAAAAACAAAAATAGCCGCGTGGTCAAACATATGCGCCACTGTGCCGGGCGTCCCAATCTTGCCTTTACCTTTAGTGAAGGCCGGCCTTACATCGCCGATAGTGCGATTGGCATTATCGGTAAGACAGTCGACCAGCACCATGGAACCACCAGGACCAAAACCTTCGTAGCGCGCGACCTGAAAATCCTCGCCTACTCCCGAGCTTGCCTTGTCGAGCGCTTTGTCGATGACATGCGAGGGCACTTGGTCCTTTTTAGCGCGATCGATGAGGGAGCGAAGCGATAAATTGGCTGACGGATCGGCGCCGCCGGCTTTCGCCGTGACATAGATTTCACGACTGTACCTAGAGTAAATTGAGGTTTTAATGGCCGCAGTTTTGGCCATAGACATTTTGCGATTTTGGTACGCACGCCCCATTAGTCAGCTCCAACACGAATAAATAAAGAAGCCAATTCTAGCGCTTCGAAGGAGAATTTGCTCGCCTTCATCTTTGAAGGGCCGGCATAAAAAAACCACAGCGCAAGCGCCATGGCTTTTTCTCGAAGAGTCGCGGGCACACCTCAACGAATCAGCCTGCTTGCGCTACCCGTTGCATGCACCACACCTGAAGATCAATCGCTGACTGACACCCAATCAGCGCTGCCAGTGAGCATAGTGTCGATCCACTGGCTCACCACCGTACCACCGACTTCCCGGGTAAACTGCGCCTGAATAAACGTGTGACTATTACCGTCGGCAATCAACGATTTAAAGCGCTCGGGATAAGCTTCTTCAAGCTCAGCCATTGCTGGTAACAGCGCCGCCTCAAAAGCGTCGCCACCAATACCTAGAAACGTATCGGCAATGACCGAATCCTGTTTGGTACTCATAAAGCCCATACGGAGGTTCGCATCCTCTGCCAGCTGGTATTTGTGGTAGCCGGTTAAATGCCCCTCAGGCGTTACACAGTCATCGCAACTTTCTGGAAGAAACGCCGTGGCGTTCCACTCATTACTGACAAAGTCGATGTAACCCGGAAAAGCAATGCCCACACCCGAGTCATTAATCAGCTCAATGGGCGTATCAGGGAACAACTTTCGAACCAGTGGCAAAGCATAATCTGTTCCGTAACCACCAGCACTGTTACCGGTCAGTAAAATCTTGCTTGGCGCAGAAAACGTGTTGGCTACTACATCGAGCGCAGCTGACAAGTTACGCAAGCCCCGTTGATAACGGTCAATTGTGCCGTCGTTATCGTCGTCGTAGTCAACATCGCCTGAAAAGACCGAGCCATCGCAGTACGGCAAATAGGCAACATCGAAGCCTGAGGCAGGATTCTGATCGTCGTTCGGGTTTAAAATGCCAAACTCGGGCATGCCGGGCGCCGCAGCAGGTGTCGCCTGGCACAGCTGGCTGGTGCAGGCACCACCACCTTCAAGAAAGATCATAACTTCGTCGCCTGAACCTGCGCGGGTAGCCATCGTATACTCCCCACCCACCAGGCAGAGCGGCCCATCGCCTGCACCAAAGGTGTGCTGAACAAGATCGCCTGCGGTCTCTGAGGACATCGGAGTGAACTCCCCCAAGTAACGATCAACGCCTTGTGCATACAACTCTTCAAAAGGCACTGGAGCGGGTTCGGGTTGGGGCTCGGGGACGGTTGCTACGGGAGGCGCTTCGTCGGGGTTCGAATTGGAATCAGAACAGGCCCCCAAACCTATCAACATAGCGAGGATGAAAAAACTTTTTGCAGCAGCAGAGATCGGAGACATAGCAGATACCCTAGTTTTTATTAATATTAGATCTTGTGTATACGCGACAAAACCTCAGTAGACCACTGGGCGTCTAATCTCTAACTAGCCCTATTCACGGCGCTGCGAAACACGACGCCGCAAACACAAGCATCGATAGCTATTAATCGACCGCCGAACGGTATTTGGCTGCTCCAAACCAGTAACAGGTAATGGCGACATAACCCATGCTCAGGCTAGACAGCAGCGCCCAACGAACGGAGGCAGCACCAAACGAAGCGAGCTCATCACTCAACATACCTACGAGCAGCGGACCTAATCCTAGCCCCAGCAAGTTGAATACGAGAAGCAACAGTGCTGACGCCTGTGTGCGCCAGTGGCTAGGCACCAAGTTTTGTACCGCCGCATACGATGGCGCAATCCAAAAGCAGGCGAACACCGAGGATAGGCCCATGAACACTAAAGCGACTGGCGCCGTCTTGCCCGCGATAGTGAATACTGCGCTCGCAGGCCACAGCAAAAAGAGTGCTTGCAAGGGTAAAGCCACCATTAAACCGACGGCAGGAATCCACAGCTGCCATCGGTTATCTCTCAGCGCCAAGCGATCTGCTAACACGCCACTGACGATGGTCCCTACGGTGCCACCCGATAAACCAATAATACCGAGCCACAGCCCGGCATCGACTAAGGACATTCCATGAACTCGGACAAGAAAGCTCGGCGACCAAACACCCAGTCCGTAACCTGGGATCGCCGCAAAACCAACGCCAAGCGCAATCAGAAAGAAGGAAGGTAGGCGGACGATGCCACTCACGGCGCTCATCATAGAGCGATCGGCTTCTAGACCCTGAGGCTTTACTTTGATGGGCTCTTTGACGGTAAAAAACAAAAGCAATGCGAGTCCCACGCCGGGCACCCCAAAAACGAAGAATACCGTACGCCAACCGAACGCCTCAGCGATTAATGCGCCGCCAAACAAACCCACCAGCACGCCGATATTGGGCGCTGTGGCCAGCACACCTTGTGCGAGAGCCCGGCGTTCCTTTGGGAAATAATCAGTCAACAATGATTGCGACGGCGGCGTACCCCCCGCCTCGCCAATACCGACACCCACCCGCAACAAGGCCAACTGCCAGAAACTGCCCGCCGTGCCACAAGCAGCCGTTACAGCGCTCCAAGTCGCCATAGATATCGCTAAAACATTGCGACGGGACCAACGATCAGCCAGTCGCGCTACGGGCACACCCAAAGTCGCATAAAACAGGGCAAAAGCGAGGCCTGATATAAGCCCCATTTGGGTATCACTAGCACCAAACTCTGCTTTAATCGGCTCGAGCAAAATTGTCATGACCTGACGGTCGACAAAATTGAGCACGTAACCACAGGTCAATATGAATAACACGTAATTTCGATAGCGCGGCGTGAACTGCTGCGATACGTCGATTTGAGAATCAGACTGAGGCATTAGGTTTCTCTTATAATAGTTTTCTGACAATCGTTTTTTCTGACAATCGAGTTTTTAAATTTTTGGGAGACTATCACCAATCTGGGGACGCTATGGCATCCAAACGAACTATCGGTAAACTAGCGCCCAACGTGTCACCCAATGTGTTCGAACCGGGCTCTTTAACCTGATCCTCTAAGCTAGCCCTTTAACCTGACCCTTTAACCTGGCCCTCTAACCTGGCCCTCTAACCTAGCCCTCTAACTAATCTGGCTCTCTGCCCAACAGGACGAAGTCGTACCCAATGAAAACAATGATCAGATTACTGTGCCTTTACGCCACTTTTTTACTCGTTAGCAGCGCTTACGCTGTATCGCCCGACGATGCTCCTTGGGACGTGTCGAATCCGCCCGGAGAATGGCGGGAAATCACTATCGACACGAGTACCACGACATGGTCGTTTGTCGATGTCAGCCCTGACGGTGAAACACTTGCTTTTGATATGCTGGGCGATATCTACACCGTGCCAGTTAATGGTGGGCAGGCAACGGCATTAACCCATGGAATTGAATGGAATTTCCAGCCGGCCTTCAGTCCTGACGGTAAGAAAATCGCGTTCATCTCGGATCGAGATGGCTTTGATAATGTCTGGGTTATGAATACCGATGGCAGCAATCTCGTCAAGATTACGTCCGAAACCGAGCACAACGTTCACAATCCAGCCTGGTCCCCCGACGGTCAATGGCTCGCCGTGCGAAAAGGAACCGTTTCACGACGCAGCATCCCGGCGGGCGAAATCTGGATGTATCACATCAATGGCGGCAGCGGCGTCGAACTTGTCGACCACCCCGACGGCAAAAAAGCGCAGAAATCGATTGCTGAACCGGCCTTTTCACCAGACGGGCGTTTCTTGTACTACAGCCAGGACACAACGTCAGGGTGGATTTGGCAGTACAGTAAGGACTCTACAGGAGAAATTTTTGCCATCAAACGCCTTGAGCTCGCGACAGGTGAGACGGAAACCTTTGCAGGCGGACCCGGCGGAGCGGTACGACCGACGCCCTCACCCGATGGCCACAAATTGGCCTTCGTAAAAAGACTGCCAGATTTCAATAGCGCCATTTATATCAAAGACCTCACATCCGGCAACGAGCGGCCCGTCTACAAAACCCTCGAGAGAGACAACCAAGAAACTGCAGGATCTCACGGCAATACCACCGCCTTTGAATGGCTTCCCAATAATCGCGACCTCGTGTTTTGGAGTGCAGGCAAATTCCACCGCCTGGACACCGAATCAGGTGATGTCGTCGACATTCCAGTCAGAGTGCAGGTTACGAAGCAGGTGCGTAAAACAGTGCGCTTCCCCGTGGTGGTTGCGCCCGAAACCTTCGATGTGCGCATGCTCCGCTGGGCACAATTGTCGAACAATAACGATCACGCTATTTTTCAAGCACTCGGGCATCTGTACACCGCAACTGTTAAGGGTGGGCAGTCGGCAGGCCACAAGCGTCTTACCCAGCAAACTGATCACTTTGAGTTTTGGCCTTCGCTGTCTACTGACGGCAAGAAAGTGGTTTATACAACATGGGATGACCACGATTTAGGGCGTATTCGGGTTGTCAGCAGTAAAGGCGGGCGAAGCCAGACCGTGGTTAATGTACCCGGCCACTACGTCGAGCCAACGTTCTCGCCCGATGGCGAGCACATCGTTTACCGCAAAGTAACCGGCGGCTATTTACTCTCTCCTCAGTGGTCGGTAGAACCTGGGATTTACCGAGTCGCCGTTGATGGTGGCGAGCCCGTAAAAATCGCATCAAGCGGGCGAGACCCCAAATTTAGCGCCGATGGGCAGCGCATTGTATTCTCTCAACGCGGTCCCGATGGTCTGGTCTTGAAAAGCGTTGACCTGAATGGGCTTGACGAACGCGAGCTCGCAAAAGGTGAGAACGTCACGAGTTATGCCTTGTCTCCCGATGCGCAATGGCTGGCCTACACCGAACATTTTAGCGCCTATGTCATGCCCTTCACCCAGGCAGGCCTACCCCTCACAGCGAGCCGTACGGGAACATCTGTGCCGGTTAAGCGTGTGTCTCAGCGAGCAGGCGAGTTTCTACACTGGTCCGCCGACAGCCAGTCGCTTAGATGGTCGAATGGGCCGAGCCTCAGCAGTCGCAACTTAGCCGATGCGTTTGTTTATTTTGAGCGCGGCAGTGAAGCCGAGGAGACCGCAGAACTTAAGGCAGAATCTAAAGCAGAACCCAAGATAGAAACCATCAATCTTGGGTTCCAAGCGAAGGCGGACAGTCCCGATACGCGCGTTGCCCTAGTCGGCGGCACCATCGTCACGATGCGCGATGCTGACCACCAGCGAGAAATCATAAAAGACGGCGTCATTGTCGTAGAAAATAATCGTATAAAAGCCGTTGGAACACGGGACCAAGTCCGGCTACCCAGCAACGCCAAAGTGATTGATATCAGCGGCCAAGTCGTTGTGCCAGGCCTCATTGACGCTCATGCGCACGGCGGTGTCGGCAGCTACGAGATCATACCCGAGCAAAACTGGACCCAATACTCCAACCTGTCATTTGGCGTCACAACGATTCACGATCCCAGCAACGACACGAGCGAAATATTTGCCCACGCAGAATTACA
>JGI26080J50196_1001113_pt1 | contig 11923 bp, 10 predicted proteins | sample SaaInl0LU_22_DNA_FD_50196 | JGI IMG/M metagenome (IMG submission 50196)
CAGAAGAGAATGCTGCTCCTGCCAAAGATGAAGCTCCTAAAGAAGAAAAGAAAACGGAATCTGCTCCAGCTCAAAAAGTAGCTACTTATGCAACAGGAACCGCTTCGCCAGCTGCTAAAAAAGTATTGGCAGAGAAAGGAATTGACGCATCAACAGTAAAAGGAACTGGAAAAGAGGGTAGAATTACCAAAGATGACGCTGTAAAAGCAGTACCATCTATGGGAACACAACCAGCAAACGGTACTCGTGGTATAGAACGCAAGAAAATGTCGATGTTACGTAGAAAAGTAGCAGAGCGTTTGGTAGCTGTAAAAAGCGAAACAGCCATGCTAACTACTTTTAACGAAGTAAATATGCAGCCAATTTTCGATTTACGTTCTCAGTACAAAGAAGACTTTAAAGCAAAACATGGTGTTGGTTTAGGGTTTATGTCTTTCTTTACATTAGCGGTTGTTAGAGCGTTAAAAATGTATCCAGATGTAAACTCTATGATAGATGGAGATTACCAAATAAAACATGATTTTCAAGATATTTCTATTGCAGTTTCTGGCCCTAAAGGCTTAATGGTACCTGTTATTAGAAATGCAGAAAACTTGTCTTTTAGAGGTGTAGAGTCAGAAGTAAAACGTTTGGCTTTGCGTGCAAGAGATGGGCAAATTACAGTTGATGAAATGACGGGTGGAACCTTTACCATTACCAATGGTGGTGTATTTGGTTCTATGTTATCTACACCAATTATAAACCCTCCACAAAGTGGAATTTTAGGAATGCACAACATTGTAAACAGACCTATGGCTGTTAATGGCGAAGTTGTAATACAACCAATTATGTATGTTGCCTTGTCTTACGATCATAGAATTATTGATGGAAGAGAATCTGTAGGTTTTTTAGTAGCTGTTAAAGAAGCTTTAGAAAATCCTGTAGAGCTATTGATGAATAACAATCCAACAAAAGCATTAGAAATGTAGCCCAAAATCTGGGTTTATAAGTATGTCAAACTGAGCTTGTCGAAGTCTTGAACTGAGCTTGTCGAAGTTTATTATAAAATATTAAAATCCTGAGCTTTTGCTTGGGATTTTTTATTAGAAGCTACTTGCCTGCTGCAAGCAGATTTCTTGTTTTCAACACTCGCTTTTTTTCATGTTAAATTTACTTCATCATTCTGCTACTAAAGAAAGTAATGTTATTATTTAGAACAGATACTGAAACGAGTTTAGCATAAAAAAAGAGCTCAAACATTAGCCTGTGATGAGCGTAGACGAAGTACTACTATCAGGGCTAAACTTGTTTAAAAGCTTTAGTAAATTTCTTTAAAACAAGTATTTTTACTTGTTGATTTTTCCAATAAAAAAACCAAACTTCGCTTACTACTAATATAAAACATTGAAACGTTGTATATTCGTGTTAACGTTGTAACACATTATGAGAACGAAAAGCATACTAATAATATTAATAGTTTCAATTACTTTTCTTAATTCCAGGAAAGAAAATAAATTTGAGAATAATACTGAATTATGTAAGATCCTTGGAAAAATGACAGAAGATGACCAAAAAATAAGAGGAACGACAAAACTTTCTGATCCATTTTTTGAAATTTTAGATTCGATTAAAACAGCAAATAAACTGACAAAAGAAATTTATACCAATTTAAGTACTGAAGAACAATTAGAATGGGGAAAAATTGCTCGTAAAATTGCTGAAAAAAGATCCAAAAAATCAAAAAAGGAAATTGACTCTTTGTGGAATATTCAGACTAAATTAGACAATAAAAATACTGAATTACTTATTGAAATTGTTAAAAAAAGAGGTTGGGTTGACAAAGTATCTTTAAACTGTGAAGAATACGCTGCACCTTGGGTAATTTTTAGACATTCTCAAGAAAAATATTGGAAAGAAATAAGACCATTAATTGAAAAAGCATATAAAGAAAAAAAATTAGGTGGAATGGAATATATAATGATTGATAATCAACTTAAAGGAAGACCATCATTCAATTTTGATTTCGAAAAAAAATAAAAAAACGTGTTACAACATCGTGTAAAATTAATTGCTAGTTTTAGCCAATTTACGAAAGTCCTCGCGGACTTTCTTGGTCAGTAATTATTTACTTTGCATCAAAAAGTAAAAATGCCCAAAAATCTTTAACTTGAACTTGTCCTAAATTTTATAGAAAAAACAAATAGAAATCTTTTTATTACAGGTAAAGCAGGTAAAGAAAAATCCACCTACAATTTCAAATAAATTCTTATATTTGAGTAAAACACTTAGTTATGAAAACCATTTCTTTTGATGAACCCATTAATATCTCTAAAAACCACTTTAAAACTTTAGAGGATTTTCAATTATATATTGTTGAAAAACTTCAAAACTCAGATTTAAATAAAAATCAAAAAGCAATTTTAGATGAAAGAATTATAGAAGCAAATGAGAATCCTGAAGATTATATTTCTCTTCAAGAATTAAAATCTTCTATCAAAAGAAAATAATGTATCAATTACAGATAAGGAAATTAGCTAAAGAAGATATTCAAGATATTGTAGATTATTATGATGAAAACGCATCAACATTTGTAACAGATAGATTCTTAGAAAACCTATTTACAGAATTTGAGTATATAAAATCAAAACCAAAATCTTTTCAAGTAAAATATAAGAATACAAGAGTTCGTTATCTTAAAAGTTTTTCTTTCGGAATTCATTACAGAATTAAGGAGAATTCTATAATAGAAATTTTGGCAATTTTGCACACCAGCAGAAGACCTAAAACTTGGAAAAAAAGATAAATTTTATGCTATAATTTTTCGTTTTCTTACCTTGCATCAAAAAGTAAAAATGCCCAAAAATCCTGAATTAGAACTTGCCCTAAATTTTATAGAAAAAACAGATAGAAATCTGTTTATTACAGGTAAAGCAGGTACAGGAAAAACTACTTTTTTACATAAAATTAAAAACGAATCTTTAAAAAGAATGGTTATTGTAGCTCCAACAGGTGTTGCAGCCATTAACGCAAAAGGCGTTACTATACATTCGTTTTTTCAAATTCCTTTTGGCCCAATTTTACCTAATCAAACTCAAAATAACCAACAACGTCGATTTTCTAAAACAAAAATCGATATTATAAAATCGTTAGATTTAGTAATTATAGATGAAATTTCTATGGTTCGTGCAGATTTACTAGATGGTATAGACCAGGTAATGAGGCGTTATAAAAACCGAAACAAAGTATTTGGTGGTGCACAAGTTTTAATGATTGGCGATTTGCAACAGTTAGCCCCTGTGGTAAAACCAAACGAATGGAGTTTGCTACAAAGTTATTACGAAACAGTATATTTTTTCAGTAGTAAAGCTTTTCAAGAAGCCAATGTAGTTTCTGTTGAACTAAAACACATTTATCGCCAAAAAAACGAAGATTTTATTAAAATTTTAAATGAAGTTAGAAACGATACTTTATCAGCAGTATCTGCAGAAATTTTAAATAAAAATTACAATCCGTCTTTTTCTCCAGAGAAAGAAGAAGGTTATATCACCTTAACTACGCACAACAACAGAGCCAATTTAATCAACAACTCTGAGCTGAATAAAATTAAAAATAAAAGTAATTTTTTTACTGCAGAGGTTTCTGGTAAATTCAATGAAAACTCTTTTCCTAATGACGAAAAATTAGAGCTAAAAGTTGGTGCACAGGTGATGTTTATTAAAAACGATTCGTCTTTAGAAAAAAGATATTTTAACGGAAAAATTGGTGTTGTAACCGATATTTCTAAAGAAACCGTAACTGTACAATGTGCTAATGAAGCAGATGAAATTGTTACAGAAAGAGAAAAATGGGAAAATATAAATTACTCTATAAACGACGAAACCAAAGAAATTAAAGAAGATTTGGTGGGTTCTTTTTCTCAAATTCCGTTGCGTTTGGCTTGGGCAATTACCATTCATAAAAGTCAAGGTTTAACCTTTGAAAAAGCTATTATAGATGCAGAAGCNTCTTTTGCACATGGGCAAACTTATGTAGCTTTAAGTAGGTGTACNTCTTTAGAAGGCTTGGTTTTAAAAACNAAAATAACTAGCAATGCCATTATAAACGATAGNACTGTAAGTGTTTTTAATCAATCTGTAGAAGACAACCATCCAGATGAAAGTATTTTAAACGAATCTGAAAAACAGTTTCAATTAAACTTGATTGCAGAACTATTCGATTATCAACCATTTTTATATCCCACTTCACGTTTAATAGATATCTTTTACAAGAATCAAACTTCTATTAAAGGTGATGTTATAGATCATTTACAAACTATAAAAGATGATGGTGTAGTTGCTTTAATNAAGGTTTCAAATGGATTTAAAAATCAATTACAAAATATTTCTGATGCTAATATTTTACCAGAAAATAGCTCTCAAATTCAAGAGCGCTTTACAAAAGGAGTAGATTATTTTTTAAATCATACCAAAACAAATATTCAAAAATCTTTAGATGCCATTTCATTTTCTACAGATAATAAAGCTGTAAAAAAAGATTTTTTAAAACAGTTTGATGCTTTGCAAGAAAAATTAGAAGAAAAATTATTTGCTTTGCAAAAAATGTCAAAGGGTTTTAAAACCAAAGCGTATTTAGAGGTAAGAGCAAAAGCAGTTTTGCAAAAAACAGCACCCAAAAAGAAGAAAAAATCGCCTTCTCAAAGAGACCCATTATTAGCTTTAAAATTGCGCCAATTAAGAGACGAAATTCGCATTGCAGAAAACATACCCGCTTTTCAAATATTTACGCAAGAAACCCTGTATACCATGTGCGATGCTTTACCTAGAACAGAAAAAGAACTGATAAAAATCAAAGGCATGGGTAAAATTCGTGTCCATAAATATGGCGAAGAAATTTTACAGGTAATAGAAACCTATTGTAAAGAAAACGGAATTAACCAATTTAACGAACAGAAAAAAGAAGATAAAAAACCGACCAAACAAATTACGTTTGAGCTTTTTAAATCTGGACTTTCCATAAAAGAAATTGCCAAAGAACGCAGTTTAACAACAGGTACTATAGAAAACCATTTGGCAAATTACATTCCTTCTGGAGATATTGATGTGTTAGAATTGATAGATTTAAAACGCTACAAAAAAATATTGAATCAAATAGAAGAAGCTGGAGATGTAAAGGGTTTAACAGTGCTTAAAGAAAAAGTAGATACAGATATTACATACATGGAACTAAAAATGGTTTTAATGTCTATGGAGCGTTAATTTTCTTTTTTTTAGAAGCTATTTCCAGCTTTCGCTACTCAATCTTTTTGCTAAAAAAAGCAAAAAGGATTTCAAACAAATAGCTCAATCTGGGCTAGACTTATTTGCCGACAAATTAGATAATTTTAAAGATGTAAGAGATATTTTAAAACACTTAAAAGCAAATCATATAAAACTAGAAAGAGAAGCTAGTGCAAACACTTCTGGTTCTGCAAGTATTGTTTTTTTTGATCCTAATGGAAATACTATTTTGATTGATAAACATCTTTAGGCGACTTCAAATCCTTCAAAACTAACTGTACAGACTTATAACCTTGCCACTCATTTTCCTCTAAAGCATACACAATATCAAATTTGTCTTGTACAACATCCATTTTATCACCCAAATTAAAACCAATGGCATTATAGGTTTTTTGGTTATCACCTTGAAAAATATTTAATTTTAAATGCGTTTTGTCTGCACCTACTTTTTTACCATAACCATTATCTCTTACACAAGTACTTTTAAAAACGGGTTTCATATTTTGTGGACCAAAAGGTGCCATTTGCTGAATAATTCTAAAAAATTTAGGGGTTATTTCAGACAGTTCTAACGCTGCATCAATAGCAATTTCTTGAGTTAATAATTCTTTGTTGATGGTTTTTGCAACTACTTCTTCAAACTTATTTTTAAAATTTTGGTAGTTTTCTGGTAACAAAGTCAAACCAGCAGCATATTTATGGCCACCAAATTGTTCTATAAATTCGTCACATTCTAATAGTGCATTGTATACATCAAANCCTTTTACAGATCGTGCAGAAGCCGCTAGTTTATCGCCACTTTTTGTAAATACTAAAGTAGGTCTNTAGTATTTTTCTATCAATCTAGAAGCTACAATACCAATAACACCTTTGTGCCAATCTTCTTGAAAAACTACAGATGTAAAACGCTCTTCTTCTTCATTATCTATAATTTGAATAACAGCTTCATCGGTTATCTTTTTGTCTAAATCTTTTCTATCAGCATTAAAAATTTCTATGGATGCTGCAAACTCTACGGCAGCTTCAAAATCCATTTCTGTAAGTAATTCTACAGCATAATTACCATGTTTCATTCTGCCAGCAGCATTAATTCTGGGAGCAATGATAAATACTACATCTGTAATGGTTAATTCTTGTTTTTTTATTTGATGAATAATGGCTTTAATTCCGTTTCTAGGTTGTTGATTAATTACTTGCAAACCAAAATAAGCCAACACTCTATTTTCGCCATTCATGGGTACTATATCTGCAGCAATGGCAGTGGCTACCAAATCTAAATAAGGTACAAAATCTTTTATCGTTTGATTTCGTTTAGAGCCCAAAGCTTGAATCAATTTAAACCCAACACCACATCCACAAAGTTCATCAAAAGGGTAGTTGCAATCTTCTTGTTTTGCATTTAAAACAGCTACCGCATCAGGAATTTCTTTTCCTGGTTTGTGATGATCACAAATTATAAAATCGATATTTTTTTGGTTTGCATAGGCTACTTTGTCTATGGCTTTTATACCACAGTCTAAGGCAATTATTAGAGAAAAATTGTTGTCTTCAGCAAAATCAATTCCTTTATAAGAAATCCCATAACCCTCCTCATATCTATCAGGAATATAAGTGGCAATATTGGAAGTTATTGTTTTTAAATACGAAGAAACCAAAGATACAGCTGTGGTGCCATCTACATCATAATCTCCATACACTAAAATATTTTCATTATTTGCAATGGCTATTTCAATTCTTTGTACTGCCAAATCCATGTCTTTCATTAAAAAAGGGTCATGAATATCTGTTAAACTGGGCCTAAAGAATTTTTTAGCTTCCTCAAAAGTTTCAATATTTCGTTGACAAAGAATTTTTGCAATTATTAAATCGACTTGAAGTTCTTTAGCTAGTTTTTTTACTTTTTCTTTATTGGGTTCCGATTTTAGTGTCCATCTCATAGCAAGTTATTGGGTTACTTTTCTAAAGTATGTAAATATATTTCTGTTTCTACAGTGGCAAATTGCCTAAACATTTCCATGACTCCACAGTATTTTGTAACGGATAGATTTACAGCTTTTTGTATTTTTTCGGGTTTTAAATCTGAATCTGTAAAATGGTAATCTACTTTTACGTTTTTATAAAATTTCGGATGTTCATCTGTTAATTCTGCAGTAACAATTACTTTAAAATCAGTAACTTCTGCACGCATTTTTTCTAATAAAGAAATTACATCTAAACCAGAACAACCTGCTAAAGAAGAAAGCATTAACGCTTTGGGTGCAAAACCAACTGTATTTCCATTGTCTTGAGATTTATCAAACATGNTTAATTTATGCCCACTAAGATTGTCGGTTTCAAAATGCGATTTCCCTGTCCAAACTGTACTAACAATATTTTTAACCATANATAATATTTTTTAAATTTGAAGTATTAAATTGTGCTTCTTTACAAAAATAAGAAAAGCTTATAAGTTAATGATAAATTTAAATAAATCTCTTTGCAATAAAACCAAAATTTTGCTTGGCTTTTGCTTTTCTCTAGCATTATTTTTGCATGCTCAAGGAAGCCCACCAGAACTTTCTGCAACTGGAGACCAAGCTTATTGCATAGGAAGTCCTATAAAAATAGTTACCAATTTTACAATAACAGATCTAGATGATACTACAATTGATTTTTTTTACATACAAATCTCCTCTGGATATCAAGTAGGTTTTGATCGATTAGAATTGAGTGGAACTCANCCAACTATTTCTCAAAGTTGGAATATGAATGANGGNAAATTAACTTTGACTTCTTCAACGACTCCAGGAATGTTACTAACTGAATTAGAAAACGCAGTTAAAGATGTAGTTTTTGTAACTACTGCTACTTCTGTAATTACAGAAAAATTATTTTCTCTATCTGCAGATGATGCTAATTATTTACCTGAAACTGATCATTTTTATCAATTTATATCTGCATCAAATATTACTTGGAAAGATGCTAAAATAGCTGCTGAAAATAGTACGTATTATGATAGACAAGGATATTTGGCAACTTTAACAAGTGAACTAGAAGCAAGTTTTGCTGGTAAACAAGCTTCTGGTTCGGGTTGGATTGGTGGTTCTGATGAAGAAACAGAAGGGGTTTGGAAATGGGTTACTGGACCAGATGCTGGTACGGTTTTTTGGAATGGAGCTGTAAATGGCTCTACACCAAATTATGCAAAATGGAATAATAATGAACCTAATGATTTTAGAGGAAATAATTCTACAGGTGAAGATTATGCACATATTACAGATGCATCAATTGGGATTGCAGGTGCTTGGAACGATTTGCCAAATGAAGGTGGTACTGGTGTTTATGCAGCAAAAGGTTATGTAGTAGAATATGGTGCACCTGGTGATCCAGAATTAAATATTGTAGCAAGTACTAGAATTTATATACCGCAGATAACTTCAATAAATGAAGGCAGAATTTGTGAATCTGGAATAACAACATTATCTGCGACATCAGATGAAGGCATAATAATTTGGTTTGATTCAGAAACTGGTGGTACAGAATTATATACAGGACCTGATTTTACAACACCCACAATAAATACAACTACAGACTATTTTGCAACAGTATCTGTAAACGGATGTACAACTTCACCAAGAACTAAAGTTACTGCTTTTGTAACTCAAAGACCACAAATTACAAATATTTCTGAAGATGTAATTTGTGGTGGTTCCGCAGATTTAGTAGCAAATTCAACTAGTGGAACTGTTTTTTGGTACGATTCTCTAACGAGTACAACTCCTATTTTTTCAGGAAATAATTTTCAAACCCCAAATTTAACAACAACTACTTCTTATTTTGTAGAAGCTAGTTTATTTGGCTGTACCTCTACAAGAAAAGAAGTTGTTGCAACAGTAGATAGTACGATTCCATATTTTGAATTGGAACAAGATACTTATGTTTTATGTAGTGATATTGGATCTATAACTTTAAGAACTATCAATTCGAGAGGAAATTATACTTATAGCTGGTCAAAAGAGAATCAAACTATTTCTGGTAATACCACTGAAATATCTGTTTCAGAACCTGGTTTATATACTGTAAAGGTATTTTCTGACGCTGGTTGCAAATATGTAGAAAAAACCATTATTGTAAAAAACTCAGAAATTAGAAAAAACCATTATTGTAAAAAACTCAGAAATAGCAACCATTACTAAAGATGATGTAATTATTATCGATGATAGTAACAATAATTCTATGGAGATAATTGTGTCAAATATAGGAATAGGAGATTATGAATTCTCATTAGATAATGAATTTGGAGGGTATTCTAAAAATAATATTTTTGAAAATATTACAACAGGGACGCATACTTTATATGTAAGAGATATTGGTGGTTGTGGTATATCATCTTATCAATTTTCAATTTTAGAATATCCAAGATTTTTTACACCAAATGAAGACGGAATCAACGATTATTGGTCAATAAGAGGGTACGATAAAAATTTAAACCCATTATCAGAAATATATATTTATAACAGATTTGGAGTTTTATTATACAAAATGGATGCATCTGGACCCGGTTGGAACGGAACTTACGAAGGAAAAAAACTACCCTCAAATACGTATTGGTTTAAATCTGTTTTTATAGATAATAATGGATTGTCTATAGAAAAGAATGGAAGTTTTAGTTTAATAAGAAAATAAAAAATCAGATTTATGCCCTTAGTAACACCACTATCATCGGAGCACGATTTAGAAACAAAAAAATTAGCAGAATTTTTTAATGAAACTTTAGGGTTTTGTCCAAATTCGGTATTAACCATGCAACGTATACCTGCAATTTCTAAAGCTTTTATCAATTTAAACAAAGCAGTTATGGCAAACCAAGGTAGAGTTACATCTGCTTTAAAAAGAATGATTGCTTGGGTTTCTAGTAACGCATCAGGCTGTAGATATTGTCAAGCACACGCCATTAGAGCTGCAGAACGTTATGGCGCAGCACAAGAACAATTAGATAATATTTGGGAATACAAAACACACCCAGCATTTTCAGATGCAGAACGTGCAGCCTTAGATTTTTCGTTAGCAGCTTCTGTAATACCTAACGCTGTAAATGCTAAAATTAAAAAGGAACTTTACAAGTATTGGGATGAAGGTGAAATAGTAGAAATGTTAGGTGTAATTTCTTTATTTGGATACTTAAATCGCTGGAACGATTCTATGGGAACCACTTTAGAAGAAGATGCTATAGATTCTGGAAGTCAGTTTTTAGGCAAACACGGTTTTGAGGTGGGTAAACATATTTAATCTATTTTGGTTAAAGCTTGCTTGTCAAAAGATAAACCATCAAAACCTGTTTTTATAAAATTTCTAATATTTTGATGCGATGTTCCATTGATATCTTTTAAAACAGACTGATAATGCTCGCCAAAACAAAAAAGTGTCTCTTCTTTGTTTAATTGTTGGTGCACTGCAAATGCAAATAATTTACAAGAACCCGAGTTTTCTCCTGCTTTATTTTCAATTGATCCATTTCTAAAAGCAGTAGGTATAAAGTTATAATTATCTTCTATTACTTGCATGGTTTCTGCAAACAAAATTGTTGTTGGGTTTTCTTTTAGTTTGGTTTCAAAATTTTGAATGGTCATTTAAGTATCTTTATAAAGTGTCAAATTTAAAGCAAAAAAAGATACCAAAGGAAATGTTTTTGTAAAAGTAAAAAAAGACGCAAACCCATTTTATTTATGTAAATGGTAAAGTTAAAGGCAAAAAATATTTTCAATATAAGTTCATAAACCTACAAATTTTTTAAAACCTTGTAGGTTTTCTTTTATTAAAAGTTATTTGGAAGATTTCCCTTCAACAACCACAACAATTTCTCCTTTTGGAGGTTTCGCAGTATAATGAGCCAATACTTCTGTAGCAGTTCCTCTAATAGTTTCTTCAAACATTTTTGTAAGTTCTCTAGAAACAGAAACTTTTCTATCTGCTCCAAAATACTCAATAAAATGGCCTAAAGTTTTTACCAATTTGTGTGGCGATTCATAAAAAATCATCGTTCTTGTTTCTTCTGCTAACAATAAAAAACGTGTTTGTCTCCCTTTTTTTACAGGTAAAAACCCTTCAAAAACAAACTTTTCATTAGGCAAGCCAGAATTTACCAAAGCTGGCACAAATGCAGTTGCACCAGGTAAACATTCTGCCTCAATATTATTTTCTACACAAGCTCTTGTTAATAAAAAACCAGGATCTGAAATAGCAGGTGTACCAGCATCCGAAATTAACGCACAAGTTTCTCCAGCTTGCAAACGTTTTAAAATCCCCTCTATAGATTTATGTTCGTTATGCATATGATGACTGTGCATTTGCGTAGCAATTTCAAAATGCTTTAACAATTTACCACTGGTACGTGTATCTTCAGCCAAAATAAAATCCACTTCTTTTAAAACTTTAATAGCTCTAAAAGTCATGTCTTCTAAATTACCAATGGGTGTAGGTACTAAATATAATTTGCTCATTTTTTTTGGTTTATAGTCTTTAGTTGGCGTCAAATTAGATCAATAATTATAAACCAACAACTAATTAAATTTCCTCATAAGTTTCCATAGTAATATCGGCAACAACATCTCCAGTATGTTTAGTAGATAGAGGCTCAAACAATAAAATATGTACTTCTTCTTTGGCAACAGGTTTGTGTTCAACACCTT
>JGI26080J50196_1001124_pt1 | contig 11844 bp, 9 predicted proteins | sample SaaInl0LU_22_DNA_FD_50196 | JGI IMG/M metagenome (IMG submission 50196)
TTGCTGGTTCTCATTATTAGGTTTGTTATTGCCTTTGGGTTTATTGTTTCTCTGCGGTCTTTTTTTATTGGGTGGCGCCCCATTTGCGTCGCTTTTTGGGGCATTGTCTCGTGGAGATTTCCCTACCGACCTGGGTTTATTGGCTTGTCTGGGCTTGTTGTTGTCGCCCCCGTGAACTGCTGCTTTATCCCTAGGTCCTTTATTTTTGTTTCTATTCTTATTGTTTTTATTGCGTCTGCCTTTAGGTGCGTCAAAACGGGTGAGGCTGTCTTGGCCCACCACATTTTCAAAAACCACCTCAGCAGCAACCTGTTCCTCTTCAATGGCATAAGCCTCCAAACTAGGCACCGGTTCTTTGGCCTTGTTTTTGGCCAGTATCTCGTTTACTTGGTCCTTAGAAAGGGTGTGCCAATTGTTGGGCTCATCGCGATAAGTAAACCAGAGTTTTTCTTTAAAAATGTCTACTTTTTGACAAAAAGCCAGCCCTTTCTCTGTAAACAGCTTGGTGTCTGCAGATGGAAAGTCTTTGAGGGCGTCTACATAGACGTCTAGTTCAAAATTGAGACAGCACTTCAATTTACCACACTGTCCCGCTAATTTTTGAGGGTTTAAAGACAACTGCTGATACCTTGCTGCAGCCGTACCCACAGACCTAAAATCTGTAAGCCAGGTAGAACAACACAATTCTCGGCCACAAGAACCAATACCGCCCAATCGCTGGGCTTCTTGTCTGTAACCAATTTGACGCATTTCAATGCGAATACCAAAGGCCTTGGCCATGTCTTTTATGAGCTGTCTAAAGTCTACCCTATCTTCTGCCGTGTAGTAAAAAGTAGCTTTAGAACCATCTCCCTGAAATTCTACATCGGATAGTTTCATCTGTAAATTCAACGAAATAGCAATCTCTCTAGAGCGCTTCTTAATCTCCTCTTCACGGTCCCTACAGCGCTGCCAAATGGCAATGTCTTTTTCAGTGGCTTTTCTGTAAATCTTAGGAAGGTCGTCACCGGTAAAAGACACCTTTTTCTTCTTCATCTGCACCTTTACGAGTGAGCCTGTCAGGGTCACCATCCCAAGGTCGTGTCCAGAAGCCGCCTGACTGGCCACTAAATCACCAATCTGAAGGGGAAAGCCTTCTGCATTTCTGAAATATTCTTTTCTAGAGTTTTTAAACCGCACTTCCACACAATCAAATGGCGCCTCACCCGCAGGAAGACTCATATTGGAAAGCCAATCAAAAACCGTTAATTTATTACAACTATCCGTACCGCAAGTGCCATTGCTCTTACAGCCTCGGGGTTGTCCGTCTGCGCCTGTGGCACAACTACTACAGCCCATATATTTTATATTCTCAAAGCCTGGAAAAAATCCCAGACACTAGATTAGTAATGAATGCACGCCCTAATTTGTTTTTGGCCTCCGGCCGATGCCTTAATGATGGGCACCCAAATAACAGCGCTGATGTAAAGATACTACAAATTCTGCTCCCTAAAAAAGCCCCACATATAAATGTGGGGCTTTAGACTAAGGGGGCTTTTAGGCCCTATTTTGAGTCACAAATGCATTATTTTTTGTACTTCAAAACTTCTGAACGGCCTTTCTTAAATATTTTATTACTCACCGTTTTTCCTTTTCTAAGCGCTTTCTGCTCCTCAAAAGACAAATTATGCACTTCTTTGCAAGCGTCTGAACAACAATCGTCCATAGCATTGGCACAGGTAGGGCATTGAATAAAGAGCAAATGACAAGCCTCATTGGCACAATTCACATGGGTGTCGCAAGTATTTCCACACTGGTGACAATGAGCAATCACATCTGGTGAAATGCGTTCTGCCCTTCTGTGGTCAAAAACAAAATTTTTGCCAATGAATTTATTTTCCAAGCCTTTGTTTTCTACCTGTCTGGTATATTCAATAATGCCGCCTTCTAACTGAAACACATTTTTAAATCCTTTGTGCTTATAATAAGCAGAGGCTTTTTCACAGCGAATACCTCCAGTACAATACATCACTAAATTTTTATCTTCTTTGTGTTCTCTGAGGTCTTCTTCTATAAGGTCCAAAGAATCTCTAAAAGTGTCTACATCTGGGGTAATGGCATTTTTAAAGTGACCTATTTCACTTTCATAATGGTTGCGCATGTCTACAAGCACCGTATTAGGATCTTCTATAATATCATTGAATCTCTCCGCATCTAAATGAACCCCTATATTGGTCACATCAAAAGAGGCGTCATTCAATCCGTCTGCTACTATCTTATGACGCACTTTAACCTTCAGTTTTAAAAAAGAAAAGTTGTCTTGTTCAATGGCAATATTGAGTCGGACATTTTCCAAGAAAGTAATGCTGTCTAAATGGCTTTTAAAAGCTTCAAAATGAAGTGCGGGAACAGATAATTGGGCGTTAATGCCCTCGTGGGCTACATAAATACGTCCCAGTACGGCCAGTTCATTCCAGTGAATGAATAAATAATCTCTAAATAGGGAAGGGTTTCCAATCTGGTGGTAGGCATAAAAAGAGACGGTAAGCCTTTCCAGGCCAGCCTCAGCGATTAAAGCTTTTCTCTCCTCAGCGCTTAAAGTATTGTACAGTTGCATGCTATACCAATGTTTTAAGGGTTAAGATACTGCAAAGATACATCTTTTATTACACTCACTTTTTAAAGGACTGTAGCTGCATTTGAGGGAATAATTGGAAGATCTCCAAAAAAAAGTTGGAAAATTTCCAAAAAAAATTTAAAATATATTGCTATTTGAAAAAAGTTAGCTTACTTTAGCAGTCCTAATAAAAAGATTATGAGCAGCGAACAAGCATCCAAACTAAAAGCCTTACAACTCACGCTAGACAAACTAGACAAGACCTACGGTAAAGGCGCCGTAATGAAAATGGGAGACAGTGTTGCCCAAGACGTAGAAGTCATTTCTTCAGGTTCTTTGGGATTGGACTTGGCCTTAGGTGTTGGAGGATATCCAAGGGGAAGGGTGATTGAAATTTACGGACCTGAGTCTTCTGGAAAAACCACATTGACCCTTCATGCCATGGCAGAAGCGCAAAAAGCAGGTGGTATTGCTGCCTTTATAGATGCAGAACACGCCTTTGACCGTTTTTACGCTCAGAAACTCGGCGTAGACATAGACAACCTTATTATATCTCAACCAGACAATGGAGAGCAAGCGCTTGAAATTGCAGACAATTTAATTCGCTCAGGGGCAATTGACATTGTGGTTATTGACTCGGTAGCTGCCCTTACGCCAAAGAGTGAAATAGAAGGAGAAATGGGAGACTCTAAAATGGGGCTTCACGCCAGGCTTATGTCACAAGCACTTAGAAAATTGACAGGTTCTATTAGTAAAACCAATTGTACGGTAATCTTCATTAACCAATTGAGGGAAAAAATTGGGGTAATGTTTGGAAATCCAGAAACCACTACTGGAGGTAATGCACTTAAATTTTATGCCTCTGTACGTTTAGACATTAGAAGGTCTACACAGATTAAAGACACGGACGGAGATGTACAGGGAAATAAAACAAGGGTTAAAGTGGTTAAAAACAAAGTAGCCCCACCTTTTAAAACGGCTGAATTTGACATTATGTACGGTCAAGGAGTCTCTAAAGTAGGAGAAGTGATAGACCTTGGGGTAGATTTTGAAATTATTAAAAAAAGTGGTTCTTGGTTTAGCTATGGCGAGACCAAATTGGGCCAAGGAAGGGATGCTGTGAAAACGCTTTTATTAGACAATCCTGATTTAATGGATGAGTTAGAAGGAAAAATTAAAGAAGCGCTTAAAGCCTTAGGAAAATAAAGACATCTAAGATGCTCTTGCAAAAAAACCAGCCCTAGGGCTGGTTTTTTTATGTCAGAAAATAACTTGTATTTGAATGGCAAACAGCGTTCTTAAAAAATCAGATAAATAGTGCCGCTATGCTTCAAGGTCCTTGATCATTTGATCTCTAACCTGATCACTAAGAGTTTTAGCCTCTTTTGGCAACATTTCTTTGGTGTTTATAAATGCACAGACCTTTACTCTAGAGGTTCCAGGCCTTCCGCGAAAAAACTCAAAAGGGAATAATTTTTTATGGTCGTAAAAAACAATGGGCACCAATGGTATTTGATGGGAAATAGCCATCTTAAAAGCGCCATCCTTAAAGCGGTCTAAAACAATTTCTGGAGGAGGTACGCCTCCCTCGGGAAAAATACATACGCTGAGTCCGTTTTCTAGTCGCTTTTGTGCTTTTCTATACACATCTATTCTACTTTGGGTATTGTCCCTATCAACCAGAATACAAACCCTTTTATAAAAAAAACCAAAAATAGGAAACTGGGTCAATTGCTTTTTACCCACAAAAACAAAGGGATGCTTAATGCCAACATACCCATAATGTCTAACATAGAGGTGTGGTTGGGGGCTAACATATAACTTTGATTAGGCTTAAAGCGTTCTGTCCATTGCACTTTTAAGGGAATTCCCATAGCAAATAATATGGGCTTGGCCCACAAATTTCTAGCCAACCAGTAAAACTTAGGGTACCAGTCTTTTTTTAGCGTGGTGACAAAAAGTGCTGGTGAAAATATAATAATCAGTGATACGGTGATCAAATAAAACCATATCCTATAAAAGGGAATTGCTAGGTAATGAAACAACTTTTGCATGCCTTCAAATATAATGATAATATGCGGGGAGAAAATAGGGTGATAAAAAAGTATATTTCTGTTACCTTTGTGTCTTTGATAGGTAATAACTACTATGGCAAGAATTCTCACAGGAGTACAAAGTACAGGCGTGCCCCATTTAGGTAATATTTTAGGGGCTATTCAGCCTGCAATAGAGATGGCAAAAGACACAAACAATGATTCTTTCCTATTTATTGCAGACATGCATTCGCTGACCCAAATAAAAGATGGCGCAACGCTAAGGCACAATACTTATGCTACTGCGGCCACTTGGCTGGCATTTGGATTAGATATTGAAAAGACCGTGTTTTACAGGCAGAGCGACGTGCCCCAGGTCACTGAACTCTCTTGGTATTTAAGCTGTTTCTTTCCCTATCAGAGGCTCACCTTGGCACATTCTTTCAAGGACAAGTCAGATCGCTTAGAAGATGTTAACGCCGGTTTATTTTCGTACCCTATGCTTATGGCGGCAGACATTTTAGCCTATGATGCACATTTTGTGCCGGTAGGAAAAGACCAGTTGCAACACCTAGAAATGACCAGAGATGTAGCGGCAAGATTTCATGCCAAGTTGGGAGATACTTTTGTGCTACCAGAAGCAAAAGTACAAGAATCCAGCATGTATGTTCCAGGAACAGACGGTGGTAAAATGAGTAAGAGTAAAGGCAATACTATTGATCTTTTTCAATCAGACAAAGCACTCAGAAAACAAATCATGGGGATTCAAACAGATTCTACCCCTATGGAAGATCCTAAGGATCCAGATACCGACAATGTATTTGCACTATACAAGATATTGGCCACTCCAGAACAAACAGCCGCAATGAGGAATAATTATACTGGAGGTAACTACGGCTTTGGACATGCCAAACAAGCCCTTTACGAATTAATACTGGAGCAATTTAATCCCGCTAGAGAACGTTTTGAATATTTCATGAACCATACCGAAGAAATAGACAAGGCTTTGGCTATAGGGGCAGAAAAAGCTGCACTGGTAGCCAATGGGGTCCTTTCTAGGGTGCGAGAAAAGGTAGGCTATTCATTTAAATAAAAAGTGAGCTGTCCCTTTAAATAATGAATTGCTTTCTCCTTAAAGTGAACTTTTGGTTTGGGTGATGTGATTAAATAGCCTCATAAAATTGGCCGGGTAAATGCCGCACCCCTCCTTTGAGCTCTAAAGTCATTAAACAAGGGTACAATACTTTTATTTCCCAATTCAATACGCTCGCCAACTGGTCTACATGCATTTTACCGTTTGAAAATAGACATTGATACAAAACAGACTCCTCAGCGGTGTGNTTTGTTGCTTTATCTTTAGTTTCTAATTCAGTGCCACNNGTTAAACCCATATTTAATACAATTCCTGGCTGGTCTTGCCAGTTCATGCTNTTGATTAAATCNCTAGAATGGGTAAGCATTTGGGCTTTCAAATGCTTTATAAGATCGTTACAACCTACGCTAAAAAAATCTGTAGTTCTTCCTGGAACTGCAAAAACAGCGCGGTCATAGCTATTGGCCAATTGGGCGGTGTGCAAAGCGCCTCCCTTTTTAGCAGATTCCACCACAAGGGTGGCCTGTGAAAGTCCCGCAATAATCCTGTTTCTACTCACAAAATGCCCAGGGAGTGCATGCATTCCAGAAAAAAATTCCGTGTAAAAACCACCCTGCTCCATCACATCTTTTATATAAGGGCGGTTTTGGGCAGGGTAAATCCTTTTAAATCCGTGGGCCAAACACCCAATGGTTTGTAAGCCTTGTTCAGCGGCAGCCCTCTGAATGGTAATATCTATTCCTTTAGCAAAGCCACTCACTATGACAGGGTCTAAAGGCTTTATTTCTTCTATAAACTGCTCGCAGAATTCCCTACCCATACCCGTCATTTTACGGGTGCCTACCACAGCGATGATTTTTTTAGTCCCTGTATCTAAATGGCCTTTCCCAAAGAGAAGTACCGGTGCGTCTGAGGCTAGAGAAAGAAAATAAGGGTAGTTGGCATCTTCAAAATAAAAGGTTTGAATTTTATTGGCTAAAATAAAGTCAAACTCATCAGTAGCCAATTTAAGGTAAAGGGCGTGCAAATAATCTGAGGGTGTTTTTGATTCTTTAACGGAAAGTACAATGCTGGAGTCTCTTGGAGATTCAAAAAAAGCATGGGCAGATCCGTAATGAGCAATGATTTTGCGTGCGGTTTTTGCGCCTACGCCCGGAAGGGCCTGAAGGCGCAAAACTGCAATCATAAATGCCTTAGAACGTTGCATATAGCCATTTTCAATAAGGTACGCTTTTAAAATGTTAATAAAAAATGGCCTGCTCGATTTTAAAAAGCGACAAAAAAGACCATATTTGTAGTCATGCAACTAGAGAAATACATAAGCCCTTTATTATTCCGATACAACTGTGTTGTAATTCCTGGTTTTGGCGCTGTTCTAACGCATGAAAAAGGAGCGAGCCACCATGAAAAAACGCACACTTTTTACCCCCCAACAAAGGTCATGTCATTTAATGCGCAACTGCATGTTGGAGACGGCATATTAGTGGCTCATATAGCTGCCGTTCTTTCCATTACATACGAAGCCGCTTTGAGACTTGTAAAAGACCAGGTGCAGTTGTGGAAATCAGAATTGGCTTCTGGCAATGCGCTTTCATTAGAAGGCTTGGGTGTTTTTACCCAAAATAGCGAAGCTAAAATAAGTTTTACCCCTTTTCATGAATACAATTATTTGCCTGCTTCCTTTGGACTTCAAGCAATCAAAGTGGTCCCTAAAGCTCCTTTAAAAAAGACCCGCCAACAGACTTCTGAACCTGTAGTATTTCAATTAGATCAACAATATGGAAGTAATCATGGTGGTCCTTGGAGAAAGGTTTTATTGAGATATGCTGCCGCAGCGCTTATTGGTGTTAGTGGAGCGCTCAGTGTGTACCAATCTTATACTATCCATACAGAAAATAAAAGAGTGGCTTTTCAAGAAGCAACCAAAGAGGTGGAACACAAAATTCAAGAGGCTACTTTTTTTAATAGCAGCCCCCTTTCACTCTCTACTTTAGAAATAAGCTTGGCTAAAAAAGAAGTGGCAAAACCTTCTTTTTTCATCATTGCTGGTGCCTTCAGGGAGCCTGAAAATGCATCTAAACGCATTGCACAACTCAAAAGAAGTGGCTATGAAAAAGCCACTTATCTAGGTCCCAACAGATACGGCCTACACCAAGTAAGTTTCCAAAGCTTTGTAGCGGAATCTGACGCGAGGGCTTTCCTTAAAGAAGTTCAAGCGCAGTTTGCCAAAGACGCTTGGCTTTTGGTGTTAAAAAAGTAAGGGTTTCTTGGTTGTTTCGCCAAATCCCAACCTATCTTTGCAAAACAATCAGACCCTATGAAAGCAAAAGTCCCTTCTGAATCCAGAACCGTGATGACTGATATGGTTTTACCCAGTGAAACCAATCCCTTAAACAATCTTTTTGGAGGAGAATTACTCGCTAGAATGGATCGTGCCGCAAGTATAGCTGCCAGAAGACACTCTAGGAGGATTACGGTGACCGCTTCTGTAAATCATGTGGCATTCAATAGATCTGTCCCTGTAGGAAGTGTGGTGACTGTAGAGGCGCATGTTTCTAGGGCTTTTAACACTTCTATGGAAGTCTTTATAGATGTTTGGATGGAAGATAGGTTTAGCGGAGAGAAGACCAAAGCCAATGAGGCCATCTATACTTTTGTGGCGGTAGACGACACCGGAAAGCCTACAGAAGTACCCCCTCTTAAACCAGAAACCCCTTTAGAAGAGGAACGTTTTGCCGCAGCACTTAGAAGAAAGCAGCTGTCTTTGGTCTTAGCGGGCAAAATGAAGCCTACAGACGCTACAGAATTAAGGGCTTTATTTATGGGAGAAGACGCCTAGTCTAAAGACCTGTCACAGCCGTCATTTTCAATAGCAGTTTCCTGCTTGCTTAAAAACGCAATTAAATAGTCTGCAGTAGTAAAGTCATAGCGTTTTAGCAATTGCTGAAAGTTGTCTGGGTTTGTATTACTGATGTAATCATTCACTGCTATGGTCAGTTGGGTGGTGTCTGCCAATACGTTGCCTCCAACAGTTGCTCTGATTAAGATATTATTTCCTTCTCTTTGAATGTCCAATCCTGCATATGCCATGGAATATTGGCTCTGAAAAAAGGTCTTAAGTTCGGAAACTTTCATACTATAGGTCTCGAGGCCATTGCCAAAAGGATCTATAGTATAAATATCATAGGGCCTGATATTTCCTTCTGCCAAATTAGCCCTAACCCCTCCATAGTTTTGAATAGAAAGGTCTGCGCCTGTTTCTTCTAATAAAGCAGTCGTATAAAAACAAGCGGTTTCAGCACGGTCGTGATCATGAGAAGCAGTAGCTAAAGTGGTATAGAATTCAGGCCTATTGTTGTAAGCCGCAATAGTGTTAGCAACGGCCAAATCCTCTGGATGGTCTTCACTCAAATCTATTAAGGTATAGGCTTTATTGACAATTTTACCGTCCGCTACCTGTAACACCAATTTAGTAAGGTATTGCATATGAGCACCAGACTGAATCATTGGAACTGCTCTATACACCTCATTGTACAATTGGTGGCTGTGTCCGCCAACAACCAAATCTACAAAAGATTCACTCCCATTAAAAGACTGGTCTATGAGTTTTCTATCTGCTTCTTTTCCATAATGAGTCAGGGCTACCACTAAATCTGCCCCCAAAACCTGGGCATTGTTGCGGTATCCTGCCACCACATCAGCACCTTGTTGGAAAGCCAACCCGTCCATGTTTTTGGGATGAGAAAGGGGTAAATCTCCACGAGAACTATTTTCTACTACCCCAATAAAAGCAATGCTAAAACCGTCTTTTTCAATAATAGTATAAGGATCTGGAGTAGCTAAAACACCCCCTGTATTCTGCACATTGGCGCAAATAAAAGGAAATGTTGCCTGTGCTAATCTGCTGTTTAAAACTTCTTGTCCATAATCAAATTCGTGGTTGCCAAGTACAGAAACATCCATGCCTACGGCACCCATAACATCTATGATAGGACTCCCTTTTTCTGGGTGAAAATCTACAATAGGATTGCCTGAAAAAACATCTCCTCCACTGACAAAAAACACCTTATCACTCACCTCTTTAGCCTCATCTATAAAGGGCTTAACTTTAGAAAAACGGTCTATTTTGCCGTGCATGTCATTTAATGCAAACAAGACAACTTCTGTGGTTTCCAGCTCAGGATCTTGAACCGAATTAGGGCTTGGCTCGTTTCCGCAAGACCACATTAAAATAACCAATGGAAGGAATAGGAATTTTTTCATAAGATAAAATTACAATATCCTTTTTAAAAGATCGCTGCAAAAAACAAAAATGCCAAGGGCAAATAAAACAAAAAAGTAAGGGGCTGTCGCAAAGGAGAAAAAACTACGCCCATGAAAGATAGCAGCCAAATTAATGCAAAAAAAACCTCCACGGCAGAAGAGCGGTGGAGGGTAAAGCATTTAGTAGGTAAGTTGTTTGGGTATTATGTCTTGCTTTAATTACCAATTCAATACCGCTAAATTAAACAAGAATACCCTACTAAAAAATACTCTCAATACAATGAGAATACTTTTTTACCTCAAATTAAATACCCATTCTTGGGGGTTTAACCTGGTGCTATTCTGATATAGATAAAATTTCAAGATGGTTTGACCTTCATTATCATTGGAAGCAATTTCACCAAGAGATTGTTTCTCTTGAACAAAATCACCTTTTTTAACCCCTAAAGTTTTTAAATTATAATAGGTGCTAATAAAGTTTCCATGCTTGATTTGCACCCCTAAATTTCCGCCGGGTACTGCCATAATAGCAATGACCTCTCCTTCAAAAATTGCCCTCGCTTGGCTGCCTTTTTCTGTGGCTATGGTCACCCCATTGTTCTGGTGCTTGATCCCTGGATATACTGGATCTGAATAAACACCATAGCCTCTTTTGAGTAGGCCTTTCTCTAGCGGCCAAATCAGTTTCCCTTTGTTGGCTGTAAAATTATTCGCCACCCTTGTTGCTTCTGGGGTAAGTAAAAAACTAGCGCCTCCTTTTACCCCTTTGGCTTTTTTATTCGCAGCAGCGATAGCCGCCTTAATCAATGCTTCAATTCTATTTTCCAAGGCCTTGGCTTCTTTTTGCTTCTTGCGAATGGCTGCAGTGTATTTCCTTTCGTTTTGTCTTATGTCTTGTAATACCTTGGCCTTGTTTTGCTTCTCAGTGAGGAGTTGTTTCTTGGCGGCTGTGTTGGACAACACCAAAGCCTCTTTGGCTTTGCGCTGCGCATTTAAAGATTGTATTTTTTCTTCCAGCACCTTTGTTTGAATAGCGATCCCTTCACCCTGTTTTTTTCTATATGTCTGGTACTGCTTTAAATACTGTAGGCGTTTATAGGCCATATAGAAACTCTTGGAGGACAATAAGAACAACAATCTGTTCTCTTGGGCCGTGTGCAAATAAGATTTTTGAATCATTTGCGCGTACTCCTTTTTAAGGTCTGCTAAAGCCTTTTGTTGGTCCTTTACTTCTTTTTGATTGGCATTGATTTGCCTGGTGAGTAAATTGGCTTGTTGGTTGGTGAGTCTAATGAGCTGCTCTCGGACCTTTATTTTTTTATTGGCGGTCTCTAGATCTTCTAAGACTGCGCCCCGTTCTCTCTTNTTCACTGAAAGTAATCGGTTCATGTCTTTGATCTCTTTTTCAAGGGATATTTTTTTAGCCTCTAGTGCTTTTTGATCCTTGGTTTGTCCAAAAGCATTTGGTGCCGTAGAAAAGTAGCACAAAAGNAAAAAGAAAATGATAAAGGGATTCTTGTGACGCATTAAAAGGAATACTATTTTGATATTTAGTCTGTATCTGACTTGAGTGCTAAGGTTTTTAATCCCTTAGGCATCTTAAAGGGAAAAGACAAAGCGCGGTTAACGCTAATGTTTTTATAACTAATTCCCACAGTCGTTTCTGTCTTATTGGTCTGTGCAGAGACAGATATTTCGCTGGGCAGCAACAGGCCGTCCATTTCTGTGTAAGAAGGGTATTGAATGCGAAGATTGTTCTGCGAACCCCCTTGGCTTATTTGGGTTTGGGCTACTTTAAAATTCTGAGGGTCTATGTCTACAAAAAGCTTGAACAACGCCAGCGCTTTTTGAGGTTTTAA
>JGI26080J50196_1001140_pt1 | contig 11735 bp, 8 predicted proteins | sample SaaInl0LU_22_DNA_FD_50196 | JGI IMG/M metagenome (IMG submission 50196)
GATGGAAAAATTGACCAAAGAGAATTAGATTATGTTAGATCTCAATTCTTAAGTATGTATGGCAAACAAAGGGCTAATAATGCATTTAAGTTATTTAAAGGAATAGTAAAGAAAGATATTTCTGCACGTCAAGTTTGTATTCAAATTAGAGAACATATGTCACATGCTTCTCGTCTTCAATTAATTCATTTTTTATTTGGTATTGCAAAAGCAGATGACTTTGTTACTCAAAAAGAAGTAGATGAAATTAAAAAAATTGCTGGTTATTTGTACATTAATCAATATGATTATGAGTCTATAAAAGCCATGTTTTACGATGCTTCTGATAATGCTTATAAAATCTTAGAAATTACTAAATCTGCGTCTAATGATGATGTAAAAACAGCTTACAGAAAAATGGTTAAAAAATACCATCCAGATAAATTAAGAGACTTGGGTGAAGAGCATTTAAAAGGAGCAAATGAAAAGTTTCAGAGCATACAGAATGCTTATGAAAAAATTAAGAATGAAAGAGGAATGTAATNCCAATTTTTGTGGAAGAGTATGATGTAATAGTAATTGGAGGTGGTCCTGCAGGTGGACAAACTGCAAGAGAATTATCTAAAAAAGGGATTAAAGTACTNCTAGTAGAAAAGTACGCTTCTTTTAAATTGAATAATTTTTCTAGTGCAGGTATGACTTTAGCACCTTTAGAGGAATTTAAGTTNCCAGAATCTGTAGTTGGTGCTTATTGGAAAGATCTTGTAATACAATGTACCAAAGACATTCATATTTGGGAAGGTGAAGTTAAAAAAGGCGTTGTTTTAAATTTCCAAAAATTACGAGAGTTTTTAGCTGAAGAAACCTTAAAAAACGGAGGTGCAGTTTTAATGGGTTATAAATACCTTAGCAAAAAAAGTATTGATAATCTAGTAGAAATTACTTTACAAAATTCATCAACCAAAGAAATAAGAAAAGTAAAATCAAAAATTGTAGTTGATGCAACTGGCCCTTTAAGAAAGGTAATGTTTGATGCTAATGAACAACAACCAGAAATGATTTTAGGTAGTGGAACAGAATATGAGATTGAAGTGTCACAAGAAATATATGATAAATATAAAGATAAGCTACTTTTTTTTCTAGGTCACAAATGGGCCATAAAAGGGTATTCTTGGATTTTTCCTATGGAAAATAGAATACTAAAAGTTGGTGCAGGTAAAACACATTTAAAATCAATAGATCAAGATAAAACAGATAAAACTACAAGAAGTATTACAGAAAAAATAATTGCTGAATATCTGGAAGCTACAGAGTATAAGATAATAGATAAACATGGTGGTATTGTTAGATATTGCAAAGGATTAAAAGATACATTTTATAAAGATAAAGTAGTTGGTGTAGGTGATGCTATTTCTGCCATAAATCCAAGAGGTGGAGAAGGGATAAGATATGCCATGCAAAGTGGAGCTTTGGCAGCAAAATATATACAAGAGTATCTAGAAACTGGTAAAGATAACTTTAAAGAATATCGAAAAGTTTGGCTAAAACAAAAGTCAAAAAAATGGAAATTAAGTGAGTATTCTGCAGCAAGAATGTATAGCAAATATTCAGACGTTCAAATAGAAAATAGAATACGTTTTTTCCATAAAAATTTCTCAATAGATGATATGATTGATAGTCTTTTTAACTTTAAATATAATAACGTGTTTTTAAGAGCTTTACAATACAGTTATGTAAAGTTTATATATTTCTTTAAAAACGAAAAATTTTAAAACTCTTTTCGTTTAAAATTCTTAATTTCGCAATCTTATCAGAAAAGTGAGATAATGAAAGCGAAATTTCCTGAATATAAAGGACTTGACTTACCAAAAGTAGCAGAAGAAATTCTTAATTATTGGCAAGAAAATGACATATTTGAAAAGAGTGTTACTTCAAGAGAAGGTGCAAAACCATTTGTGTTTTTCGAAGGCCCACCATCTGCAAATGGTTTACCAGGTGTACACCATGTTTTAGCCAGAGCTATTAAAGATATTTTTCCACGTTATAAAACTATGAAAGGATACCAAGTAAAGCGAAAAGCTGGTTGGGATACTCATGGTTTGCCAATAGAATTGGGTGTTGAGAAAGAATTAGGGATTACAAAAGAAGATATTGGAGTTAAAATTTCTGTTGAAGAATATAATGCAGCTTGTAGAAAAGCTGTAATGCGTTACACAGATATTTGGAACGATTTAACTCAAAAAATGGGTTATTGGGTAGATATGGATGATCCATACATTACCTATGAACCAAAATATATGGAGTCTGTTTGGTGGTTATTAAAACAGATTTACAACAAAGAGTTAATTTATAAAGGCTATACAATTCAGCCTTATTCACCAAAAGCAGGTACAGGTTTAAGTTCTCACGAATTAAATCAACCAGGTACCTATCAAGATGTAACAGATACTACAGTTGTTGCACAGTTTAAAGCAATAGAAAGTTCATTGCCAGATTTCTTAAAAAAGTTTGATCATTTAAATTTTATTGCTTGGACAACTACTCCATGGACATTACCAAGTAATACTGCATTAACAGTTGGCCCAAAAATAGATTATGTTGTTGTAGCAAGTTATAACCAATACACATTTGAGCCTTTTCATGTAATATTAGCTAAGAATTTAGTTGGTAAACAATTTTCAGGTAAATACGCTGAAGCTGAAAATTTAGAAGCATTAAAAAACTTCTCAAAAGAAGATAAAAAAATACCTTATTTAGTTGTTGCAGAATGTAAAGGAACAGATTTAGTAGGTATAAAATACGAGCAGTTAATGCAGTTTGCATTACCTTTCGATAATCCACAAGATGCTTTTAGAGTAATTGCTGGAGATTTTGTNACCACANAAGATGGAACAGGTATAGTACATACAGCCCCAACTTTTGGAGCAGATGATGCATTGGTTGCAAAACAAGCTTCACCTGAAATTCCGCCTTTATTAGTTAAAGACGAGAACGATAATTTAGTTCCTTTAGTGGATCTACAAGGGCGTTTTAGACCNGAAGTTAAAGATGCTATTTACGGTTTTGCAAATGAGTATGTAAAAGCTGAATACTTAAATGATGNTGAACTAGAAGAAGAATTAAAAGTTCAGCAAAACAGAATGCAGTCTGTAATTAAAAATCAACAAAAATATTTATCAGTTGANGAACGNTTAGGTTTAAAATTAAAGAACGAAAACAAAGCATTTAAAGTAGAAAAATACAAGCACAGTTACCCAAATTGTTGGAGAACAGATAAACCAATTTTATACTATCCATTAGATTCTTGGTTTATTAAAGTAACTGATGTTAAAGATAAAATGTATGAGCTAAACAAAACCATTAATTGGAAACCAGAATCTACAGGAACTGGTCGTTTTGGAAATTGGTTAGCAAATGCAAACGATTGGAATTTATCNCGTTCACGTTATTGGGGAATTCCATTACCAATTTGGAGAACAGAAGATGGTAAAGAAGAAATTTGCATTGGTTCTGTAGAAGAGCTNAAAAATGAAATGACTAAAGCTGTAGAGGCTGGAGTTTTAAAAGCTGATATTTTTGCTGATTTTGAAATTGGTAATAACTCAGATGAAAACTACGCAAAAATAGATTTACATAAAAATATCGTTGATGAAATTGTATTAGTTTCTTCAACTGGGCAACCTATGAAACGTGAGTCAGATTTAATAGATGTTTGGTTCGATTCTGGTTCTATGCCTTATGCTCAGTGGCATTATCCTTTTGAAAATAAAGCAAAAATTGATGAGAATAAATCATTTCCAGCAGATTTTATTGCAGAAGGAGTAGATCAAACACGTGGTTGGTTTTATACTTTACATGCTATAGGAACAATGGTTTTTGATTCTGTTGCCTATAAAAATGTTGTTTCAAACGGATTAGTTTTAGACAAAAACGGACAAAAAATGTCTAAACGTCTAGGAAATGCAGTAGATCCATTTACAACATTATCTACTTATGGAGCAGATGCTACAAGATGGTATATGATTTCTAATGCAAATCCTTGGGATAATTTAAAGTTTGATTTAGAAGGGATTGAAGAAGTAAAACGTAAGTTTTTTGGCACATTATACAATACATATTCATTCTTTAGTTTATATACTAATATTGATGGTTTTTCTTACGAAGAAGATGATATTCCTTTAAATGAAAGACCAGAATTAGACAGATGGATTTTATCTGAANTACACACTTTAATCAATAAAGTTGATAAATTCTATGCAGAATATGAGCCAACAAGAGCAGCTAGAGCTATATCAGATTTTACGCAAGAATATTTAAGTAACTGGTATGTTCGTTTAAGTAGAAGACGTTTTTGGAAAGGAGATTATCAAAAAGATAAAATATCTGCTTATCAAACACTTTATACNTGTATGACTANTATTGCTAANCTTGGAGCACCAATTGCACCATTTTTTATGGATCGATTATACCAAGATTTAAATNNGGTNACNCAAAAAGAAANCTCAGAAAGTGTGCATTTGGCANAATTTCCAAAATTTAANGAAGCCTTTGTAGATAAGAGNTTAGAGCGTAAAATGGAAAGTGCACAAACCATNTCATCTTTAGTACTATCATTAAGAGCTAAAGAAAAGATTAAAGTGCGTCAGCCATTACAAAAAATCATGATACCTGTTGATGGTCAGCANCAAAAAGAAGAAATCTTAGCAGTTTCAAATTTGATTAAGCACGAAGTAAANATCAAGGAAATTCAATTGATGGAAGATGCTTCAGACATCTTAATCAAACAAATAAAACCAAATTTTAAAGTTTTAGGACCAAAATTTGGGAAAGANATGCGTTTTATTGCNGCAGAAGTTGGTAAGTTTACACAAGAAGATATTAACAAAATAGAAAAAGATAAAAACATTTCTATNAACGTTAATGAAAAAAATATTACTTTGTCTCTCGAAGATGTAGAAATATCATCAAAAGATATAGAAGGTTGGTTAGTAGCTAATGAAGGTGCATTAACTGTGGCTTTAGATGTAACCATAACAGATGATTTACGAAAAGAAGGTATTGCTAGAGAGTTAGTAAATAGAATACAGAATGCTCGTAAAGACACTGGTTTAGAAGTAACAGATAAAATTAAGTTAACTGTGCTTAATTATGCCAACTTACAAGATTCTATTAATGATAATAAAGACTACATTATGAGCGAAACATTAACCAAAGAATTGGTTTTTGTTGATGAATTAAATAATGGAGTTGAAATAGAATTTGACGACATTAAAAGTAAAATATTAATTGATAAAATGTAGGATTATGTCAGACGTAAAATTAAAATATTCAGAACAAGACTTACAAGAATTTAAAGCTATAATAGATAAAAAAATAGCAAGAGCACAAGAGGATTTAGAGCTTTTAAGAAGTTCTTATAAAAATGATGCTAACAATGGTACAGACGATACTTCACCATCATTTAAATCTTTTGATGAAGGTTCAGATGTAATGAGTAAAGAAGCTAATGTTCAGTTAGCTATAAGACAAGAAAAATTTATTCGTGATTTAAAAAATGCATTATTAAGAATCGAAAATGGTACTTATGGTATTTGTAGAGTTACAGGTAAATTAATTCAGAAAGAACGTTTAAAGTTAGTGCCTCATGCAACTTTAAGTATTGAAGCAAAAAGACGTCAATAATCAATTTATATAAAACTTATAAAGCTTCTATTTTAGAAGCTTTTTTTATGAAAAACATTTTCAACATAACTTTCATTTTATTTTCTATTGCTGTTTTTTCTCAAAAAAAAGTAGCAAAACAAATTCAGATACATACAAACCAAGTAAATATTTATACTACAGGTTTAGACGATTTAAAAATAGAAAATTCAAATAAAGATATTGTAGAGGTTATTTTATATGCAGAAAGTTATGATGATCAGCTTGTAAAAATTACAGAAAACTCTAATGAAGTTAATATTAATTTTCATTTCGAAGGAACAGAAACTAGAGAAGTAATTTTTAGAAAATTCATAACAAAAAGATTACAAAGAGCAGAAGCTGTAATAAAAATACCAAAAGGAAAAAAAATTACCGTTTTTGGAGAAAACGTAGACATAGAAACAAAAAACTGTAAAAATAATTTAGCTATTTTTATAGACAATGGTATTGTAAAACTAAATACCATTCAACAAAATACAGAGTTAAGGTTATATGCAGGAAATGTCTATGCTAAAGTAAAAGATTCTAAAATTGATGTTATTTCTAATATTGGAAAAATTAAGGTTAATGATACAACCTATAAGAAAGAATATAAACTGATGAAGAATAATGCCAAGAAAAATCTAAAAATACAGTCTATTAAAGCTAATATTTTTATAACTACTCAATAACACAATAATATTCTTATTTTTGTGACTTCAAAATTTTTAAAATGTCAAAAAAGACCCTTGCAATACTAACTATTTTAATTGCTATAATTTTAGACCAAATTATTAAAATTTATGTAAAAACAAATTTTATTTTAGGTGAAGAAGTAGTAGTTTTTGATTGGTTCAGAATCCATTTTACAGAAAATAATGGAATGGCTATGGGTTTTGAATTTGGAGGTAAAAATGGAAAGTTATTTTTAACTTTATTTAGATTAGTAGCAGTAGTTGGGATTATTTATTGGTTAATTACCACCATAAAGCAAAAAGTGCANAATGCTGTTATTATTGGTATAGCTTTAATCTTTTCAGGAGCAGTTGGTAATATTATAGACTCTGTTTTTTACGGAGTAATTTTTGACGATTCTACCCATAAAGTTGCAACATTATTTGCAGATAAACCTTATGGAGAGTTATTTTATGGTAGAGTTGTAGACATGTTTTACTTTCCTATTTGGCAAGGTACATTACCAAGTTGGTTTCCATTTATTGGTGGTGAACCATATATTTTTTTTCAGTATATTTTTAATCCAGCAGATTCGTATATTACTATTGGTGTAGTATTATTATTCTTTTTTAGTAAACAAGCTTTTCCAAAAGAAGNAAAGAAANAAAATCAACCTACAGATTTTTTAGAAAACGAAAAATTAGGNACTCGTTAAATTTTAGTAACTTGTANCTACTAATTTTAGTTCNGTTTTTTTTTGAAAGTTTCTAGATATATTCTTGTTTTTCTTTTAGGTTTTTTGATTGCCAAATTTTGGTATCAAAAAGACCAAACTAATTTCGAAAAAGAAGAAATTAATGTTATTGTAAACAGCATTAAAAATATGAGTAAGCTCGTAATTTCTTCAACAAGTTTTTCTGAAGTTTATAATTATTCCGATTCTAAAAAATATTTTTATGATGTGGTTTCTTTCGATAAAAAAGCCATAGTTTCTGTTAATGCAAACGTTGAGGTTGGTTACGATTTATCTAAACTAGATATTCAAATAGATTCAATAGCCAAAAAAATATATATCAACAATATACCAAAAGAAGAAATCAATATTTCACCAAATGTTAAGTATTTCGATTTACAGCAAAGTCAATTTAATTCTTTTTCTAAAGAAGAATTAAATAAAATCAACCAAAAAAGTATTGAAAAGATTAAAAATACAATAGAGTTATCAGCTTTAAAAAAAGAGGCAAAAACTCGTTTTTTTGAAGAGATTTCTAAAATTTACCAACTTTCAGCAGTTTATGGTTGGCAAGTAGTAGATAAAACAAACACTAATTTTTTTGACAATTATCAACAACCCATAGATTAATATTTACTATAAAAAAACTGTATTTTTGAAGTATGACAGATGCTTTAGAACTTCAATTAAAAACATTACCTGATTCTCCTGGAGTTTATCAATACTTAGATAAAGAAAACACTATAATTTATGTAGGTAAAGCAAAAAACATTAAGAAAAGAGTTAATTCTTACTTTACAAAAAATCATGATAGTGGAAAAACTAGAGTACTAGTTAAAAATATTAAAACGATAAAACACATTGTTGTAAAGACTGAAACAGATGCGTTACTTTTAGAAAATAACCTTATAAAAAAATACAAACCAAANTACAATGTATTATTAAAAGACGATAAAAGCTATCCTTGGATTTGTATAAAAAAAGAACGTTTTCCAAGAGTTTTTATGACAAGAAGAGTCATTAAAGATGGATCAGAATATTTTGGACCTTATACTTCAGTAAAAACAATAAAAGCACTTTTAGATTTAATTAAAGAATTATATACATTAAGAACTTGCAAGTACGATTTAAGTAGAGAAAAAGTAAATACAGGTAAATATAAAGTATGCTTAGAATATCATTTAGGCAATTGCCTAGGACCTTGTGAAGGTTTAGAAACAGAGGCCCATTATAACAATTCAATAAAAGAAATTCGAAATATAATTAAGGGAAACTTTAAAGAAAGTTTAGAAAGCTTAACCTCTTTAATGATGGGTTTTGCTGAAAAAATGGAGTTTGAAAAAGCTCAAAAAATAAAAGAAAAATTAGATAGATTAAGTAATTATCAAGCTAAAAGTACAGTCGTAAATCCTACTATAAACAACGTAGATGTTTTTTCTATTATAAGTGATGAAACTCATGGATATGCCAACTTTTTAAAACTCTCAAACGGATCTATAATACAGTCTCATACTACAGAAATAAAGAAAAAATTAGACGAAACAGATCAAGAATTATTAGAACTTTTTATAGTAGAAATAAGACAAAGATTTAATTCAACATCACCAGAAATATATGTTCCTTTTAAAGTTGATGTTGGAGAAAATATAAAAGTTACGATTCCTAAATTAGGAGATAAAAAACGTATAGTAGAACTCTCAGAACGTAATGCTAAATATTTTAGGCAAGAACAATTTAAACAAATTAAAATTGTAGATCCAGATAGACATGTAAAACGTATTATGGCTCAAATGAAAGCAGATTTAAGACTTTCTAAAGAGCCAAGACACATTGAGTGTTTTGACAATTCTAATATTCAAGGTACTAATCCAGTTGCTGCTTGTGTGGTTTTTAAAGATGGTAAACCAAGTAAAAAAGAATATAGACATTACAATATAAAAACTGTTGAAGGGCCAGATGATTTTGCATCTATGGAAGAGGTAGTTTATAGACGATATAAACGATTATTATCTGAAGATNAACCATTACCACAATTAATTGTTATTGATGGAGGTAAAGGACAATTATCATCTGCTTTAAAAAGTTTAGATCTATTAGGTTTAAGAGGGAAAATAGCTATTATAGGGATAGCCAAAAGGTTAGAAGAAATTTATTATCCAGGAGACAAAGTACCTTTATATATTGATAAAAAATCTGAAACTTTAAAGATAATTCAGCATCTTAGAAATGAGGCACATAGATTTGGTATTACATTTCACAGAAATAAAAGAAGTAAAAGTGCTATACAATCTGAGCTGGAGCAAATTCCAAATATTGGTAAACAGACTATTACAACTTTATTACGTAAATTTAAATCGGCTAAGAGAGTTAAAAATGCATCTTTAGAAGAATTGAAAGAAGTTGTGGGTAACTCAAGAGCCATTCAAATATTTGAATTTTATCACACACCCCAATAATGAAAAAGAAATGGTTTTTATACTTTTTAATAGTTTCTAGCACTCTATTTTCTCAAAAAAAACAACCCAAAGTAGGTTTAATTTTAAGTGGAGGAGGCGCAAAAGGCTTTGCTCATATTGGTATATTAAAAGAAATTGACAAAGCAGGAATTCAGTTAGATTATATTGGAGGAACAAGTATGGGTGCAATAATTGGTGGTTTATATGCTGCTGGTTATTCTGCAAACCAAATAGAAGAAATTGTAAAAAGAACAGATTTTATTCCGCTTTTAAGAGATGAATTACCTAGAAGTACTTCTACCTTTTTTGAAAAAGAATATGGCGAAAAAACAAACTTAACATTACCAGTTACAGATGGAAAAATAGGTTTGCCTAAAGGAGTTTCAAGAGGTCAAAATATTCTAAATCTTTTATATGAATTATTACATTCTACAGAAGGCTTAAATGACTTTTCTAAACTTCCAATTCCTTTTTTCTGTATTGCAACAGATGTAGAAAATGGAGGTCAAATGTTATTAGAAAAAGGCTCTTTACCTTTAGCATTAAGAGCAAGTGGATCATTTCCAACATTACTAAATCCTGTAGAAATTAATGGTAAATTACTTGTAGATGGAGGTATTGCTAATAATTTTCCTGTATCTATAATGAAAGCAAAAGGTATAGATATTTTAATTGGTGTAGATGTAGAAGGTAGATTGTTTGAAAAAGAAAAATTAACATCTGTAATAGCTATTTTAAATCAGATTGTTAGTTATCAAATGTATAATAATAGTGATGAAGAAAAAGAAAAGTTAGATGTGTATATTCATCCAGATATATTCGAATTTAATGTGGTAGATTTTGATAAGAAAAATGAAATCATAGAAAAAGGGTACACCAAAGCAAAAGAGTTCGAAGAAGTTTTTAAAGAAATTGCATCAAAACAAATTATTAAAAAGAAAAGAAAAGAGCATACAATAGATATATCTAAAAAGTATATCTCAAAAATTAATATAAATGGCTCTAACAATTATACAAGAGCATACGTTTTAGGAAAATTGAATATAAAAGAAGGCGATAGTTTATCTAGACAACAAATTTCTAAAAGAATTCAATTATTATTATCAACCAAAAATTATGATAAGATAAATTATAAATTAATTAGTAAGGATACTTCTAAGCAATCGTATACATTAGAATTTTTATTAAAAGAATCAAATGAAAATGCTTCTATAAGTTTAGGGGCACATTACGATTTACTATATAAGTCTAGTATACTTGCAAATTACAGACAAAAGCATTTACTTATAAATAATGATTTATTGTCTCTAGATTTAATTTTAGGTGATAATATCAGGTATAATTTAAATTACTTTGTAGATAATGGTTTCTATTTTAGTTATGGCTTAAACTCAAGATATAATCATTTTAGAGACAATGCAAAGTTTAATTTATCTGCTATAAATCAGCCAAATATTAGTAATATAAACTTAAGCTATACAGACTTTACCAATCAGTTATTTGTACAGACTACTTTTAGTAGAAAATTTGCTATTGGTTTGGGTGTAGAGCATAAATATTTAAAAATAACAACACCAACTATTCTTAATAATAACGAAGAAACTATTCTAGATAAAAGTACCTATTATAGTACATATGGATATTTAAAGTTAGACANATATGATAAAAAATATTTTGTAGAAAAGGGGTTTTATGCAGACTTAGGAATTAAGTGGTTTTTAAATTCAACTGATTTTAATAACGATTTTAAAAAGTTTGCACAAACTAAAGGCACCATAGGTTTTGCTACAACTTTTTGGGATAAGCTCACTTTTCAGCTAACTAATGAAGCTGGTTTTACTTTAGATAATCCAAGCTCAGAAATATTTAATTTTTATTTAGGAAGCTACAATCAAAACTACATAAATACTTTTGTTTCATTATATGGTTATGATTTTGCAGAACTTTCAGATAAATCCTTTATAAAATCTGAATTTAATTTAAGATATCAATTTTCAGACAATCATTATGCATTATTCATAGCTAACTATGCTAGAGTAGAAGATAATGTATTTAAAAATACAGAATTATTTAGCAACGTACTTTCTGGTTATGCTTTAGGTTACAGTTTTAATTCTTTATTAGGGCCAATAGAATTAAAGTATTCTTGGTCTCCAGACACAAAAGAAAATTACTGGCTTTTTAATCTTGGATTTTGGTTTTAAAAAAAA
>JGI26080J50196_1001141_pt1 | contig 11733 bp, 10 predicted proteins | sample SaaInl0LU_22_DNA_FD_50196 | JGI IMG/M metagenome (IMG submission 50196)
ACAGGAGCAGACGGTGCACAAGGAGAAACTGGTCCAGCTGGAGTTGATGGTACTGATGGAACGAACGGACAAGATGGAGCAGATGGTAACGGCATTGCTTCAAGTGCAGATAATGGAGATGGTTCCTTTACCTTGACTTTTGATGATGGTACCACCTTTACTACTTCGGATTTAACAGGATCTACGGGTGATACAGGTCTAGCTGGAGCTGACGGAACAAACGGACAAGATGGAGCAGATGGTAACGGCATTGCTTCAAGTGCAGATAATGGAGATGGTACGTTTACTTTGACTTTTGATGATGGGACTACCTTTACCACCGCCGACCTTACAGGTCCTGCGGGTGCGCAAGGAGATGACAGTACAGACGACCAAACCCTTTCTTTGACAGGAACGACCTTGGCTATTGAAAATGGTAACAACATAGACTTGTCAGCTATCGACACAGATACTGACGACCAGACGGCTTCTGAGGTTTCTTTGAATCCGAATTTGGATATAGACGGTGATGGTACGGATGAGACTACCGTTCAACAAGCGTTGGCAGATTTGTTGACCGCTACCAAACTAACGACACATGTTTTTCATGCCGAATATGCGGGTGCAGTTTTTGATGCGGATGGTTCTAACAACAGTCTCTATATAACCAGTGACTATTCTTCTAGTGGTTTTATGAATTATTATGAAATAAACAATGAAGAAACTTCTGGAAGCAATCAAGACTATGACATTGTCCTACAATATACTTTGCCTAATGACTTCAACAGTTGGACTTCATCAAATCCCATGACTATTGCATACGAGGGAACATCCAATGCCAACTTTCAAGTAGCTGTTCTCGAAGGAAATACTACTCTAACTAGCTCAAGTATTCAGAGCGGATCTGGATTGAATGGTTTTTCTTCTTTCGTTATCGCTAGCTCAGCACAAATCAGTGCACTGGCTGCCGGTGATAAGGTGACTATTTTGCTTAAAATAACGGTTTCGAGTGTTTCTACGGAAGGGACAAGTATAATGCGCCTTGGAGATATAACCTTTAACTACAATAGAGATGTTTTATAGATCGATAAAAAATACAATTGCCCTTGCATTTTGGACTGCACTCATTTGTCCTGTGTTCGCCCAAACAGGATCCAATGACGATTATGACGGCGATGGCATTGTCAACATTGAGGACCTAGATGACGACAACGATGGCATCTTAGACATTGAAGAATGTTATTCAGATAGCACGACGCTTATTAAAGCTTCGATTGTCAAATCTCAGCATGGATTTAGTAATAATACATTATGGACCAACGCCCTATCAGGTGCTAATGAGCCCGAGTTTGCAGACGATGAGCCCACATTGTATTCGGTACTTAGTGAGCCTCAAACAACTATTTCTAACAACATCCGCTATTTTGGAGATACTTCTAAAACAACAGGTTGGCTCACGCTTCGAGGCTTTTTGGAAGCCGATAATGTTACGATGTCTGGAGTGGTTTTGTGGAACCCTGATTATAGACCCGCTGGTTATGAAATTCAATCTGATGCGGGCATTCGAGAGTTTAAGGTCGAAATTTTCCAATATGGAGGCGTAAACTGGAATACAGATGGAGTTGGTGACCATTCTTTTGGCCCTTTTATTGCCGAAGTTGACCCAGCTGCGCAAGTATTTTCATTTGGGGAAGATGTCGATAACATCCGATTTGTAAGAATAGATATACTCAATGCTTGGGAAGATATCAATGCCGATGGGATACACACCGTAGCACCCACACCTACAACTTCTAACGGAAACGGGTATAACATGACTTTGTTTGAGGTGCGTTTTTTGCCACCTTCAGAAAATTGTGATACGGATGCAGATGGGTTGGACAATCAATTTGATCTTGATAGTGACGGTGATGGTTGCCCTGATGCTTTAGAAGGAGATGGAGAAGTAACGAGTACTGATTTGTTCTTAAACAGGGACCTCAATGGGGGTAGTACAGATATCAAAATCAACATTGGAACTGTTGTAGATGCACAAGGAATTCCTACTCCAAGTGGCGAACAACTTAAAGGGAACAGTCAAAATGCAGCGGTGCAAAGTTCATCTTGCGATGATTTTAGCCTGATCTCTTTTTTACGGCCAAGTCCAAATGATTTGATGCGCCACGGGAAATTTTTTAGAGACAAAAAAGAGCAGTATATGGAGTTTTAAAATCCAATTTAAAACTATGAATGGGTCTAAAACCATCATTCTAGTCCATTTTAAGGAAGTCCTCGTACTACCAAAAATCTAATGGAATACATTTGTGAAAAGCCGTGCTAGTCAAGTAGTATTTGTGGAGAATGGAAATTACAAACCTCACCCATATTTATTTAAAGTCTTCGCAGATTCAATCCTCCTAAGAAACAAATTGTCAATGTAATAAAGATTGTTGGTGACATTGAATACATCCATCTAAAATTATTAGGTTTTGAATTGTAGAACTTAGCTTCATGGGTATTCCAATCAATAACATTAGCAGGCATATTGTCAAATATTTTGTTGTAAAATTCGAGACGTAAGTGCTCATGGAATTTTTTAAGCGCGGTTAAAAATTCGAAATGACTCATCATATCTGTACCAGCCAAATTATTCAAACTTAATTGTGCATGTATGGTAGGTACAAACAGTGCGATTTTTATAACGAAGAAAAAGGCTAGCTTTTAAATTGCGCTGGCATGCGGTTGGAAATTGTGTTTAAAAATAAATGCCATATCAGGCATTTAAATTTTTAAAAAGCAATCGAGCGCATTGGCATGCGGCTATTTTACATAACGGCTAATTATAGATACAAATGTTTTAAAAACGCTGCGAAGCAAACCGCTTATTAGTTTAATGACCCAAATTCCAATTATTCTTATGAAAACAAATGCTTCTGGGATATTTTACATAATACTACATTATAGCTATCAAATAAACCTAGAAGTACATAAGCCGTAATTTCTTTTAACATAATTGTGATCGATATAGACCTAAAGGCACTATATCTACAATTATGTGTAAATAGCCTAAAAAACGGCTATACAGAAATTACTATATATTTGTACTATAATTTACATTATGTTAAATAGAAAACATGGTCTGATAAATTCAATCCCACGTCCATCAAGCTGCCCTGCCATAGAACAGGTCATTTTCCAAAGAAATACATCAAAATGAAATGTTGTCTACATTATCCTTCTTATTTTTGTCCCATGAGTCGATCCGACAACTTTCGAGAGATCATACGAATTATTGGCGGCGGACCTGCTGGAATGATGGCTGCTTTAGAATTGAGCAAATTGCATGAAGTTCATCTCTATGAAAAAGGAAAAACATTGGGACGCAAATTTTTGGTTGCTGGCAAAGGTGGCTTTAATTTGAGCAATCAGGATACCGGAAAAAACTTGCAAGATCAATACGCTCCGCCTCGTTTTCTTGACAACATTTTGCAAAAATTTGACACGCAAAAAACAAGAGCATTTTTGGAGGCCTTGGAAATTCCAACGTACATTGGTTCTAGTGGACGTGTGTTTCCAGAAAAAGGAATCAAGCCCATCGAGGTACTCAATGCTTTCAAAAACAAATTGATTGCACAAGGAGTTCAGTTGCATTTTGAGCACGAATTTGTAGATTTCGATGCAACAAAGGTTTCCTTTCAAACATCGCTTGGAACACATGTAGTTTCTTTTGATCGTTGTGTTTTTGCACTTGGCGGGGCTTCTTGGTCTGTCACAGGCTCCAATGGCAATTGGCTGGAAATATTCCAAAAAAAAGGTATTGAAACAAAGCCCTTTGCTCCTTCCAATTGTGGACTTGATGTTCCTGGTTTGAATCCTCAATGGACAAAAGATCTCGAAGGAAAACCACTTAAAAATATCTCCATTCGTTGTCAGGACAAAAATGTAAAAGGAGAAGCAGTCCTCACCGAATATGGATTGGAAGGAAATGCTGTATATCCCATTGCAGCCGTAGTGCGTGAAAATTTAGCAACTGCTGAAAACACAGCTGTTTTTCTAGATTTCAAACCCTCCCACACGGTCGAACAACTCTTGTCAAAAATAGGTCCCCAAACACGAACTAAAAATTACCGTTACTTGTTTAAATTAAGCAAGTTACATATCAGTATTCTGAAAAATTTCACGGACAAACAAACCTATACGACTCCCAGTTTATTTGTGGAAACATTAAAAAATTTAGAAATACCCATTTCCAGTTTGCGTCCTATTGAGGAAGCGATATCTACCGTAGGTGGCATTGCGACGGAAGCATTAAATCCGAATTTGTCTTTAAAAAAAATCCCCAACATCTATATTGCTGGGGAAATGTTTGATTGGGATACCATAACAGGAGGCTACTTATTACAAGGTTGTTTTTCAACCGGTTATGCTGTCGCTCAAAATATTTTAAAGCCTTAGTTGTTTCCTAAAATCAATGGCATTCCATCTTTTCCAGATCCGACAACAATGACTTTTGCATTTTTGGAATTTGCCAATTCCAAGGTAGCTTGGATGCCTTTTTCTTTCAAAATATTTTCTGTCAATGAAGCGTTCAAAATACGGTTGGCAGTGGCCTTCCCTTCTGCATCAATTCTTTGGCGCTCTGCTTCTTTCTGAGCCTTCTGAATGGTAAACTCATATTCTAAGAACTCTTGTTCTTGTTTTAATTTCTTTTCAATGGCTGTTTTGATGGTAGGCGGCAATGTGACATCACGCACCAAAACTTCATTCAATTGGACATATTGTCCGTCAAGAATTTTTTTTGTTTCATCAAAAATTTCTTTTTGAATGGCATCGCGCTTGCTTGAATAAATTTGTTCTGGTGTATATCTTCCTACCACACTCCTCGCAGCAGAACGGATTGATGGTTTGATCACCCTGTCCAAATAATCTTGCCCCTTTTTTTGATGCAAAAATCCTAATTGCTCTGTCTGAGGTTTGTACCAAGCGGTTACTTCCAAAAGAATGTCTAACCCATTTGAAGAAAGTACTTTCATTTTTTCCAATAATTCTTGTTGACGTACCTCGTAAACAATTACTTTGTTCCAAGGAGCTACAAGATGAAATCCTTCACCTAAAGCCGGTTCATCTGTAACCACACCACCTCCAAAGGTTTTGTAAAGTACGCCTGCTTCACCCGAGCCAATGGTAACTGTTGCTTTTGAAAAAAAGACAAGTCCTAAAACTACTACAATAATTAAAAACGCTCCTCCTTTTGGGAACTTAAATTCTATCTGTTGATTGCTCATTTTTTCGGTTTTTATAATTTGTACATCAAATGTACTAAATAATTCAAGGAAGTCATTTCAATTCTCTGTTTTAATTCAAATGAAGAATACGTTGTTCACGAACAAAAAAATGATAGAAATTTGTCAATTTAAAACTTCCAGTGTACTTTCGGCCAGTCTTATTTTTTTATGAAGCCTTGCATGATTATCTGCTCCAGGAATAAAACAACATCCCGCTTTTTCACAATCATAAACAAGCTCAATGTCTAAAACAACCGAAGCATCTTTCTGCAATGTCTTTTTGTAAACTAGGACTTCTAGATTGTCAAATTTTGGCCATCCTCCATCCGGACAAAATTCCCCGATAGGAAATTTTTCTATATTGAGAAGAACTTGTTCTTTGAGTCCTTTCATGACTAATTTTCGAAATGGTATAAGAATACAATATCGCCTTTCAAAGCAGGCTTGCGTTGCCCTTCCACTTCTATGGTGATGTCCAAAACCGCTTTTGAAACACCACGTAAATTTACGATAGATTTCAAGCCTGCCTTCAAACGTATTTTACTGTCTACAGCAACCGGTGCGATGAACTTCAAATTTTCAATCCCGTAGTTGACCATCATTTTATTGTTGCGCACTTCCACAACTTGTCCCCACAGGTATGGCAAAACAGAAAGTGTCAAATACCCATGCGCAATGGTCGTTTTAAAAGGACTTTCGGCAGCTGCTTTTTTTTGATCAAGATGGATCCATTGGTGGTCTAGGGTTGCATCGGCAAAATTCTGAATCCGTTCTTGCGATATTTCTAAATAGTCGGAAGTTCCCAACTCTTTTCCTTCGTAGGTTTTGTACTCTTCAAAGCTATTGATAATAACTGGTGACATCATTTTATTTTATCTTTAGTAAAAAACTTCCAAAAGCTCCAACTTGTCTTTTGGAAGGATTGTTAATTTTTCTTCATTTGCAGCCAATAAAATCGTTTCTCCTTTTTTTAGAGATGCTCTGTTTGAAGCACATTGCACGATTCCTTCACCGGAAATACAAATAAATATTTTAAAAGAATGATTTCTTTCATATTTTCTTTGTACTGGTTGTTGGGCATTGATGTAATTTGTTTTAAAGTAGGGAGTAGCAATCATGGCATTCGATTGATTCTCTTCTTTTTTATAATTGATTTGATATTCACTGACCAAACTAAAATCAATTGCATCGATGGATTCCTCTGTATGCAATTTCCTCTTTTCTCCTGTTCTTGCATCTACTCTGTCATAATCGTATATGCGATAGGTGACGTCAGAGGTCTGTTGTATTTCCGCCAATAAAATTCCTTTTCCAATGGCATGTACCCTTCCCGCTTGCAAATAATACGATTCTCCTTTGTTTACTTTGAAAGTATTCAACACAGCTTTCAATGTACCTTGTTTCAAATGTTCGCAATACGATTCTTTGTGAAGCTCTTTTGAAAAACCAATGGATAAATTTGATTCTTCCTCAGCCTCCATGATATACCACATTTCATTCTTTCCCTGACTGTTGTGCCTCTTTTTCGCCAAATGATCGTTGGGATGTACTTGCACAGACAATGGAGCGTTGGCATCTATAAATTTGATCAAAATTGGAAAATCATCCCCATGTGTTTGAAAACAATGATCTCCTACCAATTGGGGTCCAAATCGATGGATCAGATCAGGTAAGTTTTCACCTTTGTAATTGCCTTTGGCAACCAAAGTCAGATGATCTGGAACTCCGGATATTTCCCAACTTTCCCCAATTTTTTTAAAGTCTGTTTTCTTGCCCAATTCCATTCTTAAATTTTCACCACCCCAAATGCGGTATTGCAAAATAGGCTCGAATTTCAAAATTCCAATCGAATGGTTCATAGTTCTTTTTTTGTGTTCATCGTCCTGTTATTTGGCGATTTCAGACGAATTCTAGTACAATGTGCAGTTGTTGCCGACGAGGTATCATGCAGTAATCATGCCACCGTCAACATTCAAAGTTTGCCCTGTAATATATGCAGACATTTCTGACCCCAGAAACACACAGGCATTGGCAATGTCGGCTGGCTGACCACCTCTTTTCAAGGGAATGGATTGTCTCCATCCGTCCACCACTTTTTCATCCAAGGTTGCTGTCATTTCTGTTTCAATAAATCCCGGTGCAATGGCATTGCAGCGCACATTACGAGACCCTAGCTCTAACGCGACGGATTTGGTAAATCCTAACATCCCCGCTTTCGAAGCTGCATAATTAGTTTGCCCAGCATTCCCTTGAACTCCAACCACGGAACTCATGTTTATAATTGATCCTCCACGCTGTTTCATCATCGGACGAATCACTGCTTTTGTCAAGTTAAAAACAGATTTTAAATTGACCTCTATTACCTTGTCAAAATCTTCTTCGCTGATGCGCATCAACAAATTGTCTTTGGTAATGCCTGCATTGTTGATCAAAACATCAATACTTCCAAATTCTTTCAAAACGTCAGCCGCCAACTCTTGGGCTGCATCAAATTCAGCTGCGTTGGATTGATAACCCTTTGCTTTTACGCCGTAAGCAGCCAATTCTTTTTCTAAAATAGTTGCAGCTTCTACAGAAGAACTGTAAGTAAAAGCCACATTGGCTCCATGTTTTGCATATGTTTGAGCAATTCCTTTTCCAATACCTCTGGTAGCACCTGTAATCAAGGCTGTTTTGTTTTCTAGAAGTTTCATATTCTTTTGTTTTAATTAAAGGGTATAAGTTATGTTTTTTACAGAACAAAAAAAACTCCCTCAATACAATTAAGGAAGCTTTTTTTATACAGTGTTTTTCTAATTTAAGACGCTGGCCACCATTTCTCCAATTTTCGCCGGAGAATCGACAACATGAATTCCGTTTTCTCTTAAAATGGCCATTTTGGCTTGCGCTGTATCATCGGCTCCACCTACAATAGCACCCGCATGTCCCATAGTTCTTCCTGCAGGGGCCGTCTGTCCAGCAATAAATCCAATCACAGGTTTTTTATTGCCGTTGGCTCTGATCCACTTGGCTGCATCAGCTTCTAGCTGACCTCCAATTTCTCCAATCATCACAATGGCTTCTGTTTCTTCATCGTTCATTAATAATTCTACCGCCTCTTTGGTTGTGGTCCCGATAATTGGATCTCCACCAATACCAATGGCAGTAGTGATTCCAAATCCTTGTTTCACTACTTGATCCGCAGCTTCATATGTCAAAGTTCCTGATTTCGAAACAATTCCAACATTTCCTTTTTTAAAGATAAACCCAGGCATAATTCCAACCTTTGCTTCGTCAGGTGTAATCACACCAGGACAATTAGGTCCCACCAAACGTGTTTCTTTTCCTTCCAAATAAGCTTTTACTTTTACCATATCCGCTGTTGGAATACCTTCTGTGATACAAATAATCACTTTTATACCGGCATCGGCAGCTTCCATGATGGCGTCTGCACCAAAAGCTGGAGGAACAAAAATTAAAGTCGTGTCTGCACCTGCCTTTGAAACAGCATCAGCTACCGTATTGAACACAGGTCTTCCCAAATGTTCCTGTCCTCCTTTTCCTGGGGTCACACCACCAACAACATTTGTCCCATATTCAATCATTTGGCTCGCATGAAAAGTTCCTTCTTTCCCTGTAAAACCTTGGACAATAATTTTTGAATCTTTATTTACTAATACACTCATAATGATCGTTGTTAACTTTTATTTATTGATACCCGCAAAAGTATTGATTATTTGATGAATTATTCAAATCTTCTTTGAAAATTACCACATTTGACTAAAAAAAAAGAGTTGTTTTTTCTTCCCTAATTTCTATTCCACACCTTCATTCAGGTTTTTTAAAAAAAAGGGATCTTAAGTCCTAGGAAAAACTTTGATTGATCATGGAAGAAAGTCTCCGTTTGTAATCGTCTTCCAGCCATTGCACATAATTTTTAGTGCTTTTGATGATACAATACGAGTATTTTTTGATTCTGTCGGCGATGTCATCGTTTAAAAGCCTCGACAAAATTCTTGCATCAAAAACATCCTCACTATTCTCAANACACAACTTGCAATGTTGCTCTATAGATTTATCCAACACAATTTTTGATTTCAACCCGTGCTTGATCGCCTTGTCATATTCCGCTTTCACATCAAAAGAAAAATCTGTTGAATTTGGGAATTCTGCAAGCACTTCAGGAGGTAATTGGTATGAAAATTGGCGTTCTATTTCATCGTCAGAAATCAGATTGTCTAAATAGTACATTGGAGAATTAAAAATTCGTTGCCAATTCAAAGGAGTTCCCCAAAGACCAAAACGAGCTGCATTGTTTCCAAGATCTAAAACAGTAAAATCTTTTTTATCACCAAGAACTCTGGAGCCTCTTCCAATCATCTGGTAATACAACGTGATGGATTTGGTTGCTCGATTTAGTATGATCGTTTCAACTGAAGGTTCGTCAAATCCTGTTGTTAAAATCCCTACCGACGTCAATATAGCATCCGGAGTTTCTTTGAACCATTGCAAAATATCAGCCCTGTCTTGTTTGGAATTGGTATTGTCTAAATGACGTACCGCATACCCCTCGGCTTTGAAGGTTTCATACACATGCAAAGAGGTATTGATACCATTGTTGAAAATCAATGTTTTTTTACCTTTTGATTTTTGTTCATAAGCGTACAACAATTTTTCTTGCATCAAATTATTTGAATACAATTCTTCTGAAGATTTCACAGTATAATCCCCATTGATACCTACCTTTAACGTTCCTAAAGCCACATCGTAAGTATAAGTATTTGCTTTCGCTAAAAACCCCTTTTCCACTAATGACAGCACGGGTTCACCCACTAATAATTCGTTGTAAATTTCATTCATTGGGAGCTTCATGTTTGAACTCAAAGGTGTCGCAGTCACTCCTAATATGAAACAATTGTCAAAATATTTGAAAAGTTTTCGAAATGAGTTGTAATGTGCCTCATCAATAATTACCATTCCTATCTGATCGAGCTCTAACTTATCATCATTCAATCGATTTTTCAGGGTTTCAACCATGGCGACAAAACACATGTATTGATCCTGATCGTCCAACTCTTTGACATTGCTGTTGATGATTTTATTGTTGACATTGAACTCGGACAACATTTTGGAAGTCTGGTTGCACAATTCAATGCGGTGCGTAAGTATCAAAACTTTTTTGTTTGTTTTGGCAATATAGCTTCTTGCTATCTCCGAAAAAATAACGGTTTTTCCTCCTCCTGTTGGAAGTTGATAAACCAGATTGTAATTTTCAGGCTTGCTTTCTAATCGCTCAAAAACCTGCTCTAAAGCTTCTTTTTGATAACCATAGAGTTCCTTTTTGTTGGATTTATTTTTTGAAGTAAGCGTAGTATTTGTCAAGTTTTATTTTTTTGAAACCTTGCAAAATTACGCACTTTATTAGGTTCTACGAAATAGATTTCAGCTTTATTTTTATTTTTCTATGTTTTCCTTTTTTTGAAGGTTTCAATTCCCTTTCATTTGCTAGCAAACATTTTTACATTCGATTCGGAGATTTCATTGTCACCTAAAATTAAAAGGCGTTCAATGACATTGCGCAATTCACGCACATTTCCAGACCAATCATAATTTTCAAGTAATTCAAGAGCCTTTGTTGAAAATTTCTTTTCGAGACTTCCTTGTTCTTGGGCAATTAAATTTGAAAAATGAGTGATCAACAATGGGATGTCCTCCCTCCGTTCGCTCAAGGAAGGGACTCTAATCAATATAACTGCCAAACGATGGTACAAATCTTCTCTAAATTTACCTTCGTTTATTTCTTTCTTGAGATCTTTATTCGTGGCTGCGATAACACGAACATTCACCTTTATGTCTGCATCACTACCTACGCGGCTGATTTTATTTTCTTGCAACGCACGTAAAACTTTTGCTTGCGCAGAGAGACTCATGTCACCAATCTCGTCTAGAAAAATTGTACCGCCATTGGCAGCTTCAAATTTCCCAGCTCTTTCTTTGTTTGCTCCAGTAAAAGCACCTTTTACATGTCCAAACAATTCACTCTCAATCAATTCAGAGGGAATCGCAGCACAATTTACCTCTATCATAGCAGCTTTTGATCGAACACTTTTATCATGCAACCAGTGTGCAACCAATTCTTTGCCTGTACCATTAGCGCCTGTAATCAGGACCCGTGCGTCTGTTGGCGCAACCTTTTCAATCATTTCTTTGATTTTAGTAATGGCCTCGCTATTTCCGATCATATCGTAACCTTTTCGAATTTTTTTCTTCAAACGACTGTTCTCTGAAGTCAATAGTTTTCTCTCCAAAGCATTTCGAACACTGGTCAATAAGCGATTCAAATCTGGCGGTTTCGAAATATAATCAAAAGCCCCCAATCGCATGGTTTCAACAGCGGTATCCAAATCGCCATGCCCCGAAATCATAATCACAGGAATTTCCGGCTGGGTCTTTTTAATTTTTTCCAAAACTTCCACACCGTCCATTTTTGGCATTTTGATATCGCACAAAA
>JGI26080J50196_1001142_pt1 | contig 11732 bp, 9 predicted proteins | sample SaaInl0LU_22_DNA_FD_50196 | JGI IMG/M metagenome (IMG submission 50196)
GCGTGAAGTATAGCAATGACCGGTGATTCATCCTGTTGAGCAGCCACGGCATAGCGGGCTGATTGTCTCACAAGCTTCTCTATGGCCTTGTTCATACCCCGAGTCTTATTTTTCATCATGAGATAAAGTACAAAAATTATAGCTATCAGATAAAGATAAGCCATCTTCTATTTATAAGTATGAAAATAAAATGGAAGTATCTGTGTCACTTCTGTCTGGCACCACTTGATCCATACTATAAAAATGGGAAGGGATGGGAACTCCGTCTCTTTGATATGTACTTGCGTCAAACAGAACCACCACTTGAACTGAATAATGGGTACATCATGGGAGATCTCCGTGTATGTAAATGTTGTTTTATGAATGGACCTATAAAGTATAATCCACGCATAGACACCCTTCGTCAAATTGGGGCAATTAAGTTTGATAGACCCAAAACACTCTCCATTACGAGAAATGAACTACTGGCATGGATTGAAAATTTCTACTTGATACTTGAGGAGAATAAACCTAAGTAAAGAATTGACACCCTAAAACTTAAAGAAAGATGGGTGAGAGTATTCAAAAACTTACCCACATTGAACACGTCCTTAAGAGACCTGACTCGTATGTTGGTCCAGTGGACATTGGTTCCGAATCATACTGGATTTTTCACAAAACTGATAATCAATTCAAAAAGAAGAATGTCAACTATTCCCCAGCTTTGCTCAAAATATTTGACGAAATTCTTGTCAATGCAATTGACAGAAACTCTGTACACCCGAAGAGTGTTACGAGCATCTCGGCGGGGATAGACAAGGAGACTGGTTCTATTACCATTGAGAATAATGGCCCTCTCGGTGGCATCGGTGTGCGTATGCACGAAAAAGAGGGTATTTGGAATCCCGAACTTACATTTGGGCATCTTCTTACGAGTACAAATTATGATGACACAAAGAAGAGAATTGTGGGAGGTCGCAACGGCTATGGTGCCAAGTTGACCAACATCTACTCATCAGAGTTTTCCATTGTGATCAAGGATGGGGAGACAAAGCAGTGTTACACACAAAAGTGGAACAACAATATGACGGTGTGTCACCCACCAAAGATTACAAAGCATTCTGCCTCAACTTCTTCGGTCTCAATCACTTTCATCCCAGATTGGAAGAGATTTGGTATGAATAAGATGGATGCCTCAATCTACAAAATCTTTGAGAAGCGGGTTTGGGATGCAAACATCTGTACGACTCCAAACTGTAAAGTGAAGTTTCAAGGTGAAGCCCTTCCAAAGACTTCGTTTGAAGCTTACGCCAAGATGCACGAAGGTGTGACAGATGTGTGCTCGGTAACGACTGATCGCTGGTCGGTATGTATTGGTCCATCAGACAACGGACTTGAACAAGTCTCTTTTGTGAATGGTATATCTACAACGAAAGGTGGAACCCATGTGGATCATGTAGCTTCTTACCTTGCCGCCGGTATCATTGATGAGATGGCAAAGAAGATCAAGTTGAAGCCACAACAAGTCAAGAATACTTTCAACATCTTTGTGAAGGCAACCCTTGAGAACCCAACCTTCTCAAGTCAGGTGAAGTCGGAGTGTACCTCAAAGGCTCAAGACTTTGGGAGTAAGTTTGAACCACCCAAAAACTTTGTGAAGAATGCCCTAAAGACCGGTATTCAAGATGAACTCACAGCACTCTCAAAGTTTAAGGAGATGAGGGAACTCAAGAAGACCGATGGTGCTCGCAAGTCCAAAATTACCGGTATTCCCAAGTTGGATGACGCGAACAAGGCGGGTACGGCACAATCTGGAAAGTGTACTCTCATTGTCACGGAGGGTGATTCGGCGAAAACCCTCGCGGTTGCGGGTCTCTCTGTCGTTGGTCGTGATCACTACGGTGTGTTCCCACTTCGCGGTAAATGTAAGAATGTTCGGGACGCTTCGGTGGCACAGCTCACATCAAACCAGGAGTTCAACGATCTCAAGAAGATCCTTGGTCTTCAACAAGGAAAAGACTACCACGATGTTTCTGAACTTCGCTATGGTCGTCTTATGATTATGACAGATGCCGATAATGATGGTTCTCACATCAAGGGTCTCATCCTAAATATGATCCACTACTTCTGGCCCAGTCTCCTCAAGTTGGGTTTCGTGGTTTCTATGGTGACACCAATCATCAAGGCTTCCAAGGGTGGTCAATCAAAATCATTCTATACAGATTCGGCTTTCCGTAGCTGGTATGGTAGCGGACAAGCAGGTTGGAAAATCAAGTACTACAAGGGTCTGGGTACCAGCACGAGTGCTGAAGCTCGGGAGTATTTCAAGAAGATTCAGGACCTCACTGTGAAGTTTGACATGGATATCATGACAGACAAGTCCATCGTTCTCGCCTTTGACAAGAAGAAGGCGGATGATAGAAAGTCCTGGCTTTTGGAGAGTACAGCGAAGGACCCCAAAGAATTGGAAGTTCCCTATGGATCTGTCAAGAACTTGAGCATTACCCACTTTGTCCGCAAAGACTTGGTCAATTTCAGTTTGGCAGACCTCAAGCGTTCTATTGCCCATATGGCGGATGGTCTCAAGCCTTCGCAGAGGAAAGTGATGTATGCTTGCTTCCACAAGAATCTCAAGGATGAAATGAAGGTGGCACAGTTGGCGGCATATGTTGCGGACAAGTCAGCTTACCACCACGGTGAAGTATCCTTGGCAGATACAATTGTTAAGTTGGCCAACGACTATACGGGTTCAAACAACATTAACCTTCTTGAGCCATGTGGTCAATTTGGTACGCGTCTCATGGGTGGTAAAGACGCTTCTCAAACGAGGTATATCTTCACAAAACTTACCAAGGAGGCTCGCAAGATCTTTGATCCTCGGGATGACCCGATCCTCAACTACTTGGACGATGATGGACGCTCCATTGAACCAGACTTTTACATGCCAACTTTACCAATGGTTCTCGTGAATGGAACCGAGGGTATCGGTACGGGTTTCAGTTGCTATGTACCACCATTCAACCCCAAGGATATCAAGGAGAATATTCAAAGAGCCTTGGAGGGACATTCATTCAAAGATATGAGTCCTTGGTTCCGGGGTTTCAAGGGTAAGGTTTTCAAAGAAGATGGTACTTGGATCACGGAAGGTGTGTGGCGAGACACAGGGTCGCGACTCAAGGTGACAGAACTTCCACCGGGGCGCTGGACCCAAGACTACAAGGAGTACCTGGACGCCCTTGTAGAGAAAAAGGTCATCTCCGGATTCACAAACAACTCAACAACGGAAGATGTTGATTTTGAAATTATGGGATACACTGGCAAAGACATTCTGAAGGATCTCAAGTTGAGAAAGAGCTTCCATACCTCAAATATGCATCTTTTTCATCCAGTCAAGGGCATCTACAAGTACTCCAGTCCCGAAGAAATCCTCAAGGACTTTGTGGATCTTCGCCTTGAACACTACAAGAAGAGAAGAGAACACCTCATCAAAGTACTTGAAGTTAGATCCAAGATGTGTGGGTACAAATCAAAGTTTGTGACAATGGTTATTGAGGGACAGATTGTTGTCTTCAAGAGAAAGAAGGATGATCTTGAGAGACAGTTGGCTGGTATCTTTCCCAAAATCAACGGAACCTATGACTATCTCCTCAACATCAAGACTGTCCAATATACTGAAGAGTGTGTACGAGAACTCCTCAAAGAATCAAAACAAGCGAGGGAAGAACTTGAAGTTATGAAGGGTACCTCACACATTGACATGTGGAAAATGGATATTAAAAATATGTAGACAATAGATAGGTATGGGTGAAGCTGCGAAAATTTCGCTCAAGGCTATTGGGAAGCAAGACACCTACTTGCTTTCCAAAGATCCAGACGAGTCCTTCTTTAATTATACCACCGATCGGAGACATTCCGACTTTCGTAAGTATCACAGGAGTAGAAATGTTGTAAAACCCGGAAACGCAAAACCTTCGTGGCCATTTAATGAGACGATTAAAGTACAATTCAACCCAACAAATATGGGCGACCTTTTGAGTAATATGTATTTGAGTCTCACTATGCCTGGTATAAGCGATGGAAACTATGCGGATCAGTTGGGGAGACATATTCTAAAGAGTGTGACAATGTTTGTGGATGATATTGAAGTTGAGAAAATCCACGATGATTGGGGTATTATCTATGACGATCTTTATTTAGAAGTTTCAGAAAAAGTAGCGAATAGATTTCTTGTAAATAGAAACCTTGGTTTTGATGACGCTCCTACGAGTACAGGTGTTGCGCAATATGACGCAGATCTGGTGATACCCATTCACTTCTTTTTCTCAAGGAAGTTTGCGAGTGATGAGTATGGCACAAATAAACCAAATAGACCATACTTTCCAGTGTGTTCAATTTTCCGTCAGAAGATTGAGTTTGAATTTGAGTTTCACAGACAAACATTTTTCACAAATACAACTGATACGGTGACACTCCCATCTTTTAATGTTATCACCGAAGAAATAACAGTCAATCCAGATGAAAGGAAGTTCTTGGCGAGTGAGAGACAGACAATGATCACCGATCTCGTGAGAAAACATCCAGTGGCACTCAGTGAACTTAACGAGGACATAATAAAGAACAACTTAGTTCCCAATATCCCTGTGAAATGTATTCATTGGTTTATCAGGAATACTATATTTGAAAATGAAGACGACGCGGAAGGTAGTGGTTCGGGTGGTGAGTATCTATATGAAAACCGGTTCAACTTTTCCGCTACTTTAGACTTTCAAGGTGAAGATACAACCCTTTATCCAGTAATGAAAGAGGCAAGCTTCTATATAAATGGAAATAAACTACCAGAGGTTACAAAAACAAATCATGAATATTACAAATTTTTAATTCCATATCAAAAACGATTATCAAGACCTATCAGAAATATTTACACATATAGTTTCTCGTTGAATCCAGTAAATGTGGAACCATCGGGAAACTTGGACTTTAGTCAGATTCAATCAGAAAAGACTAGCATTGAAGTTAAATTAGACACCGACTCTGGAATAGACATTTCTACAGAAACCTTTTCTTTGAACATGTACTATACCGGATATCAAACTTTTGTGTTTGACAGGGGCTTCATGTCAATTGCTTACTAAAGAGTTTTTCCTTGTTCTCGGCAATGTAGTCAATAATATTATTCTTAATACACCATTTGATGAAATTCAATTGTGCCAAAGTTGTTTGGATTTCATGAGATGTACCCGGAATCGTGTAGGGAAACTTTTGAGACCGACAAAATGGATCAAAGAGTTGCTTACTGTATCCATTGAGGCTTGACTTGTAAGCACAATGGACAGTGAATAACTTCCCGTCACCTGTTTGATACGAGGTGTGATTCTTCTTTGCGTAGTTTGTGATAAACCACTCCAAATTGCGGAGAGAAATGCCACTTGTTTTGTCCAATATCGTCAGAAGTGTAGATTTATTCTTCTCATTGTCGTAAAAATTGTTGATAGATGTTAGTAGAATATCGTTTTTGCTCATTACCATACTAGACCCCCAAATCTATAAGCTCTTTTGAAACCTCACACCCCGGACACCCCCTCACAAACATATGCTCTGGTCCATGATTGTGTAGACTTGAACTTGACAATGTGCGATGACATACCCTTTCACCTTGGGATCTATGTTTACCACAATAGCCATTGTGAATTGCCTTGAAAGTACACCGACTACCAGTTGATTTTGTTCCTTTACAAGTTGTACTCACAAATGAAGTGGGAATATCCTTCAGTAAAAGTTCCAGAGGTATCGCATGCTTCTTTGAAATCGTTAAAGCATACTCGTTGATGATTAAGTTGACCCTCTCCTCCAACTCCTCATCAACTATCTGCGTGATCTTCTCGTGAAGATTCATTCTTACTCTGTGTTAGCTCGTATTTTTTAAATAGATCTTCAACCGAACCTTGTCTCGCCTCCTTAAGGCGGGCTCGGAGTACCGCCAAAGTACCCGTTTCATCCAAACTTAGGCGTTTACATTCCGCAATGAGATCATCCTTCTTCATAGTACTGAGAGCTGGTTCCCTCTTTGGTTTCGGTGGTTTGTGTTGATTAATGATTTCACCAAAGATTTCATCCTTGACATTCTCAAACAGTGGATCCAAAAGGTCGCACACAGGGTTGAGGAACTTATTGAGGAAATAATAGTGATAATCAACAGGTACGCCATGCTCCTCTACATATTTTGGATCTTCGGCTTTTTCGTACGCTTTGGCTTTGGGATCTTGGGTCTTTGTGAGCAGGTATGGCACACGATCCCCAGACTGTGGTTCAGAACCAGGCTTTCTTTGACGCATCTTCGTGACAACTTGTACATGCGATTGATTAATATTGACACTTTCTTTGCTCGTGACAGACACATTCTTACCACCAACCTTATAGGTATCCGAGAGACCTTGGCTCAATATAAGCTTATGATTGGGGACATCACCCGAAAGAAGTTCAATCGCCCTCTCTTTGGCCAACTCCTTTGGTGGACCGGGTCACTTGATGTGAGAACAACATCTAAGAGTTCCTTACAGACCTCTCGCACATGGGGTGTGTTATCCCGTCGCACAACTTGGAGGCCCTTGATGTCAATATAGTCCATGTGCATCTTTCCGTCTTTCCCCTGTGTCCACAACTTTGCGGCATACCTCTTCTTTGAATACAAAAAGTATGGCCAATAGACCTTTTCCAATTCCAAATTATTGGGCTTCTTGAAGAGAGCTGAACACTCTTCAGCGGCTCTCTCTCCCACTTCCCAGCTGTAGGCAATCGCATCCTCGCCTTTGCGATCTCCAACATCAAACTCAACCATTACTGAGTCTGTGTTGTGGACAACAAGTTCACCTGGACCCACATGAAAGTGGTGGGAGTCTGTTGTGAGATCATAGACATATCCATCAGTCTCACCCACAAGTTCAAGCTTTTTGATGGCAATTGGATTCTTGCGTTGTGATGAAGTTGTCCAAGTCTGTCTGAAAACATCTGGTTTGTCTGAACGAGTATTCACAGATACATTGTATCCCAAACGCCTTCCAATTATGTACATACCCATAGATCCCTCTTTACCCTTGATATCCATTCGTGTGTACCCATGAGCATCTTTGTCCCCATCAGCCATGTAATACCCTTCCCAAAAAGACTTTACGACAGAAAGTGACGCCCCAAGAATACATGGTGGCACAACCTTTTCTTTGTGTTGATTGTAGAAGAGTGAACGATACTTGACCGAAACACTCTTCACATCACCCACAGCATTCAATTTGTAAACTCCACTACTCTCAATCGTGTTGTACACTCTCGTTTCAAATGGACAAAGATTCTGCATTTCTTCAAGGTATTTCATATTTGAATTGTTGAGTGCCCATGTATATTTACCATCGTAGTGACCACATGATCCATCACCAAAGAAGAATCCCATAACTTTAGCCTCCCCAGGTGTTACACCCACCTCCAATTCACTGAAAGCATCTACAGAGTTTCCGTGGAGAAGTTCCGTTCCAATACAAACCTCAGAGGGTTTGATCATTTCCTTATTTTTTAAGAGAAGACTATGATCTTCTGTAACATCAACAACACCTGTATGAGTCAATATTCGGTGGATATTCTTTGTAGTCTTGTGTCTCACAATTTGTTGAATTGGTGTAAAACCACTTTCAGTCCATACTTCGGCATCAATTTCAGCAATCTCTTTACCGTCATCTCTCAATTCGTATATATCAACAAGTGAGTCAATCCGTGCTGTCTTTACTTTACCACTTTGACGAATAAGGAGGGGTGTATCCGGTGTCACAGAGTCTCCATACCTTACCTTTGCCCCGGGGAAGTTCTTCTCAACATAATTCTTTGTTTCTTCAATCATCGCACGCCCCTTACATGTTGTTGTAGATGCAATAGGGACACAAGGAAGAATACCCTTGCCTGCTCCAGTGAACCCATATACGGAGTTCATTGAAATTTTATAAGCCAACTGCTTACCATTGTAGACCTCCTTCATAAAACCTGTAGCCGCTGCCATGTCCCGCTTGGCTTGCTTACGAAACTGTTTCAATTCAAGAAGAATCGCAGGTAAAAGACTTGGTACATCTTGGGCAAACTTATAAGTTCGGTCACCAACCTTGAAAGTTTCATAGGTGATTCCCGGAACCGCGCCATACTTCTTCTCGTCCATGACATATGACGAATAGCATAGATTGTGTGCCATCATAATTGATGGATACAGTGCTTCAAAATCAAGAGCAGTAATTGGAGTATAGTATGCACCCTTTTGTGCTTCAAGAACCGTAGCTCCCTCGTAGGGTTCTTCGGGGATTGCTCCATACCGAATTGTCGGAACCATGAAACCCAATTCCCTCGCCTTCTTTGTCAGTTGAGAAAATACCTTGATTTGTTGCCCACGCTCTACAAGAAAGTTTGCTGGAACCCAAGTTGCCTTGGCCATCTCCACCATGTTTAGGAGAGTACACAGCTTCTTCATCAGGCGATGTGGAAGAAGTGTATCCTTGATACAATACTCAGCAACTTCCCTCAATTTTACGGGATCTCCCTCCTTGTAACGAGCAAACATCTCCTTTGGCGCCATATCAATTTTTTGATCTCCCAGGTACAATTTAGATACACTATCCAATTTATAGCTATCCAATTTGTATCCCTTCTTGACTTCGTGGAACATATCAAAGATGAAGCGACCAGACATTGGGAGTAACTTCAGGAGGTTGTCTCCAAGGGCACTTGATGAGAGCTTCTTAATGACAAGTTCCGACTCCGTATCCCTCAACTTACCCAAGTTGAAGAATTCATAGTGACACCGATTGACTTGTGCACGCTTGTATATGTATTCCATATCAAATCCAAAAATGTTCCACCCGGTAATGATATCCACATCACTTTTGTGAAGATACTTTTGAAATGCCTCCAACATTTCTCTTTCGGTGTCGTAGCTCAGAATAGTGGAACCTTCCAGATTGGGATCCGTCTTCTTGTAGCAAAGACATGTCTTATCGTATGGTTCGTCGGAGCCAAACTTACATAGGGAGATTGCGATTTGAAAGCAGGCGTCCCCGGGAACATCTGCATCAGGAAACTTACCCGTAGAACTATTACATTCAATATCCACAGATGCCACGACAAATGGAGCGATGTCATCCCTCACCACAGGCTTGAGGGTTGTCCAGTCATTACAGAAAAGATCCAAATCAACGCGGGCGAGATGCGAACGAATACACTTGTCCCCCGTGTCTAACCATCCAGTGGATTGGATTCCTGTGCGGTGCATCAGGCGCAGTACTGGATCCAGGTTTGATTCATAAACTTTTACATTCCTGACCCCAAAAATATCAAAAAGTTCGGGTGTCCTNTCAAGNGGTTTTCTCAGGAATGAATCCACNAGGCGGCGAGCCTGAAGGTGTTTGAAGTTNACTTTCATGTATGCAAACTCTTCATTGTTTTGAAATCCCCAGACATCCTTAGACTTCATGACAGAGTAGGCTACCAGGGAATCTTTACACTTTTCATCAAGGATATTGTAAATTCTCTGAATTTTTGGGGCAGTAATATTCCCGGGAAGTTTGATAAAAAAATACGGAGTAAACGCAGTTGTAAGACAGACAGACTTCCCCTCCTCGGTCTTACCAAAGATACTGATCAAGTGCTCATCATCTGTATCTCTGGATTCCCAAGTGAGTGCTTGGAAGACTACCATAATTCTCGTTGTGTAGTCATCGGCCGAAAATTTTAATATACTTTATTAGTAAAAATGTCAGCCGCTTTGATTGACCTTGTATCTAAAGGTGCCCAGGATGCGTACATTACTGGTCAACCACAGGTCAGTTTTTTCCGTCAAAACTACAAGCGACACACAAATTTTGCGATGCGTCCAGAACGCGTGGATTACATCGGCACTTTCGGTGCCTCCAATGAAATTGTCGTCCCACTCCGCTCCAAGGGTGACCTCTTGAGCTATGTCTGGATTGAAGCTGAAGGTATTGCTTTGCCAGGTGGTAACAACGCTATGTTTGACACTTCCGCGTCCCAGCCAACCACTTTCCAACTCTGGATTGGTGGACAAAAGGTGTGCGAACTTGACTCCCTCTTCGTTCAGGGTATTCACAATGTGTTGTACAACGACAACTCTGCCAAGGCTACTATGAGACACACCATTGAAACTGCCCAAAACAACTCAAATGGTGACCACTATGTGATCCCATTCTTCTTCGGCGAAGACTGGACCAAGAGCCTTCCATTGGTGGCTCTCCAATACCATGAAGTGGAATTGCGTATTAAGATCCAAGATCAATACACCGCGGCGGGTACTCCAAAAATCTACGCCAACTACATCTACTTGGACACAGATGAACGCAAGTTCTTCACAGACAACGAACATGAGTTGTTGATTAACCAAGTTCAATATCAACCNGGTACACAAGCNGATNCCGAGTTTGATCTTACNTACTTTAACCACCCAGTGAAGGCGCTTCACNTGGTTGCGGGTAACATTAACAATGCGGATTGGGAAACCAATTACACTTTTGGTACNGGCTCGTTGTACATCAACGGCACCGCTCTCTTTGAGAACATGTCTAATGTCTACCACCACGATGTTGTTCCAGAAATGCACTGCTCCGCCCTTGGTGTTGACAGTCTTGTTCAAGACAGTGTGTACACCTGGCCATTCTGCCTAACTTGGACAAGTCACAACCAAGTGGCTCCCTTAACTTTTCCCGTATTGACAACGCCAAGTTATTGCTTAATGGTGTGACTACCGCTGATTCAAGTGCCTCGGCTCGTATCTATGCGGTCAACTATAACATCTTACGCGTTAAGAATGGTATGGCTGGTGTTGCGTTTGGTAATTAAAGCCTAAGTCAGTTAGAGCCTTGAACGAATTATAATCAAAATGGTCAAGAAACACATTCGTTCTTCTTCAGATGAACTTGCTCACGTGAAGAGGAAAATTGAAAAGTACACGCGCAGGTATGACCGTCTCATCGCCGAGGAGAAAACTGCGGTTGTGATGTCCGAACGATCGTCGTGGTCCCGGCAAAACAAGATGAAAAGACTTCGGGACGCACTCAATAATTTCAATATCACCGAGACCGAATGTGAACGAATTACGTCCGTGTTTCGGTCTGCTCTCGATGTTCCGGCCCTCATGTCACGTCAGTCTCGGTCGATCATCGGTGCCAGCATCCAAATTGCCCTCCCGTCCGCCTCTAAATATGAAATTATGCGAAAATGCAATATTACCGCGCCGACTCTCAATGCGGTGTACAAAGTCCTGCTAATGTCTATGTAATTTGATCATCCTCCTTGTTCACTTCCACCGGCGGTGCCTCGAGTATCTCCAATTGATATACGTTGTTATTGGATGGGTAAATCGCAGCCAAACGACACATCTTCACTGTCATGACTGGAACTTTTCGTTCAACAACGATGACTGGTGGGCATACTAAAACTAACGACATATATATGATTGTTATTTAAAAATATCAATGATATATAAGCATAGATGGAACTTACCCCTATTAAACTTATTAAGAATAGGGATGTTCGCAAACGCCTTTTGATGGTAAAAGGTGAGTCTGCTGAGATTGATGCATCTGATTACATTGAGAGTAAAATGAATACAAGTCTTGCCGCGAGACATCTCATGGCTGTTGAGGATGCTGGAGAAGTTGCTAAACAACTCCTTCAAAGACCAGGTATCTTTGAACAGATTGGAAAAGATATCAAAA
>JGI26080J50196_1001148_pt1 | contig 11681 bp, 9 predicted proteins | sample SaaInl0LU_22_DNA_FD_50196 | JGI IMG/M metagenome (IMG submission 50196)
GTTAAACTCGTTCGAATATCGGATACCTATATCCATTATTTATTTCTTGTAGTCATAGTTTCATTTTTACCATGAAAGGTTTCGCCAAATATTAGGCCTTATCAGTTTTATTTATTGCCAAAGCTGTTAATGTTTTGATGAGGTAAAACTAGGGATAAACGTAATATATTCCACTTCTTAATAGTCTAAAAAATGAAAAATAATTAAAAAGGACACATGACTAACATGCACCCTGCAGCACAACAAGACTTACATTTGTATGTTTGTGGCCCAACGACATTTAACGATAGCGTTATTGAGTGCGCCAAAGATAAAAGCTGGCAGGTATCGAATATTCATCGGGAGTATTTTAGCGCGGCCCTCATTGATCATGGGGACGATGCTAGTTTTAAAATTGAAATTAATAGCAGTGGTGACATTTTTACCGTACCGGTCGACCAATCTATACCCAATGTATTAGAAGATAATGGTTATTTTATCCCTGTAGCATGTGAAGAAGGTGTGTGTGGTACCTGTGTTACAAGTTTATTAAGCGGCGATGCCGATCATAAAGATGTNTTTATGACAGCGCAAGAACACACAAAAATGACGCTAATAGCCCCTTGTTGTTCTCGGGCAAAATCCACTCGTTTGAAACTAGATTTATAGATACCTTGTTCTATGAGTAAGGCAAAAGTGAAAACATCGGAGAATGCATCTGCCATTCCCGATGTTTTGTCATATCATTGAGCTTTGGGTGAGTAACTTGCTCGTTCTTAAAGTATTTAGCTTTATTTTTGCAAAATAAAACGATCTAAGTCGTTAGCAATAGTAATATCACCTTTGTAAAATTTAGCTACTTCATTAGTGTATTTTTCATATTCAGCTGGTGTGTCTAAGCCAGGTGCCATGTGTGTTATCACTAATTTTTTGACATTAGCCTTGTTGGCTAATTGACCCACATCAGCTGGAACTAAATGATGTTTAGACAAATGGTGCTTCATGTGGCCAAGAGCTTTGGGTGGCATCTTCGGGTTCATGCGTTTTACCAAATTTACTGTATGTTCAACGTCCATCATTTCACTGATCAACAGATCAACGTCCTTTGAGAGTAATTCTACAGCTTCACTCGGCCCCGTATCACCGGTATACACAACGCTATATTCAGGCAATTCGAACTTAAATGATAGGGCTTGAAATTTATTGTACTCCTCGCTATCCTTTGGCCAGCTGTAATGAGTGTTGCGGATAACACTGAGTTTAAAACCATCGAATTCAAGGACTGAACCATCAATTACTTCCACTACTTTGATGTTTCTATTTGGTTGTGCAGTCGCTTGCCCAGGAACACCATAGTGGCCTAATGCTCCATAGGTCATATAAGCAAAGATCCCATCCACGGTTTGTTTTGTACCCGGAGGCCCGTAAATAGTTAATTCACTTTTAGTTTCAGTTTGCCAGCGTAAACTTAAAATAGCAGGTAGGCCACCAGTGTGGTCAAAGTGAAGGTGGCTTAAAATAATTGCATCAACTTGTTTAATATTCAAACCCGCTTTAGCTAACTGCCCAGCGGTACCGTCGCCCGCATCTACTAAATATGTTTTGCCATTAACTAACAAGGCATTTGCTGGTTGTGAGTGAGTTGCATTAGGGATAGGACCGGCCATAGTGCCTAAAGTTATCCATTCGTTCTTGCTATTAGCAGCAGCCGCTGTATAGCTAACTAAACTCAAGCTAAACAATACACTGGCAATAATTTTTGTAAATTTCATACTGTTATTCCTATTTTACTGTGACATAAACACTATTAATACAACTANAGCGCGACACTATTTATTAAGACTTCAATTATTCATTTAAATTCACAATTTAAATAGAGCCCAAATCATTAATCATGGGCTTCTTTAAAAGTATTCGTAAGTTTAAAATCTTAGTTTCTATTTACCCCTTAAGTACAACTGGGTTTGTAAATTGAAACAGGTATATTCCTCAAACCAAGCTGACAAGTAACAGCAATTAGCTCCTCTGTTGAGTTGCATATAACACACTTAATTGTACAATTATCAGCTTTTAAAACCAGCATAAGTGAAGGATAAACAGTGACATTACTATGGAAAATCTAGCTGTATAATTTATAAAACCTGATAATAGGCCCTCCACAATAATGGGCGAGCCTATTAACAAGTAGCGTATAACTGTCTACTTTAACTTTATTTTGCCTTACCTAATAGAACTCTGTATTGAAACGAAGTCCAAAGGTACGTGGTGGGCTATGGACAACATAAGTTAATCCTCGGTTATTAACATTTGAATTTGCAACATATTGCTCATCAGTTGCATTGCGGACGAACAAGGATAGAGTCCAATCAAAAGTGTCACTACCAGAGGCCAGCGTAGCATCTAAGTCCAACGTTACATAAGAATCAGAGTTCGTTGAATCTACGAACAAGAAATTAGTGGCTTGCTCTGAACGATGTGATGCTTGTGCAGTTAAGGAAAGGTTATATTCGCTAATCTCAATATTATGATTTATTGCTAAATTCCCACCGAAATCAGGAGAATAGAGTAAACTTTTCCCTGAACAATCGTAACTTTCTAGCTCACCTGTTATACCTGTTGATGCGCACCCAAAACGACCGCGCCCAGGATCAGATACGAGTGATAATGAATCATAAGTAGAATCTAGGAATTGAGCATTACCGCTTATTGTGGTGTTGGGACCTACTCTCCAAATCACATCTACATCTAATCCTTGGATGGTGGCATCACCGTTAGCAATTGGGAATGACGAGGCACCTTCTAAAGTGGTGAAATATGTGACTTGCTGGCCATCATACTTCCAGTGAAAAGCTTCCAAATTCAGCTGAAGTGTATTGTTTAAAAAGCGATTTTTAGAGCCTATAGTAATCGCATCAATATACTCTGGGTCGTATGTCGGTGCAGAGGTAGACAAATCTACACCACCTGCGCGGTAACCAGTTTCGAAAGTCGCATAAAGTAAACTGTCTTCGGCAACATCATACTCTAAACCTATTCGGTACGTAGTTTCATTGTAGTCGAGGTTTGACTCTAAGTAACCATCACCCACATTAACTATTGTAGCAATTTGAGGAGTTGTGTTTCCTGGTATAGTTAAATTGTAAAAAGGAGGACGTCCCATGCCTGGCACTGTTGCAACTGAATCAGGAGCAATTAATCCTTGGTTTACAAAGTATGCTATGAATTCATCACGATCTGAGGTAATAGGGTGGGCTGGTATAGCACCAGACGCACAGCCATTACCAAAGCTATCAGGAGGTGTGAGGAAGTCGCCACTAAATGGCGCACCACCACAAAATGTAACAAATGTATCACTGATACCCTCTGCGTATTTACTGTCTTCGGTATACCGCAATCCTAGGTTTATACGGAAGGTTTCCGATACGTCATATGTAGCCTGACCAAATACAGCCCAAGAGTCGCCACCGTTTTCATAGTTCTGGATTGGTGATGCATAGTTTTGCGCAAATACACCGCTAGTCTGAATTTCTTCATCGAAATAGAATACCCCCAGAATGCCATTTAAAGAACCTTTTAAATCGGTCGTAAAGCGTGCCTCTAAACTCGTCTGCTCGTTTTGCTCACTCGTTTTAGCAGGGGCAAAGCCAGGGCCGACAAAAGTATAGCTCTGCTCTGATTCTCTGTATGAGGGGATCACAGTAAAAGTACCAGATTCTATGGTGTAATTTACTTCAGTCATAAAGCCCGTAAAAGAAATATCCTGGCCTAAATCGTCAATATTTAGGGGTTGGTAAGGTGCAAACGACGGAGTATGTAACACGCTAGTTCGGATGGCGTTTGCTTCATCATTTGTAGGCCCTGTAAAAGAATCGATGCCGGAAGGGTTAAACTCTTGCAGACTCCCTGGGGTGTTGCTAAACGTTCCTATAAGATCGCCTCCTGCGCCAATCGCTGAATTTTCAGAGTAATCTGCGGCAAAGCGAATATTAAAGTCTTCAGAAGGTTCATATAAAACTTGAGCTCTAATAGAAAAAGTATCTGCATCATTAGTTCCATCGTCAGAGTAACCATCCCGTTGCAAGGAGCTAACCGATAGTCTCAGCGCCGTATCGTCGCCAATTGGCGCATTGTATGCGCCTTGTAAACCTAATTTTGAATAGTTACCAAGCTCAACTTGAGCGTATCCTGAAGTTTCACCAAGCTTTGGCTTCACTGGGATATAGTTCACAACCCCACCTGTCGCGTTCCTACCATAAAGCGTTCCTTGAGGGCCTTTGAGGATCTCAACCCGCTCCAAGTCGTAAAAAGCTTGACCCGCCGCACCACTAGATCGGCCAAGATAAACCCCATCTACGTTCTGAGCAACGGCAGCATCAGTCAATGGATTTACTGTCAAAGCTCCTACTCCACGGACAAATATACTGGTGAGTGGACCACCACCAGCACTTATACCTAGTGAAGGTGAAATCCTTCCGAGGTCTTGACCTGACTCTAAACCCTGACGAGTCAATGACTGCTGATCAAGTGCTAGTATGGGGATCGCCGCATCCTGAATTGACTCAGACTTACGCTGAGCGGTGATCATGATAGTTTCAATGCTTTTACTTTCGTCAGTCTCTGCTTTTTGATTAACACTCTCTTGCGCTATTGCTTGAAGTGATAGTGTTGAAAGTGCAAGGAGCGGAAAATATAAAGACAGTTTTTTGATTTTCATGTGAAATATCCTTTAAATATTGCCGTGTCAAACTAATGTATGTAGTGTTCGAAGCTATAAAAAAAATCTGAGTGTCAAAAATTTGTTTAAAATAAACTTATAGNTAACATTCTTATTTCTTTTTTTTAACATAAAACAAAGTANAGAATTGATAAAATCGAATATNTTAATACTAACTATCCACGGAGCTGATATAACATTCCCTTAGTCAATCTGGCATTTTNTTCAAATCAGACGATATATAGGTATTGCAAGCTCTCTTCTGACTTACAATATATTGAAGTAAAGAGAAGAACAAAACTTAATTCACCTCCCGAAACCCATCAACTTTAGCAAACTTATGGATATACAAATGGTATTAGTTAAGAAATATAGTGGTTATAACGCATAACCATGCACTTAAGTCAGGAACACTGCAACTCATTGCGATAGTCGATTATTATATTATTCGGTTTTAGATGGTTAACTGTCTAAATGATTCGGTGAGAAATAAAATTATAGATATATTCGTAAGTCGGAATAATCGATTTCCTAGATACATTTAATCAGTTTAATTCATTTTTATTATGCACAAATTTATTACATGGTATTAACATATATTTGGCTTACCTATTTAATGATATTGCTACTTGTTAAACAAATAATTGGAAAACAACAAATGAACACTATATCTACTAACGCTGATCAAACTGCAAGAACAAAACATGGCATCATTCTCATACTAGCGGCAGTCATGCCTGTCATGGCTATCATCTCACTGGTACCAGTATTACCACTATTATTACAAGAATTTGCGAGTGTAAAGGGATATGAATTTCTTGTACCTATTGCGATGACTATCCCAGCACTTTGTGTTGCGTTATTTTCGCCAGTAGCGGGTTGGATTTCAGATAAAGCGGGTAGAAAATCGGTGCTATTCTATGCACTACTTATCTACGCAATAATCGGACTACTCCCCTATTTCTTAACCGACCTGATGCACATTATCGCATCTCGCGTGTTGCTTGGTATTGCCGAAGCAGCAATTATGACTGTGGCGACGGCTCTCATCGCTGACTATTTTAAAGGAAAGGCACGTGAACGTTGGGTAGCCATTCAAATTGCCAGTGTAAGTTTAAGTGCCATTGTATTAATTGCCATTGGTGGACTGCTAGGTGAATTTTTAGGCTCGAGAGGCCCTTTCTTGTTGTATTTACTAGCCTTACCCATCGCCTTATTCGTAAGGGTAATTCTATTTGAACCACGATCCATTATGCCTATTAATGATGTTTCAGTTCCAAGTCTACCCTGGTTACGCATTTTACCACTATTACTTACGACCTTATTTGTTGGTGTTATTTTTTATACCGTTATTGTTAAGCTTGGTGAAATTTTAGCCTTAACCAGTCCAGTAACCCCAGCGATCATTGGTGGTATAGGTGCTGGCGCCAATATTGGTGTTGCATTAGGCTCTTTATTGTTTAGAAGATTTAAAGGCGCTTCTGGCCCAACATTAATTAGCATTGGTCTACTATTGGCGGCCTTTGGTTTTTGCGGAGCAGCGCTATCAGGTACCTTGGCACTATCCAGTATTTCAGTGGTTGTCGCTTGTTTAGGTTTTGGCTTGTTATTACCGACTATGTTGACATGGGTACTCAAAGAGTTACCTGAAAATGTGCGTGGCCGTGGCACTGGTCTTTGGACCGGCTGTTTCTTTTTAGGTCAATTCTCTGCCCCTATTTTGGTAGCTGCTTTACAAAGTCAAATGGGAGGTCTGAGTAACGTCTTAATGATGTTAGCCGTGCTATCGCTTGTCGGCGTTATTATTGCTGTGCTAAAAAAGAAAGGGGCAGAGAGTTTGATAAGTCATTAACTAAAAGACTAGGATTGACTTTTTCAAAACAGCTTTACACCAAAAGGAAGCTTATTGGTTAACAAACTACCGCGGTATCAGCGCAAAAAAAAAGATTTTGCGCTTGATATCAAAAAAATAAAATACCTTAGGCCCCACATAACCTTTTAATGATCCTTCTGGCATGATTAGCACCAGTGTACATATGAATATCAATCATGGATCGTCCTTGAAAGAGAAAATTTACTGTTAAGTGGTATTTCTCTGTAAGAATTAGCTTTGCTTATTAAGGTATTACTTAAACTCAACAACAATGTGAAACAGGTTAACGCCTATGTTCTCCAAATTTGAGTGTTAATTCGGGTTGTTAACCTATATTAATCGGGCACGGAAAGTTTTTCAGCCGATGCCATTAATTGTATATATTCTGGGTTATGCCATTCAAGCATGGCAACTTTGTATGCTTGTGTGGTTCGCACTCTTGATAACCATTCATCAATTTGTGGGTAATCAGCCCACATGCCTTTAAGCTGTAACTGGTCTAAACGTTCAATATAGGGTAAAAAAGAAAAGTCGACAAGACTAATACCGGAACTCAATATCCAGTGATTATTTTCAAGGGCTCTCGCTAAATCTTTGACCAGCTTTTTGTAAGCATATATAGCCAAATTTAGACGAGGCGATGACATTCCATTGGTGACCATGTCCCGCATTAGTGTTGCTCGAGCAGAATCTGGAATATTAGTCAAAAACGACTCTAATGCGTCATCTGTTGTATAACGTTTTAATATTTGTTGACGAAAGGCAAGGCAAAAACTAATAACGGCAATTTGCTCATGTAACCCCGCATCTAGTTGGGTCAACCACACCCTTAATTCGGCTCTTTTAACAGTGTCTTCAGGCATTAAAGGAAGCGTTGAAAATACTTCATCAAGGTAATAACAGATAACATTTGATTCGGTAATAATATTGTCATCATGAACTAAAACAGGGATAACCGCTTTTGGGTTTAGTTTTAAAAATTCAGGTTTAAATTGTTCCCCTGCCCGCAAATTCAAATGCACACTTTTATAAGTTAATTGTTTGTATGCTAGCACTAGACGCACTTTCTGAGCACAGACTGACATATCGTTGTGGTAAAGATCTATCATGTAATTATCGGCCTATTATTGAAAAGTATATTTGAAGATTACCTTATGCAAACTGACGCTGAAATTAGCTTTATTTGATAATAAGTATTGGTATTGCTGATAGGTACTATGAAAATAGCTGAATAGTGTTAGTGAGCCAAATTCGCTATGCTCGCACTTTAGTAAAAAAAACATTTTATTGTGCGTGCATTAACCCTCTGGGAGTTTCAAAATGAGTAATATTGTTCTTTATATGGCGCCGGGCAGTTGTGCTCGCGTAAGTATAATTGTGTTAGAAGAGTTAGAGCTTGAATTTGAAACACCTGTTGTGCGTTTTATGAAGGGTGAGCATAAATCCCATGAATTTAAAGTAAAAAACCCTAAAGGGAAAGTCCCAGCCCTTATCTACAATGGCCAGGCGCTCACTGAAAATGTCGCCATTATTACCTACTTGAACCAACTTCATGGTCAACTGTTACCTGCAACTGAAAATGCCTTAGACTTTGCAAAACAGATAGCCGATCTGTGTTTTTGTTCGGCAACACTGCATCCCTTAGTCACACGTATTAGAATGCCAGCCTTTTTTGCAGGTGAAGACAATGCTAAAACAGTGCAAGACATTGCCTTTAATGCCATGGATGAGTTTTTTCAATTAATTGATAACCAATTAGCTGATCAGCAATGGTGGTATCAAGATCAATGGTCAGCTATGGATGCCTATCTTTATTGGTGTTTTTGGCGTGTTCAAGGGGCTGGTTATCCTGTTGAAAAATTCCCTCACTACTGCGCTCATGCGCAAAGAATGGAACAACGTCCCGCAGTGAAAAAGGCAATAGCACGAGATGAAGAAGCGATAAAGGTTTTGGAAAGCGAAGGTTTACTGTTTACACCCAAAAAGATTATTCGCTAATTCACTTTATTTAAAAAGAGAATGTTATAGCAACTAGGCCCACACCAAGAAATTTAGTTGTGCTCAACAGCCGTTATATCATAACTAATATGTAACGTATTACCTTAGGCGGCGAGGAGATGAGCGACTAACCTGCGGCTCAAGACAGCGCTTATGTGAAGTTAATAAATATCGGGGTCAGATAATAATTATCATAACCAATACTTTAAAACTCAAAGAAGAGACATGAGTCGCTTACCCCGTATTTGCCCTCTCAATGTGCCGCGACACATAATTCAAAGGGGTAATAATCGCCAATCTCGTTACTAAATTAACGCCTTAGGTAAAATTTCTGAACTTTGCTGTGTTCATCCACTTTATTTAGCCCTTGGNAATAACACAATAGAAAGACAAACAAATTATTGGGTACTTTTAAAAACTCATGTGAAAGGAAAAATGCTAGATGAGATTCGAGCCGCAAGTCATTCAGGCATGGCATTGGGAAATATAAGATTTAAGCAAGATTTAGAAACCTTAACGGGTAGGCAATTACACAAGTTGCCTCAGGGAGGAAAACCGAGAAATCGTTAGCTGACTGTTTATTCATCATCTGATCCTAATATTCATAGTTTCTTGAGTGATAAGCCCACTCGCACCTAAAATTGCTAATTTATTTATTACTGCAGATAACATGACTTATTTCCTAAAATAACGTAATTAAAATGTGCAAAGTAGGTCGTGGTTATTTTTACGTATCCAATTGCTTAAGATGAAGTTTCGCATAAGCTTTTTATAATTTTTCTAGCATGATTTGCGCCCGTATCAACATGGATATCAATCATAGGCTGGCCTTTAAAATGTTGCATCGATTTATGTTGAGCTTCGATGACAACTTTATCTTCATTAAAGGTAAATCGCGTTTGCTCCACCACTTTTTGCTTGATGTTTTCAATATCAGTTTTAGGATTAGTTGCTATTGTCCAAAAGTAGTGGCTTGTTTCGTCTGTTTCTGGAGTAATACAATGCAGACCTCGCATATGAAAACCTCCACGGTTTGGATCAGTTACTTGTTCGCTATTCGCATCTATACCACCGGTCCATATTCTTAAATGTGACGGACAAAACTCGATTTCTTGCCAGCGGTCAATTTTTCCCTTAAACGGATAAGCAGCAATATAAGTAGGAGGTGGTGTTGAATTTGGCATATAACGTTTAACGGTGACAGTTTCACCTTCGGTTTCAACCAACATTTCAGCGTTCATATGTGTTTTAGCATCTCCTCCTATGGTTTTAAGGTGGACATACCCTAAATGACTTAAATCAAGTAAGTTATCGTGGATTAATTGGTAAGGTGCTTCATAATGAAACATTCCACCGTCATACACATAATCTGGATGTGCATGATAAGCGTAGCTAGGTGGCGCCTTATCTGGGGTAGAACCCTGCTCTGAACCAAACCACATCCAAACAAGATCATCTTGTTCTATTACCAAATAAGGCTCTACTTTAGCCTTTCTTGGTACCTTTTGTTGACCTGGCACTTCAAGACATTTCCCTTGACCATCAAACAAAAGTCCATGATATCCGCAGCGAAGTCCGCCCTCTTCAATTGTCCCCATCGACAAAGGCAATTGACGATGACAACAACGATCTTGAAGAGCGTTTACTTGGCCATCCAAAGTACGATATAGAACAATAGGATGGTTTAACAAAGTGCGGGCAATTGGTTTGTCTGTTAACTCTTTACTTAATGCCGCGAGATACCACCTATCTAAAGGGAAAGGCGAATTAGTCTTTGTTGCTGCTAGTGTATCGGTGCAAGTCGTCATAAGGTTCTCCTAAAACGTTTCTTAATTTATAAGTCTAGGGTGAGTGAGTCACTTAATGCTCTAGAGCAGCAAGGAGTAAATTGGTTGTTTTGCGCCTTTTCTTGGGCGCTGAAGTACGTATCTCTGTGATCGGGAATACCGCATGTCACAACCGTAACACAGGTACCACACACTCCCATTTCACACGACATATCGATTTCAACTCCGGCATCTTCAATGGCTTCAAGCGCCGTTTGATCAGATTCAACCTGAATCTCTTTACCTGAGCGAGTTAAAATGAGTTTAAATGGCTTATCTGTGCCATCTGTGGCTAAGGGGTCAGCTTTAAAATTCTCTTTATGAAGATTGCCTTCATNCCATGAATTGGCTCTTGCACAATCAAAGATATAATCCATATAGCCCGAAGGGCCACAGGTATATAGATTTGTACCCGGTGTGAAAGCACCGATAATTTGTGTCGCGTCTTTTTTGCTCTTGTTGGAGAAATGGAAGAAAACCTTTGCAGCAAAGGAGCAACTTAGCAATTGCTGATAAAACGCAGTATTAGCCTGTGACTTGCTGTGATAATGAAGTTCGAAGTCTATTCCGAGCCTATCTAATTCTATCGCCATTGACATAATAGGCGTGATCCCTATTCCACCCGCAAACAGTAATACCCGTTTACTGGTTATATCTAATGGAAATAAATTACGTGGCTCAGAAATACTTACTGTATCTCCTATGCCAACGTTATCGTGCAATGCGACTGAACCACCTCTTGAATTAGGATCCTTTAAAACCGNAATTTTGTAAAACTCATGAGATTTAGGATGATTGATTAACGAATATTGGCGAGTGAAATTGTCACCAAATTTCATATCAATATGACTACCTGTTTCAAACTCAGGTAAGCAATCACCGTTTTTAGGGGCTAACTCAAAACTAACAATATTGGGGGTTTCTAGGGTTTTATTGCGGATTTGCACGTCAAACATCACTTTTTACTCCATTTAGGCATCAAGCGTATNTTGCGCCACACTAGTTGACATGTCAACNAGTTGGTTAGTGATTTGTTAACTTTATATNCCAAACTAACATTCGCTCGGTATAAACGATACTAAGTTTTACNAAAACAACATGAAAGTGTTTGCAGTTTTAGTGCATGCAAGTAAGATTTAAAGCTCANCCCAAAAGAGGATAAAAAATGCAGTCTAATGAAGTCGAGACACTCATAAACCAATTAGATCTAGAAAAATACGTGCCCGCTTTAGTCACCTCTTTATCTAATAAACTTTCAGCAGGTGCCTCAAGCTGCTACCGAAAACATTTT
>JGI26080J50196_1001162_pt1 | contig 11635 bp, 9 predicted proteins | sample SaaInl0LU_22_DNA_FD_50196 | JGI IMG/M metagenome (IMG submission 50196)
TGTTCCATTTTTACTCCAATTCACCATTACAGAATCAATCTGATTAGTTCCGTAATTATTAATAGCAACTCGAACAGAGTCAGAACCTGGACAAATAATCGTTGGCGTAACGGTGGAAGCACCAGCATCATCAGGCACTGTTGATACAGGGTATGTTAAATAAGCATCCACACAAAGACTAGCTCCACAAAGCGTTAAATTAACCGCTGAAGTTGTTGTCAGGGTAAAATCAATTGATCCACCCGTGGTGGCCCATGCATTAATGGTAGCCATCGGAATTGTAATTGATACGGAGTCTCTTGCAGCATTACATTGACCTGTTGGTAATGAGTTTCCAATAGAACCACCTGTTTCACCAGATATATCTATGTTCTCTAGGTTAGTTCCAGTACCATCTAAATCACCATTGTAATAAATTAAGGTAAAGGTTCCTGCCCCATTTGCATTAGGAGTTGCTCCTGTAAATGAAACGGTTTGTACAGAGGTGGTAAAACATTGGTTTACCAATCTTGTACTGTAATCCTGAGCATTCAAATTTGTGCTAAAAAGCAACAAACTCATTACACTGAGAAATGTTAAAATAGAGTAGATTTTATTCATTGTATATGATTTTTGAGTTGTATAGATTCTGAAATTACTAAAAAGTAAATCAACTCACAAAATATTCTCACACAAAATGTTATAAAAAACACAAACCCTAATGCTAGACCTCTATTTTTTATAATTAATTTCAATTTTTCTTTTTAGGTCGTTACCTTTGTCAAAAACAAAACAAGAATGGACTTAACTGGAAAAATAGCTGCTGTTGCAGGAGGAACTGGAGGAATAGGAATGGCTTCGGCTATTGCCATGAGTAAATTAGGCGCTTCAATTGTACTAATTGCAAGAAATGAAGAGAAACTTGCTAAAACAATCCCAGTGTTGGATTCTAGTAAAAATCAACAACATCAATATTTAGTAGCTGATTTTAGCGACTCAGCATCATTAGATGTTTTGTGCGAATCTATAAGTAAACTGAAAATCGATATCTTATTGAATAACACCGGTGGACCAGCTGGAGGACCAATCACCGATGCTAAGCCAGAGGAATTCCTCAACACCTTCAACCAGCACTTAATTGCGAATCATAAAATCACACAGGCTGTTCTTACAAAAATGAAAGAACAACCTTATGGAAGAATAATCAATGTTATTTCTACTTCGGTAAAAGCACCATTGAATGGATTGGGAGTTTCGAATACGATTAGAGGAGCAGTGGCAAACTGGGCAAAAACGATGGCAAATGAACTGGGACAATTTAATATTACCGTAAACAATGTGTTGCCCGGAGCAACTAATACAGGAAGATTGAACGAAATCTTTGAAGCCAAATCAAAAAAGACAGGAAAATCTATTGAAGAGATTAAAAAAGGAATGGAAAGTATTGTTCCGATGAATCGCATCGCTGAACCTGAAGAAGTTGCCAATGCGATCGCTTTTCTTGCTTCGCCCCTGGCAAGCTATATTAACGGAATTAATCTGCCAGTGGATGGTGGAAGAACTCCTTGTTTGTAATGGATAATTGACAATAACGAATTGATGATTAATTAATAGGTAATTAACAATGAATAATTGAGATTTGGCAAGACTGAACTCATAGATTTTTTATCTTTGACCAAAATATCAATAAACACAACTGGATAATGTATAGATCTCACACCAATGGCGAGTTAAGAATAGAACATGTAAACCAAGAAGTAACTCTTTCTGGGTGGATACAAAAATCAAGAGATTTGGGAGGGATGACTTTTGTCGATTTGCGAGACAGGTATGGAATAACCCAATTGGCATTTAATGAGGAAATCAATTCTTCTTTGAGTGAAAGCGCTAGAAAGCTAGGGCGTGAATTTGTGATTCAAATAAAAGGCATTGTAAAAGAACGTTCGAGCAAGAACAAAAACATTTTCACCGGGGAAATTGAGATTGAAGTAACAGAGCTTACTGTTCTTAATGAATCTAAAACTCCTCCGTTTACTATTGAAGACAAAACGGATGGTGGAGACGAGCTAAGAATGAAGTACCGTTACCTAGACTTGAGAAGAAATCCTGTAAAAGAAAACTTGATGCTAAGACACAAAATAGGTTTAGCAACAAGAAACTATATGAATAACCTTGATTTCTTAGAAATCGAAACTCCATTTCTTATTAAATCGACACCTGAAGGCGCAAGAGATTTTGTGGTGCCAAGCAGAATGAACGAGGGCCAGTTTTATGCTTTACCCCAGTCTCCTCAGACTTTTAAGCAATTGCTTATGGTAAGTGGATATGATAGGTATTTTCAAATCGTAAAATGTTTCCGTGACGAAGATTTAAGAGCCGATAGACAACCGGAGTTTACCCAAATAGATTGTGAAATGGCTTTTGTAGAACAAGAGGACATTTTGCAAACTTTTGAAGGATTGGTAGAAAACTTATTCGCGGAAGTACTGAAAGTGAAGCTACCAGAAGTGAAAAGAATGACCTACGCGGATGCGATGAAAAATTACGGCTCGGATAAGCCAGACATTCGTTTTGAGATGAAATTCAATTACATCACCGAAGCGGTTAAGGGAAAGGATTTTAAAATATTTGACGAGGCTGAGGATATCATTGCCATCAATGTAGAAGGAGGAAACTCATTAACCAGAAAACAAATAGATAAAATTACGGCTTACGTTAAGACACCACAAGTGGGGGCAATGGGGTTGATCTATTGCAGAGTAAACCAGGACGGAACTTATAAGTCCTCTGTGGATAAATTTTACAATCAAGATGAATTAGCAAAGTGGGCTAAGATTTGTAATGCCAAGCCAAATGATTTGATTTTTGTCCTTTCTGGAGACACAACAAAAGTACAATCTCAAATGAATGACTTGAGACTCCACATGGGAGACATGATGGAATTGAGAGATGGAAAAACTTTCGCTCCGTTATGGGTACTCGACTTTCCTTTGTTGGAATGGGACGAAGAAAGTAATAGATTCCATGCCATGCACCACCCCTTTACCTCTCCAAAAAAAGAAGATTTTGATTTACTCGAAACAGAACCAGGAAAAGTAAGGGCTAATGCCTATGACTTGGTTATCAATGGGGTTGAAATCGGAGGGGGTTCCATCAGGATTCACGACAGAGAGATTCAATCCAGAATGTTTGATTTACTAGGATTTACCAAAGAAGAGGCGGAAGCACAGTTTGGGTTCTTGATGAGCGCATTTGAATACGGTGCGCCACCACACGGAGGAATTGCTTTTGGTTTTGATAGAATTTGCTCCATTTTCGGTGGTTCAGAATCCATTAGAGATTATATTGCCTTCCCAAAGAACAACAGTGGAAGGGATGTAATGATCGATGCTCCTGCAAATGTTGATAAGGCTCAATTGGAGGAATTGGGGTTGAAATTGGATGTTTCCTCTGAAAAAAGAAAATAGAACAAAGAAATTAGAGAAAAGAACGACCTCTTTAATTATATTCTAAAAGCACAAAAAAGACCCGTTAGGAGTTCGCATCAAAAATTTCATTTCTCTCGAAAAGATTCCCGATTATAGTCGGGAATGACTAGGTAAAAAAAATGCGATTCTTACGAATCGCATTTTTTTTATTCCTCTCCCGTATTTTTGATGTTATAATTTCACAATAAACTTTGTGCCACCAAATTCTAACTCATTATTTTCAACTCCTTCTTTAAATACTTCCCTGTATGACTTCTTTCTACTTTACATAACTCTTCTGGAGTTCCTGCAAATAGCAGCTCTCCTCCTTTGCTTCCTCCTTCAGGACCAATATCAATGAGGTAATCCGCAGATTTTATCACATCCATGTTGTGCTCAATGACAAGCACTGTATTTCCATTATCTACTAATCTATTTAATACATCAAGTAACAATTGGATATCCTCAAAATGAAGCCCTGTGGTTGGCTCATCCAAAATATAAAACGTATTTCCCGTATCTTTTTTAGATAATTCTGTAGCTAACTTTACACGTTGTGCTTCTCCTCCACTCAATGTTGTAGAAGGCTGTCCCAGAGTAAGGTAACCAAGACCAACAGACAACAGAGTTGCTAATTTCCGATGAATCTTTGGGATTTTTTCAAAAAACTTCACCCCTTCTTCAATTGACATAGAAAGCACATCATTAATCGATTTTCCTCTGTACTTTACCTCTAGTGTTTCTCGGTTGTATCGTTTTCCATTGCAAGAGTCGCATTGAACATGCACATCTGGCAGAAAATTCATTTCGATGGTCTGAACTCCCGCTCCACGACACTCTTCGCATCTTCCTCCTTTCACATTAAAAGAAAATCTTCCTGGCTTGTACCCTCTTATTTTGGCCTCGTTCAGTTCTGCAAACAAACTTCTAATTTCACCAAAAACCTGAGTATAAGTTGCTGGGTTCGAACGAGGAGTTCGGCCAATTGGCGATTGATCAATCTCTATCACTTTATCAATATGTTCTAACCCCTTAATTTTTTTATAAGGCAATGGTTTTTTCACTCCATTGTAAATATGCGCGTTCAATATAGGATAGAGCGTTTGGTTTATCAAACTTGATTTTCCACTTCCAGAAACACCTGTTACTCCCACCATATTTCCCAATGGGATTTTCAAGTCTACATTTTTCAGGTTATTTCCCGATGCACCGGTCAAAGTCAAGAATTTCTCTTGGTTATTCCTTCTCACCTTTGGAACAATTATCTCTTTGGTTTCCTTCAAATAATCTATCGTGCTCGAAGAAAACTGATTGAGATTTTCGGGTTCTGTAGCAACTAATATTTCTCCACCTTTTACTCCAGCGCCTGGACCAATATCAATGAGGTAATCGCACTCCATCATGATGTCTTTGTCGTGTTCGACCACAATCACGGAGTTTCCTATGTCTCTCAATTTTTTAAGAGAACTAATGAGCCTGTCGTTGTCTCTTTGATGAAGCCCAATACTCGGCTCATCTAAAATATACAACACTCCTGTCAACTCAGTCCCTATTTGAGTCGCCAATCTAATTCGTTGAGCCTCACCTCCACTCAGTGTGGCCGAGCTTCGGTTAATGGTTAAGTAACCTAAACCTACTTCCAGCAAGAAACCAAGTCGAGTTCTAATTTCTTTGATTATTTCGGCACCAACTTTCAATTGAGTTTTAGATAATCGAGATTCGATATGTTGAAACCACTCTACCAATATTTCAATATCCATATCAGCTAAGTCAAAAATATTTTTGTCTTCAATTTTAAAAAACAACGCCTCTTTCTTGAGCCTAGTTCCTTCACAGGAAGTACAATTCACTTTATTCATAAAAGATTTAGCCCAATTCTGCATCGAACTAGAGGAGTCATCTCGGTACCTAGATATGAAATTAATAATTCCTTCAAAACCGGAAGATGTTTCCGATATACCTGAAGCGTTCTTTAATTTAAATTGCTTGTTGGTTCCGTATAATATCTCATTTATTACTTCATTTTCTATCTCTTTCAGCGGAGTATTTACGGTATAGCTCTCCATATCCAACAGAGCTTCCACTTGCCTAAAAATCCAATTCTGGCTGTATTTTCCAAGAGGAGCAAACGCTCCTTTCTTTACCGAAAGAGAATCATCTGGAATAATTTTCTTGATATCTATTTCTAGCACAGTTCCAAGTCCACGGCAGCTGCTACAGGCACCGTAAGGAGAATTAAATGAAAAGAAATTTGGTTCAGGTTCTTCATAAGCAATTCCCGTTGTGGGACACATCAATGATTTACTGAAAAAAGTTAAATCTCCCGTATCAAAGTCTTGAATACTTAACGTTCCTTTTCCAAATTTGAAAGCAACTTCGAGCGATTGCTTCAGTCTTTTTTCATTCTCCGGATTGATTTCTAACCGATCTACCACAATATCAATGTCATGCATTTTGTATCGATCTAGCTTCACCTCTTCTATCAGGTCAATAATCTTACCATCTACTTTTGCTCTTATAAAACCTTGTCTCTTAATCTTTACAAAAAGCTCCTTATAATGACCTTTTCTTCCTCTCACGAGAGGAGAAAGAACAATTATCTTCTTCCCGTTAAACTCCGCAAGGATTCTTTCAATAATTTGATCGGTGGTGTACTTCACCATTTTTTCTCCCGTATTGAATGAATAAGCATCAGCTACCCGAGAATAGAATAGTCTTAAAAAATCATAAATTTCCGTGATGGTACCAACGGTAGATCGTGGATTCTTATTCACAGTTTTTTGTTCGATAGAAATTACTGGACTCAGCCCAGTAATTTTATCTACATCTGGCCTTTCCATGTTACCCAAAAACTGTCTTGCGTAGGAAGAGAAAGTTTCAATGTACCTTCTTTGTCCCTCTGCATAAATGGTCTCGAACGCCAAAGACGATTTTCCGCTCCCACTCAATCCAGTTATTACAACCAACTTATCTCTCGGTATCTTTACGTCAATGTTTTTTAGGTTATGAACTCGTGCGCCATATACTTCTAAAAACTCTGTTTGGTTCTCCATTTAATTTATTTGGATTAGGTTCGTATCGCTTTTTCTCAAAAGATTCAATGAGTCAGTTGCTCTGCTTGTTGTAGAATCGGAAAGGTTTTCAATCTCGTTTTCATTCTCTGATGTATCAGGTTTTTCTGCCCATTCGTCAATATGAAAATTTCCCTTGGGAAATTTTATTTCGTAGCTTTTTTGTGTTGAGTTAGGTAATTTATTACCCAAAATCCAAGGATTTAAATGACGCATGGTAGCGTAATTACTACCTTGACTCAGCGCAAATTGAACCAGATTAGATATTGCCGAGTCTACATAAACAGTATACGTTTTATAAGGCCTGTAATAATCTTTGTTCCTTAGCGAAAATCCAAAATTATCAGAATTAGACAAAATCAATTTAGCGGCCAAGATTCTATATACATAGCGAGATGTTTCTTTATTCAGATACAATTCATAGTATGAATCTACCTTTTGCTTGGTGAGTTGGTGATTCAATCCTCCCTTACCCATGTTGTAACTGGCTGCAGCAAGCGACCAAGAACCAAACTGTTTGTGAGCCACTTTCAAATAATCGCAAGCAGCCTTTGTGGCCTTCTCTATGTTGTACCGTTCATCTACAAACTCATTGATTTCCAAACCATAGCCACGTCCAGTGGAAGCCAAAAACTGCCAAAAACCGGCTGCGCCAGCAGGTGATTCTACGTTATCTAAACCACTTTCAATGAGCGCCAAGTACTTTAAATCCTCTGGCATTTTATTTTCTNTCAAAATCCTTTCAATGATAGGAAACCAGCGAGTGGCTCTTTTTTGATAAAGAAACGTATTGGAGTGCCAATAGGTATTAATTAAGATTTCCTTATCCAGGTTCTCTCGCACAAACAAATTGTCCAAGGGCACTATTTCACCACAAAATGTGAGGTGCCTAGGCAGAGGAATAGCAAAAATCTGGTAGTTTTGATTGATGAATTCTTGGTACTTTTCCAAAGAATCTGGCAATAGATTACTCGCAACTTCATCGAGCTCATGCACCTTTCTTTTTTCAGCATCACATTGAGTTAGTAGTACAATCAGAACACAAACAATTAATCCATACTTCATACCTTAAAATTTAGATTCCAATTCATTAAATGTATTCGCAACTTGGTCTTTTTCTGAAATAACAGAAGCTTCAATCTCCCAATTTATATTCAAATCTTTATCGTTCCAAGCAATGCTGCCCTCAGATTCTTTGTTGTAGTAGTTCGTGCATTTGTAAGAAAAAATTGTTCCTTCTTTCAAACTAGAAAAACCGTGAGCAAAACCCTCAGGAATCCAAAACATTTTTTTGTTTTCTCCTGTTAATTTCACCGAAACATGCTCGCCATAAGTGGGCGAATCCTTCCTAATATCCACAGCCACATCTATGACTTCTCCGGCTATCACTCTCACCAACTTTCCTTGAGCATAAGGTGGATTTTGAAAATGCAAACCTCTCACAATATTTGCTCCAGACATAGATTGATTGTCTTGAACAAAATTTACCTCTCTGCCTAGGGCTTCATTGAACTTTTGGGCATTGAAAGATTCGTAAAAATAACCTCTATCATCACCAAAAACTGTTGGTTCGATAATAAAAAGGTCTTTTATTTTAGTTGGAATGATTTTCATGAATTTGCAATTTTGCAAATATACAAATATTGTAACTAGCATTTTGTATCTTCACTTTACGTATTTCAAAGTTTCTACTCCTATGAATAAGTTTCTTTTTGTTTTTGTTTTTCTCTCCTCTTTCAGTTTTTCACAACAAAAGGAATACCTTGTTTTCCTTAAAGACAAGGACGATTCGGCATTAGTCAATCCAGAAAAATATCAAGATTTTTATGATTTACCAATCCTACCCGAATCTCTCGAAGCTTTAACAAGAAAGGGGCGGATTATAAATATCTCCAAGTGGCTCAATGCTGTTCATTATTCTTCGGATATTACTTCTCAAGAAATCAGGCAATTCACTTTTGTTTCTTCTTGTATTGAGCTTCATCCAATCAAGCTAGATGAGCCGAATCTAGCTATTTACACCTCCACAAATTCTGTGGGTGACAGTAACACTTACGGAACCACATTTGAACAATTAGAAATGACCAAAACCACATCTTGTCTTCACGACAAGGGTTATTTGGGCCAAGGAGTTACCATTGCTGTTTTGGATGCCGGATTCCCCCGAATGGACACCATGCGATCGTTCCAAAAAATGAGACAAGAAGGAAGAATTGTTGACACTTGGGATTTTGAGGACAATGATCCATTCGTTTACCACAAAAACACTCATGGCTCTTATGTTTCTTCCATCCTTGGTGCCGAATTGGACAGCATTTATGTAGGTTCTGCGCCCAAAGCAAATTATGCATTTTACATCACAGAAATTGGTAGATTCGAAAAAAACATAGAAGAATTCAATTTGGTATTGGGCCTAGAAAGAGCCGATTCTATTGGGGCTGATATTTGTAATATTTCTTTGGGTTACCGAAATTTCGACACACTTCAGGTGAGTTACGGATATCCCGGAATGGACGGAAAAACTACAATTGCAGCGCAGGGGGTTTCGATTGCAAAACGAAAAGGAATGATAATCTCTGTTGCTGCCGGAAACAATGGAAACAATGGGTCTGGAAGCTTAACCTCTCCCTGTGACGTGGATAGCGTCTTATGTGTAGGCGCAATAAAATTTGATAGTACTCGAGCAGGGTTTTCTTCGGAAGGACCTACATTTGATGGGAGAATAAAACCAGATGTGGCGACTATAGGAGAAGCGTGTTATTTCATGGGATTAAACGACACGGTGTACAGAGGAAACGGCACTTCGCTCGCCACGCCACTTATGACTGGATTAGCAGCTTGTGTGGTGCAAGCCCATCCTGCAAGAAGCAATTTTGAAGTCATGGATGCGATAAAATACAACTCAAACAGAGCAGGAAGTCCTGACAATATATACGGCTGGGGTATTCCGGATGGGTGCAAAGTGGATTCGGCACTTAGCTTTTTGGATTCAACCGTTTCATTGGTGGAACCAGAGCTGCTCCAATTCAATTTATTTCCTAATCCCGCGGAAGATTATGTGACTATTCGCACAACAGAAATCATCACCTCGATTGAGTTACTTCAACCTGATGGGAAATTAGTAAAATCAAAAAACATGAATCGTGCATCGTTGTCCTATCGATTAAATTTAACTGATGTTCCAACAGGTATTTACTTAGTAAAACTAACCGCAAGAAACGGAAGCATTGGAACAAACAAAATCATAAAACAATAAAGATGAAAATATCTGAGCATGGGGAAGTAGCCCTTTTTGAATTGACGAATGACTATGCCCAAGAAATGGCAAGACTTGGAGATAATCCAATATAACTATTGATTTAGAATTCTCGTGCGTTATATTTAATTTGGAACCTTAGAATTAACCAATATAAAAAAGTCAGCACAATAAATAAATTTATTATTTCATTTGACACAACACATTCAAAGAAGTTATCGTAGGTTATTATGGTGTTGTCACCTTCACTGGATAGAGAGGACAGAAAATTAATAATAAAATGAACACCAATTGCAGCTCCAATACTTTTTGTTAAATAATATAAGGAGCTTAAAGTAAATCCTATTATAAATATATACATCAGAATGTTTAAATCATACGTGAAATACGATGTACTGGAAATCAAAATATTTTGAACTATTAGAAGAACATAAATTGTTACTAAAAAAAGAATTTAAATCATATTTTCAACAATGATTGTTGTAACAAAAAAGCCCGATTAAAGAATTCTTAATCGGGCTATTCACTTTTTTACTGTTTGCGCTTATTCAGCCAACACGATCACTTTGTTATTGAGAACCTCAACGATTCCACCTTTTGTTTCAAAAGCTTCATTCTCTCCAGTTTCTTTGATGATATTGATTGTTCCTTCTTTGAGGGCGGTAATCAATGGAGCGTGATTATTCAAAACTCCTAATTCACCATCTATACCAGGTAGCACGATAGAAGTTACTTCCCCTGAGTACAATTTTTGGTCTGGTGTGATAATATCTAATAACATAGCCTTGTTTTCTTTTGTAATTGAATCGATTATGCTTCAGCTCCTGCTGTCATTTTCTTTCCTGCCTCAATTGCTTCTTCGATTGAACCTTTCAAGTTAAATGCCGCTTCTGGATACTGATCTACTTCTCCATCCAAAATCATGTTGAATCCTTTAATTGTATCTTCAATATCAACCAAACATCCTTTAAGTCCCGTAAACTGCTCTGCTACGTGGAAAGGTTGAGACAAGAACCTTTGCACTCTTCTTGCTCGTGATACAACTAATTTATCTTCATCAGACAATTCGTCCATTCCAAGAATTGCAATAATATCTTGAAGCTCTTTGTATCGTTGTAAGATTTCTTTTACTCTTTGCGCACAGTTATAGTGCGCATCCCCTAAGATTTCTGCAGTCAAAATTCTAGAAGTAGAATCCAATGGATCTACCGCAGGGTAAATTCCTAACTCAGCAATTTTTCTAGACAATACTGTTGTTGCATCCAAGTGAGCAAATGTAGTTGCCGGTGCTGGATCTGTTAAATCATCCGCAGGTACGTATACAGCCTGTACAGATGTAATAGAACCACTCTTTGTAGAAGTAATTCTTTCTTGCATAGCTCCCATTTCAGAAGCCAAAGTTGGTTGGTAACCTACTGCAGAAGGCATACGTCCTAGAAGTGCAGACACCTCTGAACCTGCTTGTGTAAATCTAAAAATATTATCAATAAAGAAAAGGATATCTTTTCCTCCTTCGTTGTCATCTCCAGAACCATCTCTATAATATTCTGCTAGAGTCAATCCAGAAAGTGCAACTCTTGCTCTTGCTCCTGGAGGCTCGTTCATTTGACCAAAAACGAATGTCGCTTTTGATTCTTTCATTTCTTCTTTGTCAACTAAAGACAAATCCCATCCTCCATTTTCCATAGATTCCATGAATTTCTCTCATATTTGATAATTCCAGACTCTAACATCTCTCTCATCAAGTCATTTCCTTCTCTAGTTCTTTCTCCAACTCCTGCAAATACAGACAATCCTCCGTGCCCTTTTGCAATGTTGTTAATCAACTCCTGAATCAATACTGTTTTCCCTACTCCTGCTCC
>JGI26080J50196_1001163_pt1 | contig 11630 bp, 12 predicted proteins | sample SaaInl0LU_22_DNA_FD_50196 | JGI IMG/M metagenome (IMG submission 50196)
GTGAATCCAGGATTTGGCGGTCAAAAATTTATAGAAAACACAATAAAGAAAACAGCCCAAGCGCGTGAATTGATTGACCGCACGGGTTCTAAAGCACTCATTGAAATTGACGGTGGCGTGAATTTAGAGACGGGTGCGAGACTTTTAGCTGCGGGTGCCGACGCGTTAGTGGCCGGTTCTTTTGTCTTTAAAAGCGATGATCCTCTTGCAACGATTGCAGCCTTAAAAGCGCTCTAGCGTCTGAATTCCGCCGTCTGTTCGTAAACAGACTGTAAGATTTCTTGCTCTACTTCATCCACTGCTAATCCGCGGCGCTGCATCATTCTATTTGCCGTGTCTAAAGCTTTATCGAGCTTGTATTCCATCGTGCCCTGCGGACCACCCCAGGAGAAAGAAGCAATAAAGTTTCTAGGAAACCCTGCACCATATACATTGGCGCTAACTCCAACCACCGTGCCGGTATTGAACATGGTATTGATCCCTGATTTACTATGGTCGCCCATAATCAGACCACAAAACTGCTGACCGGTTTTAGCGAAACGCTTGCTTACGTAGCTCCATACTTTAACCTCGTCGTAATTGTTCTTCAAGTTAGAGTTGTTCGTATCCGCGCCTATATTACACCATTCGCCCAAGGCGCTGTTGCCTAAAAAGCCGTCATGGCCTTTATTGCTGTACCCTAAGATCACACTATTATTAACCTCACCGCCTACTTTACAATGCGGCCCTAATGTTGTTGCACCATAGATTTTAGTGCCCAATTTTAAAGCGCTGTGTGCACCCAAAGCTAGGCCGCCCCGAACCACACAACCTTCCATGATTTCAGCGTTTTTAGCGAGGTAGATGGGACCTGTTGTGGTATTTAATATACTCGCCGTGGCCTTAGCTCCTTCTTCTAAAAAGATTCGATCGCCGATCACGGTACAGGTTGGATCTACCGGAGCACTCTTGCGCCCGGTAGTAAGCAAGTCGAAATCGGCCTCCAATTCAGCTGCATTCAAACCCCATATGTCCCATGGACGCGCAACCACATTTAAAGGCCCTTCAAAACACGTGCTTCCAGCAGTATCTGANGGCTTCNCTCCTTTCCATGCAACGACTAGTTCTCCTTTACAAAGGCTTTGTCCGCTCATTAAAGCAGCCGCCGCCGCAAGGAATTCATCCGTCGGACAAACGCCGCCGTCCACGCATACTGTCGCATCAGCGATGCTCGGAAATTTACGCTGTAAATAATCCTGAGTTTCATTACCGACCTCGTGCCCGCGCTTGGTGTACTTTTCCGCAATACTTAAAATCCCACAACGCAGCGCGGAAACCGGGCGTGTAAAGGTTAAGGGAAGCAGGTGATTGCGGTTGGAAGAATCGACTAATTGTATACGCATCTTNGGAAATGACTTTGGTTTCGGAAAGTTAGGGCAAAAAAAAGACCCGCTGTAAAGCGAGTCTTGTATTTTATAAAGCCTAAGCTTAACTTTTCTTTCCGTAACGGCTGCGGAATTTGTCTACGCGACCCGCTGTATCTACCAACTTCACTTTACCAGTGTAGTATGGGTGCGAATAGCTAGAAATTTCCATTTTGATTAATGGATATTCTACGCCTTCCACTTCGATGGTGTCNTTTGCATCTGCACAAGACTTAGTAATGAACTGATCGCCAGTACCCATGTCTTTGAAGACACACAAGCGATAGTTTTCTGGATGAATACCGTTTTTCATTTTCTTTTTTTTATTTACTAGCCTGAGTTTTGGCCCAGACCCCTGTTTCTTAATTGGACGGCAAATATATGGTAAATGTTCATAACCACTTCATTGCGAGTGCAAAAATACTAGAGTAGCTTCGTAGAAATGAAAAAGGTCCAATTATTTTTACTTCTCCTCACCATTGCCGCGCTTTCAAGCTGCCGCAATACTATTGATTTTCAAGGGAGTAACATTGAATTGGGCTTCTCGCAAGATACCCTTTACCTCGATACCGTTTTCACTGGACTGGGCAGTTCAACGCGCATTTTAAAGGTGTACAATACCTCTGCAGAAAACATGACTGTGGATAGAATCCGCCTCGCGCGCGGAGAGGGCAGTTATTACCGCATGAATGTAGATGGGGTGAGCGGCAAGTCTTTAGAGAATCTCGAGATCTTAGCTGGGGATTCTGCCTATGTTTTTATCGAAATTTCACCTGATGCACAAGGTGCCACAGAAATGATCTATACCGATAGCATTTGGTTCGAAAACGGCGCAATTAAGCAACACGTAAATCTAATCACGGCTGTATGGGACGCTTATTACCATTTCCCCGACCGTGTGCTCACTATCGCACAACCCGAGCCGTATCCAGACATTAAAATCCCGTATACCATTCTACCTTGTAATGCCGTATGGAATAATGACAAACCCCATGTCATTTACGGTTATGCCGTCGTCGACAGCGCTTGTTTGCTGACTATTAATGAGGGCACACAAATCCACATTCATAAAGGCGGTGGCCTCTGGGCATACCGCGACAGCCGATTAGTTGTAAACGGTGGAGGTATCGATGCGAACCACATGAACCAGCCCGTCGTTTTCCAAGGGGACCGATTAGAACCTGGTTACGAATGGGTACCCGGCCAATGGGGCGGAGTTTTAGGCGGACTCTTCCTAATGCGTTCGAACCAAAACCACGAAATAAAAAACACCATCATAAAGAATGCAACTACGGGCATTCGTCTAGATAGCGCAGCTACGCTTAATGCAGAGCAGCTCATCATCACACACAGTTCCCGCGTCAATCTTTATGGGGGATTCGGAGATGCTACATTGACTAATTTCATCAGCGGTCCAGCAGGCGTTTATGGCCTTTACGGTCTTGGTGGCAATTACGAAGCACGAAATAGTACGTTTTTGAATACTTGGAGTTATTCTTCCCGAGGCGGCACGGCCGTGGGCTTAAGTAACTTTTTCGAAGACGGAAGTGGCACGCGCTATACGCGTCCAATCAGCGCTTCATTTTATGAGTGTATTGTCGACGGTTCACTAGATAATGAGGTGAGTCTTGCCATCGACAATGGGGAAGATTTTGATGTTACGTTTGAAAAATCGGCACTGACCATCGATCCCAATCCGGAAGGGGAACATTATGCCTTGACAGACGTCGACATGTTTGTGGGGAGCGATTTATTCTACAATCAAAACTGGGGCTACGAACCTGGACCTCTTCTGCCTAATTCTGGATTTTCTTACCTGCCCGACAGTGTAAATGCGTTGATTAATGCCGTATTACGTGATCCAGCCGGTCCGCAATACGATATACACGGCACTTTCCGAAACAACTACATAACCTTAGGCGCTACGGAGCCTTTATAGCTTTAGAGACTGGCAAGGAATGCCATAGTGTTCACGCCGTCGGCGTACTCCCAAAGCGCGGGTTTCTGTGCTTTCCCAAAAGGAATATGGCCGTGGCCAACCACGCACTGGATTTTCTCACCCCAACCGGCAATCTTATCTGCGGCGCCGGCTTCATCTTCGTAACGACTGATGTGAAGAATACCTACGGGAGTATGCAGTTCCTCGTTCTCACGAACGATCACAAAGCCATTTTCCAAGAAATCGTCTTGATTCAGTAAGAAAAGGGCACGATAGTATTCGTAGTTATTCCCGTATTTGTTGTTGTTGACAATGCCGTTCCAGTCAACGATGTTTGCAAAGATGCGTTGTACATCGAATGCTTCCGGGACCATGATGTGGCCTACATTCCTGCACCCCATTCCAAAGTATCGGAAGATATCTTCTCCTAGCGCGACCAATTCTTCATCGGATTCGCTCCCATCGAGCAATGCGATAGAGGTTCTGTTTTTACGAATGATATTAGGGTACTTCCCAAAGTAATATTCAAAGTACCGCGCGGTATTGTCACTGCCTGTGGCGATGACAGCCTCCATATCGTTTAATCGGTCAACAAATACCCAGTCGCCTTCAAACAGCGGGTCGTGACGCAGTAAAACCTTTACCAAAACAGGAATCAGGTAATCGTCGTCGCTGCTGCGTTTAACCAGCGCATAGTGACCGGATAAAAACACGGCCAAAAAATCATGCAATCCAACCAACGGAATATTACCCGCCATCACGATACCTACGCGCGTTCTATTGACCTCACGTGAACCACCTTCGCGCTCACGCCAATCCTGCAAGGCATCGCGGGACAATGCTTGCCCCCATGCTGCAAGCGCATGACGCTGATTTTCTTCAATAAACCAGCCGTTGCTTCGGTGCGACTGAACAATGGCGGCTTCGAGCTCCTCAGCGATATCCGCATGTCCATCAGATATGGGCGTACCCTCGGAAAATTCCCTTAAGAATTGGCCCAAGTTCGAAACTGCTTGAATCCTATGGTCTGAGAAAAACATTGGCGCTACCTTTGTGTTAGATTTGCAAAGCTAAAACACTACGCGTAGAAATGGCCATTAAAATCACAGACGAATGTATCAACTGCGGCGCATGCGAGCCGGAGTGCCCAAATAATGCTATTTATGAAGGTGCCATGGAGTGGCGATTCAACGAGGGGACTGACCTGAGCGGAAAAATTGTTACGCCAAACGGCAACGAATACGATGCAGATGAAGCACAAGAACCGGTTGATTACGACGTTTATTACATTGTAACGGACAAATGCACGGAATGTATCGGCTTCCATGAAGAGCCACAATGTGCCGAAGTTTGTCCCGTAGACTGCTGTGTACCGGATGAAGACCATGAAGAAACCGACGACCAACTTATGGCAAAGAAAACCTTCATGCACTTGGATGAGTAATCCCATGCGCTATTGGTTGTCCATTTTCTTATTGAGCAGCATTGTGGGAGGCGCTCAAGTCACAGAAGCCCGTCTGGCTGCGCTTGGTCAATCCTATTTACTTCCTGAAAATGAACCCTTCCGCGATTCGCTTGCGGAAATCTTCGCCGACAGCCTTTGGGATTTTATAAGTGTTTCTCAGAATTACGGCGCAACCTTGAAAAGCGTTCGCAATCTAAGTGTTCAACTTCCTGAAGATCAAAAATTTGCACTTTATACTTGGGCCGTGCCAAAAGCGAGCGGCGAATTTTCCTTTCACGGCTTCCTTTGGAGCCCCGATTGGAAGGACAACCCTAGGCTCGTATTNAAAGACGTCGGAACAGCAGATGCACCATACCGATGGCTCAAGGGCGGCGAATTCGTAGGAGGTATTTGTTACGATATTCGAACCACACGCTACCGCGGCGAAAAACATTATACCCTGCTTACCTTTCGACCGGGCCGCACGGTAAACACAAAATTTATTGATGCGATTGAATTGGGCAGTAAGAGCGCTAAGGTGCACTTTGGCTCGCGAATTTTCAACATNCGCTACAACGGCGATGAGCGCTACCAGCGCAGGCCCTACCGTATTCAATTCCGTTACAACAGCTCNCTGACCGCGGCCGTGCGTTGGGATAAAAAGCACCGTGGTTTCATCTGCGATCACCTCGCGCCTTCGCAAGAAGGTTTAGAAGAACGCTGGTTTGCCTACGGCCCTGACTTNTCGTACGATCGCATCTACTGGTCTAATGGCAAGTGGCAATTGGACGAAGCCTATCCACTGGTCCAAAACTTAGAGGTGGCACCTACCAATAACAATGTGCCTACCACACTGGACCCCCGAAAATAAAGCATACAAAAAAGCCCCGCGTTGCGGGGCTTTTTTATATCTAGTCTACACCGCGCGCTGCGCGGCAGAGTGTGTACGTTTAATGATTTAACATCACAGGCATAACGAGCATGAGTAAGTCTTCACCATCGTCCATGCCGTCTGCCGGTATTAAAAGGCCCGCACGGTTTGGCGCACTCATTTCCATGCGTACGTTATCACTACCAAGATTGCTTAACATCTCAAGCAAAAAGCGCGAATTAAAACCAATCTCCATATCATCGCCTTGGTAGTCGCAAGAAATGCGTTCGTGTGCTTTATTGCTAAAATCTAGATCTTCAGCACTTACTGAAATCTCTGCACCGGCCAGTTTCAAACGAATCTGATGCGTCGTTTTATTGGAGAAAATAGCGACACGTTTCACTGAAGAGGAGAATGCGCTGCGATCAATAAGCATCACATTTGGGTTCGACTGTGGAATAACCGCCTCATAGTTCGGGTATTTTCCATCGATCAAACGACAAACCAANACAACATTATCAAATGTAAAATGGGCGTTGGTATTGTTGTANACTACCTCTACTTCTGAACTGTCATAGCTCAAGGAACCGCGAAGCATGTTCAACGGCTTTTTAGGCATAATGAATTCAGCAGTATCCGCAGCGCCTAAATCCGTCCTGCGGTAACGCACCAACTTATGTGCATCCGTAGCGACGAAGGTCAGCGAATTAGATTCAAATTGGAAAAACACCCCGCTCATAACTGGACGAAGCTCATCGTTACCGGTAGCGAATAATGTTTTTGTAATTCCCGTCACCAATGCTTCTGCAGGCAAGGTCGCCTTTGAAGAATCTTCTAACTCTGGGAACTTAGGAAACTCTTCGCCGTCAATGTAAGCCAACGAATACTTCCCGTAATCTGAAGCGAGTTCAATGGAGTGCGCGCCTTCATCGAAAGTAAAGGTCAACGGCTGCTCTGGAAAGGTCTTTAAGGTATCTAAAAGCGTCTTGGCCGGAACGGCAGCAGTACCGTGGTCTTGGCTTTCTACTTCTAAATTAACGCTCATCATAGTCTCCAAATCTGAAGCGCTGACCGTCAACTCACCTTGCTTTAATTCAAACAAGAAATTGTCCAATATGGGTAAGGTATTGTTGCTCTGAATAATGCCTCCAATCAATTGGAGTTGCTTCAAGAGTTTCGAACTAGATACTATAAACTTCATACGCGTTGAATTTAATGCTCGTAAGACAAATATAATCGGGCAGGCGCCTTTGTAACGGCACGCGGCCCAATTTTCTTATACACAATTGTTAATAATCAAATNCGCTGTAGATCACTGTGCTTCAGTGAAATCCCAGCGTAATTTCAATAAGTTTCTCCAGCCATAGCGTTGTATTAATGCCATTCGTCCGTCCGGCAATTCAGCATAGAATCGATCCGGATCCCAAACGTGCACTGTACCGTCGGCCGACTGCTGTTGACCTTCTGGCTTTTTATAAAACGCGCGGGTGCGCAAGTGGTCTCCGTTGGTCGTAGTAACGAGGAGCTCGAACGCGGGTGTGGAGGCAAAGATACTGTCCTTCTTTTCCCATATGTTGTCAGACGCAATAATGGCGCCCTCGTACTTCAAGGTCTCAATGCTTTTGACCACCGTGAACAGTGCCAATGGATCGCTGACCGTTATAGGTTCGTGCGCTGCTCCCACCATGGACCAATGCTCTGGTGCGGTTGCCGGCTCAAGTAACGGGCCGGCTAAATCTGCTGGATTTTGACGCGTGATCATCCAACCACCGTTGGGGTCTTGGGGCAAGACCATTTCTACATTTTTAATGGCTTGGGGTGCCAATCCAAAAATGGTTCGATCGCGCCACATGGTAGACTCCGTAAAGAATCGGGTACTTAAATACCCGTTGAATCCTTGAATGTATACAGAGAAAGGAAGCTCTGCCCCTACCATTTTATAATAGGTGCCCAGCATGTCCGGCGTTTCCGTCCCAACGATGTAGCTCTTCACGCGTTGTTCACCAACAAACACCTCGATCCACTTTCCGTAGACCTCCATACGCTGTTCAATCTCAGGTACTGCACTTTCGGTAACAAAGTTTTTTAATCGGACCTCGCCAACTGTCTTTAGTAAGACCTCGATGGCGTCTTTTCTTACAGGATGTATGCCATCTACTACCCACCCGTTAGTGGTGCGTTCTAAAACTACTGAAGACGGCTTCTTATCGCGGATAATTACCTTGGTGATGCTTGCCGTATCCGGCACGGCAAAGTCGTACTGTGCCTTTAATGCTTCTAGGCCATTACTCTGATTCCCACCAGTGCAAGCGGTTACAATAACAGCAGTTAAAAACGAAAGACTAATCAGGTTATGAATGCGCATATTTTCTTCTGCGTAATAGGTTAAACAGCAATGCCGCGAGGAGCAAAAGCACCTCAGGTACTGCCACATTTAGAAGTTTCCATTTGCCCGCTTCAGCAACGAGTTTTTCGCCATCGAGTAGACGCAACTTAAAATCACGGGTACGGGTTTGCATCAAACCCTTATCGTCAAGCATGTAATCAACGACATTCAATACTAAATCATCATTGCCGTATTGTATGCCTGTGTATTGATCGTAACCCAATGGCAATGGTTGACCGCGCGGCAATTCAGGGTTGATTAAATTCACTTGATTGCGAATGAAATCACCGTCGCTGAATACAGCCATGGCGCTCGTGGGGCTTTCCTTTAATTGCGGCAAACCTTTGCCTGCAGCTTTCGGTGCAATGCGCTGGGCATAGGCACTGGTAAATTTTCCTTCCAACAGCACGCCCGTCACTAAATCGCGTTGCGTAAAGGCACGAGGATCGGGACGATTATACAATGCCTCTAAGCTTACCGTATGCGGCGCAGCAACCGATTTGGAATTTACTGATGTACGAAGCAAAATAGACGAACGAATGCCTGGATTTTCGAGGGTATCTAAGGTCGAAGCAAATTCACCTTTGACCGCATTCAAATTCTGAACAGAGGGATGATTTTGAGCCGCCAAAAGCGGGAAATATACCCAAGGCTGTATGCTCCTGCGATCGTTTACACCGCCGCAACGTACGTCTTGTATGACGTCGGCATTAATCCGAACACCGTATTTAAAAAGTAAGTCTACTATATTAAGATCATAGATAGCCGGGTAGGCCAAGAATTCGGGACCAAAACTTAAGCTGTCCATTTCGGCATGCACCCCATCAATAAACCACATGAGCTTTCCTCCGCCCATTACGTACTGATCCAGTAGGTATTTATCCAATTCCGAAAAAGCTTCCGTCGGCTTCGCCACAATAGCACATTTATACGTATTCAAGCGGCGAACCATATCCTGCAAGTCAGGGTCACCGTTCGGCAAAGCCTTGTAGGCTGCCATAGAAAACCGGTCTACCGTATAGTTTTCGCTCAACGCCAATCCAATGCCAGCCGTTTCAACAGCACTCAACTCACCGTGTCCTGTAATCATCGCAACCTTTGGCTTGTCGGTAGTTAGAAGCGTATTTAGCGCTTTCGCAAGATTAAATTCCAATTGCTGAATACTAATATTGACCTGTTCCGCCGGTTCATAGACCATGACATCTTCTAGAAGTACAGCCGTTGCTTCGCGTTCTTGGTAGCTAAGTATGGCCCCTGGAAAAACGTTGAGTACACTCTGTCCGTCCTTATTTTGAACTTGTAACTGAACCGCATTGATGCCTTTGGTGCCCAATTGATTTTTGAATTCGTTCGCGTTATCTACCGTGTTTGGATTGATAAACTCGAAAAACACATTTCCGTTTCGCGCACTCCACTCCTCCAATTGGTGCTGTGTCTCGCGCTGTAACCGCTCAAATCCAGCAGGAAACTCTCCGGACAAAAAAACCTTCACAAGCACGGTTCTTCCACTTGTTCGAGCAACGAAGCAGTTCCTTCACTCAAAGAAAAACGCTGCTCCTCGGTAAGGTCAAATCGGAATCGGACAGTAAACGTAAGCACAAGTAGGGCAACGGCCCCGACCATATATACAAATGCCTTACGCCACGGTGCCTTCAAATGCGGACGGCCTATGACGGCTACTGTAGCACCTATAAAGAGGAGTACCAAACTTATAAAATAGCCCAAATCTCTGGCATCAATAACCCCACGTGACATGGAACGGTAATGCTCGTTGATTCCAAAGTTCCGAACAGTCAGCTCCCAACCGGAAAATTTATACAGATCGGCCAAGGCTTCGAATCCAAGGTAAAGCCCCATGTTAAACGCTACACCCAGCACGAAAGCCACCACATTATTTGTGGTAAGTGAACTGGCAAAAACGGCTACGGCTGTATACGCTGCGCCCAAGGCGATTAAACCTATGAAAGAGCCTATCGCGGCTCCCCAATCTAGATTCCCAACAGGAGAGCCTAAAACATGTACACTCCATAGATAAACAAGCGTGGGTAAAACTGCTAAAAGCACAACCACTAAGGCTCCTAAAAATTTTGCCCAGACGAGCTGTACAATGGATATAGGTCGAACCACTAGCAGCTCCATCATCCCCGATTTAAGTTCATCGCTGAATATCCGCATGCCAATGGCTGGAATGAGAAAAAGGAATACCCAAGGCGCTAGGCCAAAGTAATTTTCTAAAGATGCATAGCCCCCATCCAGTACATTGAAAGGGCCATTAAACACCCACAGCATCAAACCGTTGATTAGCAAGTAGATGCCTATGATTAAGTACCCTAAGATGCCTGAGAAATAGACTTTGAGTTCTTTACGAAGTTGTGCAATCATTTGGTCATATCCTCTAGTGAGTTACAGGTCCAAGCCTGAGGCTTTCCTGAAAATAATGCTTTTGTCTTTGGCCATAAAACGCCGAAGGTAAGGCTCTTTCGGTAGGCATTTAAGTCGCTCTCACTGCCCCACCAACTGTACGTGAAGTAATGCTCCTGCGCAGCTAATAATTGGACGCGTTGGCAACCAGCAGACCCTAAGATTGCCGCTTTGTAGTCCTCAAAGAGTGCTTCAAACTTTTCGCCATCCTCTGAACCAGGCGTTATGGGCAATTGAACGATTCTAACGATCATATAAAATCCATTCTCACCCAATCGTGCACTTTCATGCCCAAGAGTTCATTCGATCCTTTTACATGCTCGCCACCACTCTTGCCTACAACGATGCATAAATGCTGGTGTTCATCCCAAACTGCGGCTAATTTTCCCGGGGGTACATCTCCTATTCGATCGTAAAATCGACCGATACTTCTATTTCGAGGGGTCTCAACGGACGGTTTTCTCCCCTTTAATTGCGAGTCGAACATGGACTTCGTGATGTTCGTTATGCATGTTCCATAATGATCTACATACACTACGGACCCACGGATCGTTTGCTCTTCCACCATAGGCTCGTGCTCTTTAATGCGCTTAACACGCTGAACAACAGGACCAAGCAATTCTAATTTGCCCCCTTCCGCCAAATGGGCGGCCGCAGTGCTAAATAAGGCGAAAACATCATTCGGGTCGACGCCACGAATGTCCAATTGCCGGGCATCAGTAATCTTTGCATCCACCAACAAGCTGGGTAAGGTGCCATTATTTGCAGCGATAAAATATTGGCCGTTAGCTTTTATGCAAACGTAGCTCAAACCCTTTTGAGGACTGCTTCCNACGAAGACCACATGAATNGTGCCTGTAGGGTAAGCNNTGAATGCGCGCTTTAAAAGGAACGAAGCCTGCTGAATATTATGGGGTTCAACACCATGACTTATATCTACCCATTGCAACTCTTTGACACGACGAATAAAGTGCGCTTTTGCCTTGGCAAGCGTCGCGTCTTTATGTCCAAAATCTGAAGTTGCTGTAATGACCGCCATAGAAGGGCTAATGCCGCGTTGAGTATTGGTAAAAATGTAGTTACTTTGTCAAAAGTAAGGCAATTCCGCCTTCATTTACACCATACAAGGTAGCAGTAATTGACAGAACGCATATTTGAACTCACAG
>JGI26080J50196_1001186_pt1 | contig 11519 bp, 4 predicted proteins | sample SaaInl0LU_22_DNA_FD_50196 | JGI IMG/M metagenome (IMG submission 50196)
TAAATGATGTTGCTATTGTTGATGTCAAAAACAATACTGCTATTTTCAATCTAAAACAAAATATAGTGGGCGTGCCTAAAGTTAAAGTTCCTATGAAAAAAGGAGACACGTTGAAAATCCGTTTTTCTGAAATGCTGTTGTCTGATAATACATTTTATACAACGAATTATCGCTCAGCAAAATCTACTGATTTTTACATAGCTGCCAAAGATGGTAGTGTAGAATACACACCAAAATTCACATTTCACGGTTTTCAATATGTGGAATTGAGTGGTTATGATAAAACTGCAACACCAAATGAAACTTGGATACAAGGGTTAGTACAACATTCAAATTTTGATAAAAACGGAACGTTTACGTCTTCACATAAAAAACTAAATCAGCTACAAAGCAATATCACTTGGGGTTTGCGTGGCAATTTTTTTGATATTCCAACAGATTGTCCACAACGTGACGAACGTTTAGGGTGGACAGGAGATGCGCAAGTAATTGCGCCTACGGCATTGTATAATTTTAAAACCCACGCGTTTTGGACAGCTTGGTTGCAAAGTTTACGAGAAAATCAGTCAGAACACGAAAACGGCATGGTTCCTTTTATTGTGCCAGACGTTCTTCAGAATAAAAAAGCAAGTCCAGGTTGGGGAGATGCTGTAGTGCTTATTCCTTGGAGTATTTACAATATTACTGGCGATAAAAGGGTATTGGAAGACAATTTTGAAGCCGCAAAAAAATGGATTGGTTTTTATAAGTCTAAAGTTGAAAACAGTATCCCAAAAATGGCTTCTTTTGGAGATTGGCTACAACCTTATCCTGCAAAAGAAGGAAAAAGCGGCAACAGCGGCGATACATCAAAAAAATTAATTATTACAGCTTATTTTGCACATTCGTCACTGTTAGTTTCCAAAATGGCAGGTCTTTTAGGGCATACTGATGATGAAAAAGAATATTTGAATTTACATAAAAATATTTCCAAAGTTTTTAGAGATACGTTTTTTGATGAAAACGGCAAAGTTACAAACAGTAAAGAAACACAAACCAGTTATTTGTTAGCCATTTATTTTAATTTACTAGAACCTGAAATACAATTAAAAGCACAAAAACAGTTATTAGAATTAATTAAAAAAGCAGATAATCATTTAGGTACGGGGTTTTTAGGAACACCACTTTTACCAAAAGTATTGGATGAAATGGGAGAAATAGATTTAATGTATTCAATGCTATTTAAAGAAACCTATCCAAGCTGGTTTTATTCCATAAATCAAGGGGCTACCACGATGTGGGAACGCTGGAATAGTTACAGTAAGTCAGATGGCTATAATCCACAAAGCATGAACAGCTTAAACCATTATGCGTATGGTGCTGTTGGGCAGTGGATGTACGAGCGTATTGCGGGAATTGCACCTTTAGAACCAGGGTATAAAAAAATAAGAATAGCACCTGTACCGAATACAGAATTTTTAAATTCGGCTTCAGCAAGTTTAAATACACCTTACGGAAAGGCATCATCTACGTGGAACATAGAAAATGACAGCTACAATTTACAAGCTTTGATTCCGCCAAATGTAACTGCCGATATCTACCTTTACAATACATCAAAAAATGAGGTATTATTAAATGGTAAGTTATTACAAGAAGAGTCCTATTTAAAAATTAAAGAGTTAACAGATAAAACAATAGTAGTAACAGTAGATGCTGGTACGTATCAATTTCAAACCAAATTACGATGAATAATAAACAAAAAACGAATACGATTCTAATCCTATCTTTCTGTATTGGGCTATTAGCTGTGACGTCATGTCAGCAAAAAGACACATTAGAAAAAGCGAAGGATTTAACTATTTCTGANGGTTTTACAAATCCATTAGGCTTTTACGATTCTAGCCCAACATTCTCATGGAAATTACCAGTTTCAGATGACGTATCAAGTCAATCTGCATATCAAATAGTAGCAGCTAGTAGCCCAGATTTATTATCTAATAATGCAGACCTTTGGAATTCTGAAAAGCAATACACTGACCAATCGGTTTGGGTTAAGTACGCAGGTAAAGATTTACAATCACGCCAAAAAGTATTTTGGCAAGTTAAATACTGGAATCAAGATGGAGAAGCATCACAATGGAGTGCCATTAATCATTTTGAATTAGGACTATTAGATTCTAGTGATTGGCAAGCCAAATGGGTGGGTTTAGATACGGCTAAAGATAGTATCCGAGGACATGCAAAAGTTTTAATACACAAACCACAGTATTTAAGAAAGGGTTTTGAATTGTCAAACGATGTAACCTCGGCAAGATTATACATCACAGCAAAGGGTGTTTTTGACGTATCCTTAAATGGTGAAAATGTGTCAGATGATGCCATGTCACCTGGTTTTACGTCCTATGACAAACGTATAGAAACCCTAACTTATGATGTTACCAATTTAATAGAATCAGGNCAAAATACTATTGGAGTAGAGCTAGCCTCAGGTTGGTATTCTGGTCGTTTACTTTGGGGTACTACGCCTTGGGACAATTCAATATCTCCTAAACTATTATGCCAGTTAGAAATGACAATGAAAGATGGGTCTAAAGAAATTATTAGTTCAGATGAAACCTGGAAAGGCATAACAAGCGGACCGCTTCAGTTTGCTGAAATTTATGATGGTGAAATTTATAATGCGAATCTTGAAATGCCTAATTGGACAACCAACAATTTTGATGATAAGAGCTGGCGCAAAGTTGAAGTAGCTCATCTTGATGAAAATGTAAAGCTGGAACCAAAACGACATACAGCCGTAAAAGATAAAATTAAGTTGGTACCAAAAGAACTCACAAAAAAGGATGGTGCGGTAATATTCAATTTACAACAAAATATGGTGGGTGTGCCTTTGGTAAAAGTACCGATGAAAAAAGGGGATACACTAAAGATTAGGTTCGCCGAAATGTTATCGCCAGATGGGACCTTCTACACTGAAAATTATAGAAGTGCACATTCTACAGATTATTACATTGCCGCTAAAGATGGCGAGATAGAATATAAACCAAAATTTACCTTTCACGGGTTTAGCTATGTGGAGTTGAGTGGTTTTGACAGCTCGCAAGAACCACAAAAAGATTGGGTAACAGGTATCGTGCAATATTCAGATTTTGATGAAAATGGTACGTTTACGTCTTCAGATGAAAAACTAAATCAGTTACAAAGCAATATTGTTTGGGGACTCCGAGGTAACTTTTTGGATATCCCAACCGATTGTCCACAACGCAATGAGCGTTTAGGTTGGACAGGTGACGCACAGGTTTTTGGGCCAACATCAATGTTTAATGCAGATGTGTATAAATTTTGGGCAAGCTGGATACAAAGTGTTCGAGAAGCTCAATTGGAAAATGGCGCTATTCCATGGACTGTGCCAGACTCCAGAGGGAATAAAATTGCAAGCTCTGGATGGGGAGATGTATGTACCATCATTCCATGGAAAATCTACAAACGCACAGGCGATATTGGATTTTTAGAAGATAATTTTGAAATGATGAAAGCATGGGTAGCGCATCATGAAATGAAATCTAAAAATTACATTTCAAATATGATGTCTTTTTCCGATTGGTTACAACCGCTTCCTGAAAATGGCGATAATAGAGGAGATACTTCTAAATCTTTAATTGGTACTGCATTTTATGCACATTCGGCTAATTTAACAGCTAAGACAGCTAAAGCGCTCGATAAAACAGAAGAGCAAGCTAAATACGAAGCTATTTTTAAAACTGTTGCTAATGCTTTCGATGAAACCTACTTTGATAACACAGGAAAAGTTAAAGGTGTTACTGAAACACAAACGTCGTATTTGTTGGCTCTAGCGTTCGATTTACTTCCAAAAAACAAACGTGAAAATGCAAAAGCCAATTTGTTGCGAAAATTAAAAGAAGCCAATAACCATTTAAGAACAGGCTTTTTAGGAACCCCTTTATTGAGTCAGGTTTTAGATGAATCAGGAGAAATAGACTTAATGTATAAGCTGTTATTTAACGAAACCTACCCATCATGGTTTTATTCCATTAACCAAGGCGCTACAACGATATGGGAGCGTTGGAATAGTTATAGCAAAACAGAGGGTTACAACCCTATGAGCATGAATAGTTTAAACCATTATGCTTATGGTGCCGTTGGTGAATGGATGTACGAGCGTATTGCAGGTATTGCACCTTTTGAAGCCGGCTATAAAACCATAAGAATTGCACCTATACCGAAAGCTCCATTAACATCTGCGTCTGGCAGTTTAAATACGCCATACGGCACAGTATCTTCTTCATGGAAAATCACAAATAATGAGTTTCAATTAGAAGTTGTAGTGCCACCAAATACTACTGCAAAAGTTATGATTCCTGCGAATACTGAAATAGAATTATTAGTTGATGGGGGTAAAATTTCCAGCAATAAAGGTGTAAAGTTAGAAGGTACAAACAAAAAAACATATGAATTATTAGTGCAGCCAGGAACTTATACATTCACATCTAAACTATAATTTGATGAAATTTAAAGTCGTATTTGTGTTAGTAATTGCTGTTTTGGTTAGCTGTAAAAATCAAAATAAGGAAACAAAACCAAAAGAGGTGACAACAGAAATCAAGGATAACAATCCTATTATTCGTCATATTCGTACCGCAGATCCATCGGCTCATATATGGGAAGATGGAAAAGTCTGGATATATACCTCTCACGACATGGAAGATGCAACATTTTACGATTCAATGGATGGATATCATGCTTTTTCATCAACAGATATGGTAAATTGGACAGATCATGGAGAAGTGCTACACTCTAGAGATATTCCTTGGGGTGTTAGTGGTTGGATGTGGGCACCAACTGCTATTTACAAGAACGATAAATATTATTTACTATACCCTCATTCAGTAAAAGGATCAAAAGACGATATGAGATGTGGTGTGGCCATAAGTGATGTACCTGAAGGCCCTTTTAAAGATATTGGCTGGATTGATGGCGTTGAAGGGAAGTGGCTCGACCCTTGTATATTTACGGATAACGATGAAAATTCCTATTTGTATTGGGGTGTTAGAGAGCCAAAAGTTGCGCTTTTAGAGGATAATCTTTTAAAATTAGCCGAAGAACCAAAAACTATTGAATACGGAAGCGATAATTTCTTTGAAGCCAGCTATATGCATAAGAGAAATGGAAAATACTATTATTCTTATAATGCGGGATTAGGTGGTTTTTATGCGATGGGAGATAATCCATATGGACCCTTTGAATATAAAGGAGCTATAAATCCTAAACAAAGACAAGACCATCATTCTATAATTAATTATAAAGGAAAAGACTATTTCTTTTATCATGTGCAAGATTGGAATGGAGGAACAAAATTTAGAAGAAATACTTGTATTGAGTATTTGTCTTACAACGATGACGGAACAATTCAAGAAATATATGCCACTAAAGAAGGCATTCAGGAAATTAAATAACAAAACATACTATTTATACCAAAAAATGAAAATAAAACTATTATCATTTCTGCTCATAATGTCAAGCTTAATTTTAAATGCACAAGCAACAAATCTCAATAGTCCTATAGTAGATGAAGAGGCGATATTTCAAGAAAATAATGGGATGGTTGCTGTTGAAGCAGAGTACTTTCAGAAGCAAACGAAATCAGAACTAAGACAATGGTATATCACTTCAGAAAACGTTGTATCCAATGTAGGGGGCGATGAAGATAAACAGTATCACAAAGGAGCAAGTAATGGCACTTATATTGAAATATTACCAGATACAAGGGTTACGCATTCAGATCCGCTAGTTAAAGGTGAAAATTTCTCAAACAAAGCAGGTGAACTTGGAGTTTTGCATTATAAAGTTAGAATAAGTGACCCAGGGCGTTATTATGTTTGGGTTCGGGCTTTCAGTACTGGGAGCGAAGATAATGGNATACACGTTGGATTAAATGGTGAGTGGCCAGAACATGGACAAAGAATGCAATGGTGCGAAGGAAAAAATAAATGGACTTGGGAAAGTAAACAAAGAACAAAAGAAGTCCATTGTGGTGTGCCAAAAGAAATTTATCTAGATATAGATAAAGCAGGTACACACGACATACAATTTAGTATGCGCGAAGATGGTTTTGAGTTTGATAAATTCATCCTAACAAAAGACAGCAACTATAAACCAGAAGGCGATGGATTGAAAGTGACAACGCTTTGGCCTATGCACTCTTATTACAAACAAATTGCAGCTTCAGACATCGCAAATAAGACCTTACCTATTGCTGATTTTCCCATAAAAAACACAGGATTTTATAAGCATGCTGGAGGCAAATGGCTTGGTATTGATCCAAATAAGCAAAAAGAAGCACAAACAACAACACCATTCACGTTTAAAAATGGAAACTACGATTTGGTTTTGGTTGCTGTAGGAGAAAATGATGGACAATCGGAGTTTATAATTCGAATCAATGATAAAAAATTAGGAATCTTTACGCCACCATTATCTAAGGATGTATTTGAAGAAGGAGAAAATAGTAATAGACTTTGGGAAAACGTAAAATTTAAAAAAGGGGATAAAATTACAGTAATGGCCAAAATTGGAAGTGCTGACGGAAAAGAATGGGCAAGAGCACGTTGGTCAGGACTAATTTTTGCTCCCGTAGGAAAAGGGAAAGATATTATTAAAACACCCTATAATGGAGCTATTAAGGTAACTCAAAATAGTAGTCCTAAAATAAATCCACCAAAGGGAAGAATTGCTGTTGTTGCCGATGGCAACTCTCCAGACCCCGATGATCTAGGTGGCACAGCCGTTTCAATTGCTTTGTTACGAGCTTCTGGACTCGAAGATAGATTAGTACATTATTCGCATAGTTGTGATATTGTTCGTGTAAATCGAATTTCTGANAAAGCCGAAATTGAAAGACACGCACTTATGCAAAGTGTTTGCGATGTTACAGCGAGACGTTGGGGNGGATTTGAGTCGCTTAAATTTTTAGATGCGAAATGGAATATGGATGAGACCATTAAAGATTTGGCAAATGCCATTAATGCATCAACGGCTAAAGATCCACTTTGGATTATAGAAGCTGGAGAACCTGACATCATTGGTTTTGCGCTCCAAGCTAGTTCAAAAGACAAGCACAAATATGTAAAGGTGGTGACACACCATCCTGCCAACGACGACGCAGGAGATTTTTACACATGGCAACAAATACTAGATTTTGGTGTGGAAGAAGTTAGGATTCCAGATCAGAATATAAAATTAAAAGTCGAAATTGATAAATGGGACTGGGCAAGAGATCATAAAGACCCAAGATTACAACAGGTATGGCTTTATGGAAAGATGGCAGAAGTCGATGATGTAGTTAAATTTCAAAAAGGAAAATGGGATTGCTCTGATGCAGGTATGATTTTATATTGGATAACAGGNNCCACTAGCGGAGGATTAGAACAAGGAAATGTTAACGATGTNAAAAACATTTTGTTAAATTATATAGAAAAGTAGTACGAATTAACATCACANAATACAATGGTTATAAAAATGAAAANAATCATAGGTTTACTTCTCATACTAGGTGCTTATACATCAGTTTCTGCTCAAAAAGAAAAACCCAATGTTCTAATTTTTTATGTTGACGATTTACGTGCAGAATTAGGATGCTATGGCAGTGAAACTGCATTAACGCCTAATATTGATAAATTGGCTAAAGATGGTGTTATGTTTAATAAAGCGTATGTGCAACAAGCCATTTGTGCACCTTCAAGAATGAGCACTTTAACAGGCTTACGTCCAGAAACACTTGGTATTTATAGCATTTTTACGCCACTGCGTAAAGTGCATAAAGAGGTTGTTTCTATGCCGCAATTATTCAAAGAAAATGGCTACAAAACAGTAAGTATTGGTAAAGTATATCATCATGGTACAGATGATAAAAACCAATGGACAACTTACTTTGCAAAAGAATTGAACAGCTATGTAAAACCAGAAAATAGGGCATTAATGAACCGCCTAAAATCCGAGGGCGTTAAGCCGTTAAAAGGACCTGCTTTTGAAAGTGCAGATGTGGATGATGAAGCCTATAAAGATGGTAGAGTTGCAAAAAATGCAATAGAAACTTTGCATAAAATTAAAAATGATAACTTTCTAATGTTTGTGGGTTTAAGCAAACCGCATTTACCATTTAATGCCCCTAAAAAATATTGGAATTTATATGATAAAAATGCATTTAAAATTCCATCAAGAAATAAACCAGAAGGAGTTTATAGATTGGCTTTAAGTCCTTGGGGAGAATTGAAAGGGTATCATGGGATACCTGAAAAGGGCGATTTAGACGACGATTTAACACGCCAATTGATTCACGGATATCATGCTTCAATTAGCTATATAGATGCGCAAGTAGGTAAGGTTATGCAAACTTTAGAGGCGCTAGATTTAAGAAAAAATACAATGATTATTTTTATGAGTGATCATGGCTACAAAATTGGCGAATACGCATCTTGGTGTAAACAATCAAATATGGAAATTGATGTTAGAGTACCTTTGATTGTTAGCAGAGAAACCAGTTATAAAAAAAGAGTTACCAATAAAACATCTGATGCTTTGGTAGAAAATGTAGATATTTTTTCTACACTAGTTGATTATTGTGATTTAGAAGGTCCAGAATCTGATGGTAAAAGTTTGATGCCTGTAATTAATAATCCAAATAAAAAATGGGATGAAGCTGCTTATAGTGTTTATGCCAGAGGTATAAAAATAATGGGTTGTACAACTACAGATGGTAATTGGAGATATACAGAATGGAGAAATGCAGCAACAAATGAAATATTAGAAGCTGAGTTATATGCACATAAAAACAGTTTACTTTCTTTCACAAATTTATCAGGAAATGACAACTACAAGAAGGTAGAAATGAAAATGAAAAAACTTTTAGGTAAGCAGTTCCCTAGGGACACCCCTTTTTTACAAAACGACCAGCCAAGAAAAAGATAATGTAAAATTTAAAAATGATTCAAAAACACCAAAAATATTTAAAAAGTGTAATCTTGTTTTTTTCTTTAGTGACGACTTTAGTTTGTTCTTCTCAACGAAAAGAAATCAACTTCAACAATAACTGGAACTTTAGTTTAGAAGACCATACCAATTTTTCAAAGGAAAAGTTTGATGATGTAAGTTGGCAATCGCTAAATATTCCTCACGATTGGTCTTTTGAAAAAGGTGTTCGTAAAGGGGGGGATCAAGGTCAAGGCGGTGGCTACCACGATGGTGGTATTGGTTGGTACAGAAAATATTTCAACATTAAAAAAGAAAGCTTGTCAAAAATAACCTATATCAATTTTGACGGTGTGTATATGAATAGCGAAGTTTGGATAAACGGAAAATATATTGCAAAAAGACCTTATGGATACATTAGTTTTAGATATGATATTTCTAAATATTTACAGGAAGGAAAAAATACTATTGCAGTTAGAGTTGATAATTCTTTAGAACCTTCCGCACGTTGGTATCATCCTTGTGGAATTTACGCTCCTGTAAAATTAATAGAGGTCAATAAAACTCATATACAACCAAATAGTATTTTTATAAAAACTCCTTCTATTTCAAAAAATAAAGCAAGAGTTATTGTTGATGCAGAAATTAGTGGAGTCGTCCAAAAATTAAAATATGAAGTAAAATTGTTTTCTCCAGAAGGAAAAGAGTTGACGAAAATTTGTGAAAAACTAGAGAATTCAATGCCTACATTTCAGTTTGAAATTAAAAACCCGCAATTGTGGAGTCCAGAAAGTCCTGTTTTGTACAAAGCAGTAACGCAAATTTTAAAGGGCAAAAAAGTGATTGATGAGGTTGAAACTACATTCGGATTTAAAACGGTAAAATGGGAAACTGAAACAGGTTTTTGGCTTAATGGAGAAAACGTAAAACTAAAAGGTGTTTGCGAACATTGGGAAGGAGGACCTGTAGGAGGCGCTTGGACAAAACCTTTATTACGCTGGAAACTACAAAGTTTAAAAGATATGGGGATCAATGCCATTCGTCCGTCTCATAACCCAACACCGCCAATGTTTTATGATATTTGTGACGAAATTGGCTTGTTAGTCATGGACGAGATTTTTGATGGTTGGCATAAAAAGGCACCACAAGATTATGGGAAACAAGCTTTTGATGAATGGTGGAAACGTGATATAAAAGAATGGATTACCAGAGATAGAAATCACGCCAGTATTTTCGTATGGAGTTTAGGGAATGAAACGCATAGTGACATTGCACCAGAAATGGTGAAGTTTGGAAAAAGTTTAGACCCTACACGGTTGTTTACCTCAGGAGCAGGAAATCCAGAAGATATGGATATTCAAGGAGTTAATGGAGGTTCTGAAACCAAATCTTTTATAGTTAGTAAAATTCAAAAAGGATTAGAAAAACCATTCATTTCTACAGAAGCACCACATACTTGGCAAACCAGAGGCTATTACCGAACGCAAACTTGGTGGAGAGATAATGAGCTTCCAGGAACTTACGAATTACCAAATTTAACCGAAAAAGAAATCTTTTTTTATGAGGGCATCAACCCCAAAAACTGGAGAAACAGAAAACAAAGTTTCAATTCGTCTTACGACAATGCAACAGTAAGAGTTTCTGCAAGAAAATATTGGGAAGTGGTTAGAGATAACCCTTGGCATAGTGGAAATTTTAGATGGACAGGTTTCGATTATTATGGAGAAGCTGGCTTGGTGCATGGCGGTTTGCCTTTCAACTTATTTATGGGTGGTGCATTAGACGTTGCAGGTTTTAAAAAGGATTTATTTTATTTCTATAAAAGTCAATGGACTACAAAACCAATGTTACATATGTTACCACACTGGACGCATCCCCGTATGAAAAAGGGAACTGTAATTCCAGTTTGGGTCTATTCTAATGCAGATGAGGTGGAATTATTCTTAAACGGAAATTCGTTAGGGAAAGATAAGCCAGGAACTGTATGGAACGAAATGCAATGCGAATGGATGGTACCTTATCAAGAAGGAAAATTAGAAGCTATTGCTTATGTTGGTGGTAAAGAAATTGATAGAACATCTTTTAGCACAAGTTCACAACCATCACAATTAAAAACAAGCGTTCAGAAACTTGAAGCAGAAGAAAGTTTTACAACAAGTTATATTATTTCTTCTGAAAGTTTAGACGATAACCACAATTTATATCCGTACGGAGAAAACAAAGTGTATTACAATATTCAAGGTGACGTAAAAACCATTTCTATGGAAAACGGGAATCCTATAGATTCTATAAGTAGAACAAAATCGGATTTTAGAGCCTTGTTTTTTGGCAAAACTAGATTGTTTTTAAGAGCACAACCCAATGCTAAAAAAGCATCAATTATAACGGCATCCATTTTAGGAGATAAAGCATTATATATCTCTAATACAATAACAGTTGATGTCAAAGAAATTACTGTTTTTGGAAATATCCTACCTTCAACCTTAGAAATTTATTATACAACAAATGGTGATAATCCAGAAACAAAGGGGACGCTTTATAAAACTGCTTTTGAA
>JGI26080J50196_1001208_pt1 | contig 11394 bp, 21 predicted proteins | sample SaaInl0LU_22_DNA_FD_50196 | JGI IMG/M metagenome (IMG submission 50196)
AGGACGATGACGTCCAATTTTATGGTGATTCTCCCGACAGATGCCACATGTCCAGTTCAATATATCATCAGGACCTGGCTCATCATCCATACCAGTGGTGATAGGTTCAAGCTGCTCAACACCTGTACCGTGCTCATAGATGACCTCATTCTGCCCACTAAGAACACAATCGAGGGCATACTTAAGACGCGACGCGTTCCATCCATAACGTTGCGCCTTCTGTTTCCAGCTGTCAACGGCGCTCTTACACGCTCGGCACGAACTGTGACCGCTACACAACTGCCAGTGACGTCTGGGGGGCATGGGGGTGGGAGTCAATTTGTGACGTACCGGTGTGATGTGTGGGAACACTGGGGGGGGGTATTCACAACATTTCTTCATAACAAGAGCTAAATTTTTTAATACGATTATCGGTGTATGTACACAATTCATCATATTCAAGAAGGAGATTTTTCATAATACGATTACGATTACGTAAATAACTCTTGAAAAAATCATCATATCTTGATGGATGTATACTTATACCACAATGGTACTCAAGACATTTAAATGAAAGCACAGGTAGACGCACTCCACTATGGGTATAAGCAAAAGTAGATATGGCTTCATCTCGTATCTTTTGTGTTATATTCTTGACCTGTTTAAACCCACCAAATTTTCTATATAATTCATCAGCCTCATTACGTTCCCTTTTAATTGTTAATATAGCATCTCCGAGCATGTCAATATCACTCTGTTCCTGCTCCGGTTCATCATCGTTGCACGTTCGCTCGTGTATCACCTTTGACGCATTCATCAAACCAACATACGCCTTTTCAGGAAGGATGTCCGAGTGCTCTTCAGCTAACGTGAGGAGCTTCTCGGTGAAATCCTTCGGGGAAAGGGTGCGCCACTGGTCGAGATCGGTTGGGGACATTATGATAAGGTCTGATTATATTAGGATTAAAGATGACTGGGGGGGAATTTTACTCATTTTTCAACATTCCTGCCAGCCGCTCTTGGAGACTGTATGACGCATCAGAAACCCTCGGGTCAAGGACATCGCCGTGTTGAGTACACACATTACATGGCTTCTCGGGTTCCGTATGGTGCGTGTGTACGGGGATGATTTTCTCAGTCTTCCCGGGAACGTTGACTGAAACTTTTCGTTTCTTGTTCCCTCCGTGCATACCACAGTATTCACTGCCGTCGATACGCTTGTTAGTGCATTTTTTACCTTTACCCGTGGTTCCGATACATATACTGGTGTCATTGACACTCTCAACAACGTCCTCAATCATTTTATTGGTTAAAACCTCTTTAAGTAGGTCTTTAATCTCCTTAAGCTCTGATAATACGTTCTCCATGGTTCAATCAATCAAAGGCTGAGTATTTCAGGGGGCTTTAGCTGACTGGGGGGGTTTTTTTCTAAAAATTTCACAGCTTGGGAGGATGACAGAAAAGTCATCGCGGCGCCGAGAGCACCGAGGGTTTTGGACATCAGATGCGATTTCGCCGTGCGCATGGACGTTTCACTGACTTCGCAGACAAAATTGCCCCAACGCCACACCGAAAGACAATCATTCTGCGTGTAGACCCAACGAGCCACGATATAACTTGTGAGAGAGCCGGCATAGAAGACAAGTATTGGAAATCGCGCGAGCCACGCGGGGTGCATATTATTAAAACAGAGTCTATTCCTTATATGAAATACGCTCATGGAAATACGAACAAAAACTTTGAAGTCTTTGTCTAATCTTTTCCCATTTAACCTCATCCCTCTCCACTAAATATGACTTCATCTCACCATCATAACTCTCAACAAGAAGGACGTTTCGCACAGATGGGTGCATCATGGACAAGTATACGCGACACAAGACCTCCTCGTAATCTCGAAGACGGTTGAAAAGTCCAGAGGTTCTCTTCTTCATCTCAATCAACGTCCGAGACCCGTCTTCGTTTTGTCTNATAGTGTCCACTTTACCAACAATTTGATACAACGTCCCATCTATACAACACACGTTATACCTATAAAAACTCCCTGGAGAAGAAGAGGGTGTGGTCACATGTCTGGATTGTTTCCTATAATAATCCTTCACAAGACCCTTTTCACTCGGAGTGAGCGGTGCGTCTTCGACATCATCTATCCCACGAACCTCTGGACACGACGCGAGGACTGTGAGAGCCCTTTCCTCTTTCGTCTTCATAGTAAAAGTCTCTGGACTGTGCTTCAACCACAACTCCTCGACGACGTCTTGGGGTTTTTTAAACTGACTCAGACCCATAATACTTGACACATCAGAGGCCTTGATAGTAACGCGAGGAATACCAACGTGGGTGTGTTTATAGGTGTGCTCCTTCAGGTGGGGGTACACTTTTCCACACGCACGCGCATCATTCAACGCGTCGTGCGCACCATCGAAACCTTCTCCAAAGATGGTCGTATACAGGTCTATGAGTTTCACAGGACTGAACATCTTTTCTTTGTGCATCTGGTGTGTACACACATACTCAACGGATGAAGGAAGTTCCAAGCCAAGACGCAACGTCTCAGACATCAGTACATTCTCATCAAAACGACTGTTATGTGCCACGAGGGTTTCCACTGACCCAACAAACTCTATAAACTCTTTAAACACCTCACGGAAAGGGGACCCATGCGCCATCGCGTAGTCATGGGTAATACCGTGAATCTCCGTCGCCCCCACGGTGTACCCCTCTGGTTTGATTATCCTATGGAACGACGCAACCTCACGCCCACGCGACGAAAACTTTACCGCGGCGAGAGACACGATGCGACACGTATCATACTTGTGTATATTCTTAAGGGTTGGACGAGTACGTATGAGTGGAAGTCCTGTGGTCTCTGTGTCCCACGCGATATACATAGTTCTTACATTAGTAGGTGATGCTAGTCTTTAATCGGATATGTACTCCTCGTCATCTTGGTCTTGGTTGTCGTCATCTTCATCGATTTCCATGTCAAACTGGTTGTCATCCTCCACCTGTTCATCCTGTTCATCCTCTTCCTCCTCTTCCTCGTCGTCTTCCTCCTCTTCTTCGACGACGACTTCCTGCTTTTCCTTCTTCTTTTTCTTTTTTGATGACGAGTCTGTTTTAAATATTTTGTCCAAACCTTCTTCGTACCTTTTCATCATCGCAATTCTGCGGTCATGTTTGTCAATCAGGTTCATGAGATAGTCATCAGAAAATCCCAAATCCTTGTAGGCCCGCACCAGTGTTTCAATTGGAGGGGGGATGCCCTGTGAGTAGTGGTCGCGGTGTAGGTCATAAAGAGCCGTAGATATACGACAGTTGACGCACTCTCTCGTCTCGTCATAATCCAATACCAACGTCACCCAGTCGTGTGAAAAAAGCTCTGGTTCAGTACTCTGCTCATGTGTCCGTGAATAAGGTTGCACGTCGGGGATTTCATCCAGCCAGTCTGGCTCGGGTAAACCACATTCCTTGTAATGCTTCTTTATCAACACAATATAGTCTTCTTTCCTATATATAGGCTGACGCCGAATCTTATTAAACTTCGGACGGTCCTTTAACCCATCAATCACACGTTCTACATTGAACATGGTTCAAGGTGTGACACCAGTGGCATCCTCACCACTGGGGGGGTTTTTTGAAAAAAAATTGTCAATTTCCGCCCTAATAAGATGTTCGGACTGTTTGTTCTGGTGTACGTGATAGGGACCCCATATTTCAATTTTATGTCTCTCCTTGTCATACCATAGGAAATCCAATCCTAAAATACGTGTCATGTAGTAAAATTTCTTTCCACCTTTCCCAACAAAACGAAATAAATCATCCTGGTCATACTCGGACACATCCATCTCAGAGTAATGACTTATCGGTGGGTCATACATCTTTAATGTTATTATATATAACTATTGTTTTTAAACCATCATCTGATATGAAAACATTTGTATCATAGGTACACGTATACCTCTCACTCGCCAACGCCATCAACGCGCGACGCTTCTTGTCTATAATGGGCAGCTCCCCTGTGTCTACTACATCAACGTCTATCACCCGACGACACATCGGACACGTATCATCACGACGGAACCAACGAACGGCACATCTTTTACATAATCCGTGACCACACACGAAATATGTGGTCACAGTACATGTGTAACACACGGGACATGTAGACATATGTGATAATTTAAATCACATCTATAAGTAAGTACGATGGACAGACTTCGTCAACACGGACTGCACTATCTGATGAACAGAACAGTACAACCAGGTGATGCGGTGATGTTTGACATCGATGACACACTCCTCACACTCCTCGGAAAACCAATCACTCCTATGATTAAACTTTTGTGGGACGCACAGGCGGCGGGCTATATCGTCGTCATCATCACCGCACGACCGCGCCTTGAAGCAGTCATCCAGTGGACCATGAAACAACTCGCCGATAATGGAATTACCTACGATAAACTTGGGTTCATCAGAGCGGAAGAAAAGATTGCATTAAAACAACACCTAGACTACAATTTCATTCTCTCCGTCGGTGACCAACTCACCGACCTCACTGGCTCTCATCACTGGCTCAACACTTCCAATTTTTCCCACAGTTGAGACATGACACGTAGGTTGTCATCGGTTCGTCGGCACTCCTCGTTTGTAGTTGATAGTAACTCGTCTTGTTAGATTTGCAACGTTTACACGTAAAGAAACCTTCCACATTCTTCGCCTCTGCCGCTAACGCCTGTTTGCGCATATCTTTGTACATCTTCTCCTCCATACACGTGTGGTACGGACCACCAGGGTGTAACTCGTGGGGAAGCATGTCAACGACATCTTTCGTCTTCAACTTTTTTTCTAAAATGTGCCGTTTTAAAGTTGGTGACCTCTCCAAGTTTCTGATGATTTCTAAAAATTTATGTCTATAGGTGTTGAGAAACCACCAATCCTCCCACGATGGTTCACGCACACGGCGGACACTGTAATTTAAAATACACTTCTCGAGGTTGATGGGTATGACGTCATCCACGGGAAGTCCAAGGGTTTCAGATAATTGCTCAAGGGCATAGCTTCGTGTCGCATTCATCCTGGTACTATATTAATAAGCAACTCTACTCTTTAAGGAAGTGGGAGACCAGCGTACGGGTCATTATTGATGACACAATCTTCCCAGTTTTCAGGAGAACAGGTGTCAAAAAACTGCGAACGACGACGCATCGGGTTCGTATCGACGCGCGCGTCAATCATGTACTTTTCACATCGCCACATCAACGCCACCGCCACCAAAATCAAGAATAACACAAAAGCCACACGCATGGTATACCTTTAGTCTACATTTTTTCCTGGAACCCACGCGTCTTCACTTAAAACAGCAGTCGTGTATTTCATGGCGAGTTGGAAGTGGGCCTGGGCAAAGTCAAGGGGTGACGACAACGCACAATTGAAGGGATTGCTGTTAGCGACGGTGACGACATCCACGCGGTCACCGCCAGTAGCTTTCGCCATAGCCGTACACACATCTTTAAGCCATAGGACATGTTCTTTATCTTTGGGGTCAAATCTTTTAATGAATTGGTCACTCATCTGGTATATATTAATAATTGAACGCTACTCTATAAGTAGACGTGCACTCGGGTCAGTGATTGTCGTCCAACGAGGTCTCCAAATTTCACTGATGAGGTGGTCGTGGCGACATCCAAAAAATTTCCAAAATAGTTCCCTGTACCACACCTCCTCCTTTGTCAACGGTTTGTTATGCTCACTACAGATGGCTTGAGACACGAGGAACGCATTGTCACTGATGACATCCTCCGCCTTTTGACGAAGGAAACCAACCCACCCCGTCCCGACGGCATCGCTCATACCATCCTTCTGACGCCAGAGAATTTCCTCGGGAAGGTAGCCAATAAAGGATTCTCTCAACACTTTCTTCTCACACGGTCCCATCTTTTGTTTTTGATTCATCGCGAACACTTCGCGAATAAAATGAATATCTAAAAATGGAACGATGAGGTCCAATCCGTGAGCACCCGCACATCGGTCCGCACGCAACCCATCAAACTGGTGGATGAGTTTCAAACGACGCATACTCTCCGCCGAGTGTTCATGCACACACGATGCATTTTTAAAGTAAAGATAGCCTCCAAGCAACTCATCCGACCCTTCCCCAGAAAAGATGTACCGACACGTCGTCTTCTCCTTAATGTACCGACAGAGAAGCCACATTGGCACAGACGCCCTGATTGTCGTCGTGTCGTAGCTTTCCAAACTTTGAATCACCTCTGGTAAGACTTTCAAACCTTCTTGAACAGTGAACGTCACTTCGTGATGCTTGGACCCAATAAACTTGGCCACCTTACGAGCCGCCACCAGGTCTGGACTTCCCTCCAAACCAATAGAAAATGTAGTAATGTCACCAATCATACGCTGGGCAATAGAGGCAATCAGTGAACTGTCCAATCCACCAGACAGCAGGAACCCAATGTCCCTCTCCGTGTTCTCTAAACGAATTTTCACTGCATCTTCCAACACCTGACGCAACTTGTTTTCATACGGGACGTGACTCTTAATGTGCCAGTACCCAGAGTGATAGGTGATGAAATCATCCACATAGGAATCATAAAATGTCCCAGGGGGGAACACAGACACCTTACTGTTCAAAAATAACAACGCCTTGGCTTCACTCGCAAAGGCGATGGAACCCTTCGCATATCGTGTGTAAAAGAGCGGACGCACACCCACAGGGTCGCGAGCCGCCATGACGTGTTTGCCATCCGTGTACACGAACGCAAAATCACCACGCAACTCGTCCAAGGTGTGCTGTATACCCATGTGTTTGACGTATGCACCGATACACTCACAATCACTGGTACTTTTATTCTTTAGTGGAGTGAGCTCCTTGTGATTGTAAATTTCACCATTGCACATAAACATGATGTCATCATAGGTGAACGGCTGCATCCCAGCAGATGAGAGGTCATTGATGGCCAAACGATAGAAATCCATACGACATTGCCCTAACGTACGCGTCGCGTAATCATCTGGACCCCTATGCTTTAAAACCCCCTGAGGCACATCTCGCTCTTCACCGAATAGACAAAGTATCCCACACATATCTATATGTAGTTAGTTAATTTTTAAATTAAACTCAAGGAATGCGACATATTCTTCTGGGTCCACATACGCATCAACCTCCTGACCTGAAAAAGATACGTTCATCTCCCTGTCTTTGTTATATTTGAACTTGTGCACATACAAGAAATGGGAGTTTGTCGCACGCGCCATGATGTCCAAATCATCGCGGTCACGAGTGTCTATTTCAAAAAAACGTGAAATGTCCTCAACCGTTCGCTTTTTAAATCTACGAGGGACTTTGACTTTCGCTTTTTCCTCTCTCATGTCCAACACAGGGAACACCCCATTACGAGACCTGAAAAGAGATATGTATTCCACGGCATCAACAGCAGTCTGTCTTGAACTGAAACACATATACCTCATTTGGTCAGTGTGGTCCTTCATCGTGAGCATAGCTCCAGAAGGTTTAAATTTTATGAAATGGAATTGTTGCATCATCACTCTTATATTACATAGTGAAACTATTTTTTAATTCTCATTCTTTTAAATGGTGATGTTGGGGGAGATGCATATCTTTTTTGTTTCACGCGCGACACTTCCTCGTTAAAGGTGTTTCTAAGAGCATTGAATGTGAGTGATTTTCCAGTTGGAGTTAATGTGTGTTTCAAATAATAATTCTTTCTCGTCTGAGACAAATTTGAACGTACCACCCTATTTACAAAATTTTTTTCCGCAGCGTTCATCTTTACTTTTTGTTATTATTTTTATTTTTTTTCAATGGAGTCTGGTTAGAACGATTGGAACCAGGTGTGTTGTTCGCGATGAGGTTTTGGATGTACTCACGCAAAGTGTTTCTGTTTCGCATAGTCGCAGGGCTTGGACCGGCGATGTTGTTCACCAGTCGATTGTAACGAGCTCGATTGTTGGTAGGGCGAGTAGGCTGAGGTCGTCGCGCCGCTTGCAGCCTTTGCCTTTGAACTGGTGGAGGTGTCGCTCGACGTGGGATGCGTTGGTTTCTCGGCGTCGACATTTGAGACCGCGGTGGGCTGTTAAAGGGGTCCTGGTTCTTATTAGTCATCTAAAGAGTATATAATATAGATATATAATAATGCTCATCGCCGACATATGTGGGCTCGCAAGTTCGATAGTCATTTCTCTTATGTTTATACCCGAAGTCATACACGTGTATAAACATAAAGATGCCCAAGCCATAAACTACATCTTCCTGCACCTCAACCTCCTCGCAAGCATACTTGCACTGGTGTACTCTGTAACATACAACGTCATCCCAATGACAATCACAAATATATCCGCCGCCCTGTTTTCACTCGTGTTGTATCATTATAAACTTTTTGTAACTGTAGAATAGAGACATGGATTTTCCCAAAACAGCAGGACAATGCCGATACATGCTAGCCCTCCGTGGATCTAAACCTGTGGTGATAGCCACGGGTCCAGCGGGAACCGGCAAAACTATGCTCGCGTGTCANGTCGCCATGGACCATCTGTTTGACNCGAAAAGAACGAGAGTCATCTTAACGCGNCCAATCGTTGCCGCAGATGAAGACATGGGATACCTTCCCGGAACGATGGAACGGAAGATGGAACCTTGGACACGGCCAATGTTTGATATTTTTGAAAATTACATGTCTAAAGTTCAAATTGAAAGAAATGTTCTCATCGAACCTTTGGGGTACATGAGAGGACGAACATTTACAAACAGTTTCATCATCGCCGATGAAATGCAAAACGCCACCCCCAATCAAATGCAAATGCTTCTCACCCGTCTAGGTCCTGGGACGAAACTCGTCATCACTGGTGACTTGGACCAAAGTGACCTCGGGGAGGGGAATGGTCTCCAACATCTCGTGTATAAAATGAGTGGCCTAGACCTCACCTACATGCAACACGTAGAAATGGGATTTGATGACATTGAAAGACACCCAGGTGTCAATGAAGCGTTGCAGGTGCTGCACCTTTAATTAAAATATCCACAGTCAGTTGAAAAATAAAAAAAATCACATACATAGTATATGTCTAAGCGCAAGGCGACTGAAAACAAATCCAGTAAAAAAAATAAGAAACAGAAACAGAAACATAATAATAACAAAACGCGCGAACTCGCTAATATCCAGGCTCAGTTAAGACTCGCGGTCGTACGAGGTAATAAGGCAGCCATTGAATTTTTTCGAAGAATGTACATGGCGGCTACGAAATAAAAAAAAACTCAAAGCGTTGCACGTGCAGCACCTTTCATGAATGGATGTTTCATCACATCGTTAATGACACGGATTGAACTATTTGTAGGTGAATAGTTGCTTTTATTAGAAACATCTTTGAAAAAAGCAGCCACTGTCGGTGGTGGAGACACGAGCGATTCACCCAAGTAATGGATGAACACATCCGCGTCAGGGGCTTGTTCCATTCTCCATTTTTTTTTCAACAACGGACTGCGAATACCTTTCATCTCAGACAACCCAAAGTCTGTCAGTAACACACGCATGGTCCCCCTCTCCTTGTTCACTAAGATGTTCCCTGGGTGAAGGTCATAATGTTTATACGAAGGGTATTTCTTATGAATTTTACGCAGCAGCATGAACACTTTGTACACTATAGCTTTGTAATCAGATGCCGTTAAAGATTTTCTATATTTTTTGAGATAGTCCTCTAAACTTCCATGACTCGCGTATTCATAATACAGAAAATCCATCTTCTTCTGTGCACAGTGCCCATAGCGATACACCCTCGGAGCGACACCAAGGGTGGCCAATTTTTTACCAATCTCGTACTCGGACTTTAAACTTTTTTTAGAAAACTTGATGACAACTTGTGTTTTACATTTATTTTCCAAACACCCATAAAAAACCGCACCATGGGCACCCTCTCCAATTTTTTTCACCCCTCTCCCGATTTTGAGATACATCAACTGTCCTGGGTTACATTCCATCAACTGTAACAGCGCATTACCAACCCTATTTTTTTGTGCGTCTGTTTTTGCCTCATTTGCAATACGAACAAGTTTGTCCAGACGCATCTTAAAATATACTCAGAGAATTTTTTATTATTGGTATAGTGTAAATGGTTCTCACCAGAGAACAAAAAATTTTAAAAAAACTTTCAAACAAAATAAATGTGTTGGGGAAAAAAATTAAAAAACAAAAATCAAAAGCTGAACTTCTTCGCATCATCATGCAACAGGTTGGTCGGAACAATCTGTTGGCCAATGAGGAACGCGACCACAACACACTCATGAGAGACATTAAAAAAAATACAAACACTTTGAAAGAATATACAAATGTGTTGAAAAGATTTTATAAAAATTCTAAAAAATATACAGACCAAGAGTTGAATGGGTTGCTTCGGGGGAATGTGCAAAACATCGTCAACTATGTTAAAATTTTCTCACCGTAAACTAATGGAATACACTGTCCCAGAGTGCAACTTTAAATATAGAATCAAAGCCCTTGAACGCGTCGTCGACGGTGACACCATCGATGTCGCCATCGACCTTGGCTTTGACGTGTGCACCTCCCAGCGCGTGCGCCTCCTTGGCATCGACACCCCCGAGTCGCGTACGAGTGACAAGGAGGAGAAAAAGTATGGCTTGTTGTCCAAGAAAAAGTTGAAAGAATGGTGTATGAAAGCCGTCGCCTCTGACAAAGATGACATTGAGATTGAAATCCGATGCCCCGAAGCCGATTCGCGTGGGAAATTCGGACGCGTCTTGGCCGAGGTGTGGGTCTCTGAAGATGGCCACTGGACGAATGTGAACAAATGGATGTGTGACAATGGCTACGCCGTGCCGTACACGGGTCAAAATAAAAAAGATGTCGAAGCCCTTCACATGGCAAATAGAGAACGAGTTAAACACGAGATTGACTAATACAAGTATGGCGCTCACACTTACCAGAGCATCTCTTGATTATCCTAAAATTAAAAAGAAACTTCGTAAAAACACTGTAATCCTAAGTGGTGTTTTTACGACGTATTACGGAATAACCCATGGTGAACCAGGGGTGGTCTCAGCCGTCGTAGGTGCTGGGGGTGCCCTTACCTACCTACAAATGTTGTCAAAGAATGTTGAAGAACTTGATTTTTCAAAGTCAGCCGTGCTTGTTCCCGTGGCGATGGCACTGATGGAAAAGACTGTACCCTATGACTTTAACTATGAAGCAACTCTGGTCACTTTTCTGAGTTATCAATTTGCTGTTCTGACACTGTTGTACGATGAGATTTTAGAACAAAAATAGAAATTGAATGTGTTCATTATTTAAATAAAACGTGCGTTTATAATAATAAGAATGTTCAGCATTTTCAACAAAACAGCTCCATCACTTAAAGTCGCCACCACCC
>JGI26080J50196_1001211_pt1 | contig 11378 bp, 8 predicted proteins | sample SaaInl0LU_22_DNA_FD_50196 | JGI IMG/M metagenome (IMG submission 50196)
CTTTGCATTCTCCCCTTTGTTTCGCTGCCGCAGGGCGAGGCATGGCTCTGGCTCATCGCCTCGGGCCTTATTCACATGTTTTACCAACTCTTCTTAGGCCTTGCCTATGATCGCGGCGATTTAAGCCGGGTCTATCCCATTGCCCGCGGGGCAGCACCGATGATCGTTTTGATCATCAGCCTGTCATTCGGCATTGATCCGCTCCGCGGTTTGGATCTTCTGGGGATATCGGTTTTGGGTCTGGGGATTGTCCTGATGGCGCGTGGGGTGTTCAGCNCGGGCGAGGATCGCAGGCTGATTCCGCTGGCCCTTGGATCTGCGGCCGCGACGGCGGGNTATTCATTGGTGGATGGGCTGGGCGCGCGGGTGATGGGGGATGCGCTGGCCTATGTTTCTTGGTTGCTGATTTTNTCTGCGGTGTTTTACACGCCGGTTATCTTGGCGTTGCGNGGTCCTTCGGTTCTTCCGCGNGGGGGGGCGCAGATTGCGCTTGGGCTTTTGGCCGGGCTGGCCTCGTTTACGGCCTANGCGCTGGTGGTTTGGGCGATGACAAGAGCGCCCATTGCCTTGGTCACCGCTTTGCGTGAAAGCTCCATTCTCTTTGCGATGCTCTTCGGCTGGTTNTTCTTTCGCGACACTATGGGGCCGAGCAAAATATGGGCCGGTCTGGTGATTGTCGCGGGTGTCATTCTTACCCGTCTCTAAGGTTTNGCAGTGATTTGCTGGGCGATGCCGGCAAAGAGAAGATAGGCCGAACAGCTCACCAAGCCGAGGTTGGCCAAATAAACTTCGGTAAAGTTGCCCCAAGCGGCCCAGGCGGCAAAGCCCACCCAGGCCAAAGCGATGGGCAGAGTCAGAGGCCGCCAGCGCTCCGTGCGCACGGGATGGACAAATTTGAGCGGCAGGAACATCGAAATGGCCAGAAGCGCCACCGCCGCAAGAATGACCCAATGGTTGGGCTCGGTGGCAAAGATCACGATCACCGCCATATTCCAAGCGCCGGGAAAGCCCTGAAAGGAGTTGTCCTTGGTCTTCATGCGCTGATCGGCAAAATACATCGCACTGGCGAAAGTGATGACAATGATCGCCACCCATCCGGACCAACCGGCCAGCAAGCCACTGGCAAATAACGCATAGGCCGGAATAAATACATAGGTCAGATAATCGATGATTAAATCGAGCAGCACCCCATCAAACAGTGGCGCATTGATTTTGACGTCATAGCGGCGGGCTAAGGGACCATCGATCCCATCGACGAAAAACGCCACCACGAGCCAGACAAACATCATGTCCCATTTTTCATTGACCGCTTCCAGCAGTGCCAGCATGGCAAACACAGCACCGGTTGCAGTCAGCAAGTGAACCGCCAAGGCTTTTAATCGAATATCCATGTGCCCATATAGGCGCAATTCGCAGCCCGTGGCAATCAAGCTTTGGGATGGGCAGCGTTGTAAATTTCCATCAAGCGTGCGGTGTCCACCGCTGTATAGGTTTGGGTGGTCGACAGCGAGGCATGGCCGAGCAGCTCTTGGATGGTGCGCAGATCGCCCCCCGCGCTGAGCAGATGAGTGGCAAAGGAGTGGCGCATGGCGTGGGGTGTGGCGCTGGCTGGCAGACCCAATTGCATCCGAGCCATGCGCATGGATTTTTGAACCAATCCGGGCCGCAATGGGCCGCCGCGTTTTCCTCGAAAGATTGGATCTTTTGCTCCGATATGAAAAGGACAGAGCGCCACATATCGTGTGACTGCGGCACGGGCCACGGGTAAGACAGGCACCAAACGCTGCTTGCCGCCTTTGCCCGTGATGCGCAAGACATCGGGCAAGGGATGATCGGATCCGGTTAATCCGAGGGCCTCAGATATTCGCAGGCCGCAGCCATACAGCAGGGTTAAAACGGCAGCATCGCGGGCGGCGATCCAATCCTCTTGGGCCTGCAACTCGACGGCCTCAATCATGTGATGGGCGGCATCTTCGGCCAGAGGGCGGGGCAGTTTGCGTTCAAATTTTGGCGCCCGCGCCAATAAAACGGCCGTCGGTTCAAGCGCGTGGCGCTCGGCCAGCCAACGAAAGAAGGTTTTCACCGCAGAGAGCGCGCGCGCCAAACTTCGGCTGCTCACCCCGCGGCTGCGCTCATGGGCCATCCACGCGCGCATGTCGCGGGTGGCAATAGCGGCCAGAGAGGACAGCCCCTGCCGACCGCCGCGATGGTGGGCCATGAAGGCGGTAAACCCGGCCACATCGGTTGCATAGGCGTTGAGGGTGTTATCGGCCGCAGATTTCAAAGCGCGTTCGTGAGACAGCCAATGCTCCATGGCGTCGCGAATGGCCGGTGATATCAATGTGAGGTCAGACCTCTGTGACATCATCGCCTCCTATGCCAGCCACCGGCGCAGGGCGCGCTCAAAGATCGTTGCGAAAAATGTCAGCAAGTCTGTGCCCTGGGCGGGGGAGAATTGCTCGGCATCTTTGGCGGCAAGAACCAAAAGGCCGGGCAGGGTGCCTGCGCCAAAATCAAGCTGCAAACAGGCTTCAGACCCCACCGGCCCGATGGCCTCGGGATAGACAAAACCATCCTGATGGGTGACAGTGCGCAGGGTTACCTTTGCCTCCAAATTTTGGGACAGGTAATGGGCGACGAAGCCCAACGGGGCGGGTTTCACAACAGGGCCCAGCGCCGCGAGATTTGGATCGGGACTTTGATTTTGCGTTTCCAGAATCAAACAGGCGTAGTCGATCCGCAAGATGTCGACCATCTCTGCGCCAATCATGGTCAAGAACCCGCCAAAATCGGTTGGCTCCATGATTTTTAATAAGGCGCGATGGATTTGTTGCGTGCCGGCGAGATTGTCGTAAGCGGCTGCAATCACAGAGCGGTTGGTCTCTTCCAGCCGGCCCAATTGCGCCTCAAGCCGTTGCATGGCCACGCTGCGCAAGTCGACGATGTTTTGACCGAGGGTCTCATCATGGGCCGCCAACAGCGCCCGCATCACATCCGGGGCGTCAAGAACGATTCTTGGATTCTTGGTGATGATATCACGTAAGATGTCTTCGGCTTGCGCTGCGGTTTGCGGTGTCATGGCGGTCCCAGTCACTGAGGCGATGGCTGTCCCATATGGGATGGGACAGGTTTACCATAGGTTAGAGAATCTTCTGACCAGTTTTTGCCCAATCGGACATAAATTGCTCTAACCCTTTATCGGTCAAAGGATGATTGGCCAAAGATTTGATCACATTTGGCGGCGCTGTAATCACATCTGCCCCAATCAAGGCCGATTGAGTGACGTGGTTCACTGTGCGAATTGAGGCGGCCAAAATCTGCGTCTCAAACCCAAAATTGTCGTAAATTTGGCGGATATCTGCGATTAAATCCATTCCGTCGATGTTGACGTCATCCAGGCGGCCGATGAAGGGGCTGATGAAGGTTGCCCCGGCCTTGGCGGCCAAAAGCGCTTGGTTGGCGCTAAAGCAGAGGGTGACATTTACCATTTTCCCTTCGCTCGACAGGGTCTTACAAGCTTTGAGCCCGTCCCATGTCAGCGGCAGTTTGACCGTGATGTTCGGCGCAATTTCCGCCAGCTTCCGCCCTTCGGCGATCATATCGTCCGACTTGGTCGCCACGACTTCTGCGCTGACCGGCCCGGAGACCAATTCGCAAATTTCGCGTGTCACTTCAATGATATCACGGCCGGATTTCAAGATCAAAGAGGGGTTGGTTGTCACCCCATCAACCATGCCCAAATCGTTCAATTCGGCAATCGCGTCTATTTCAGCAGTATCAACAAAAAATTTCATGGCGTATGTCCTTGATAGGTTGGCCTTCGTTGGGGCAAGCTTTATCGGAGTTTTTAGGGTACTAAAAGCCCTGCAGTTAAGGAAATGCCGTGGCAGAGCCCCAATTCTTTCATCAAGGTGATTTGGTCGCCGTCCTGACCAGCCAACCGCTGGATCGGCTGCTCGATTATAAGGCACCGGAAGGTGGATGCTGGCAGGGGGCCTTTGTTGAGGTGCCTTTGGGGCCGCGAAAGGTCTTGGGTGTCGTCTGGCGGGCTGGCACGGGGGGCTATGACGCCGCTAAGATCCGCGCAGTGATCCGCGTGCTTGATGTGGCGCCCATGCAACACAGTATGGCAGAATTCCTGCGCCGGGTTTCGGACTATACGCTTACGCCGATGTCAAAAATGTTGCGCTTGGCCACGCGCGCGCCGGGCCTGGGTGATCCGCCCTCGATGCGGCAGGTTTACCGTTTGGGGGCGCAGACCGAGGTCCGCATGACTGACGCGCGGCAAAAAGTGCTCGCAGTTTTGGAGGAATTTGCCGAGCTGAGCTTCACGCTGAAGGAATTATGCGAGGCGGCCGGTGTGACCGCTTCGGTGGTCAAAGGCCTGGTGAAACTGGGGGCGGTCGCGGAGGTGGCCACGCCACAAGACATGCCTTTTGCGCATTTGAACCCAAGCCTGCCCGGCAAGAGCCTGTCGGAAGATCAAGCTCATGCGGTTGCGCAATTGCAGGCCAATGCCGCCGGCTACCGCACCACGCTTTTGAAAGGTGTCACGGGATCGGGCAAAACTGAGGTCTATTTGGAGGCGGTGGCCAATTGCCTCAAACAGGGGCGACAGGCTCTGGTGTTATTGCCTGAAATTGCTTTGACAGCAGAATTCTTGACCCGGGTGGAGGCCCGCTTTGGCGCCCGCCCGGCAGAATGGCATTCAGGCGTGACCATGACGGAGCGGCGGCGCACCTGGAAAATGGTGGGGCAGGGTCATGCGCAAATGGTGGTGGGCGCGCGGTCGGCTTTGTTTTTGCCGTTTCAAGATTTGGGACTGATCGTCGTCGATGAGGAACATGACAGCAGCTATAAACAAGAGGACGGTGTTCTTTACAACGCGCGCGACATGGCTGTGCTGCGCGGGTCTTTGGTGGGCGGGCAGGTGGTGCTGGCCAGCGCAACGCCCAGTCTTGAAAGTTGGGCCAATGTTGAGGCGGGAAAATATAAGAAAATCGAGCTGAAAAGCCGCTTTGGCGCGTCAGTTTTGCCTGAGATGATGGCGATTGATATGCGCCAAGAAACTTTGCCCGCAGATCGTTGGATATCCCCCCGCCTGCAAAAGATGGTTGAGGCCCGCATTCAGGCTGGGGAGCAATCCTTGCTCTTTATCAATCGCCGTGGCTATGCGCCCATCACCCTCTGCCGGGCCTGTGGCAATCAAGTGGGCTGCGATCATTGCGACGCGCGGATGGTCGAGCATCGCTTTCTCAAGCGGTTAATGTGTCACCAATGTGGCGAAAGCAAGCCAGTGCCAAAAATTTGCCCAAGTTGCGCGGTGGAGGACCGTTTGGCTGTGGTCGGGCCGGGGGTGGAGCGATTGGCTGAGGAGGCCACCGCGCTTTTTCCTGAGGCGAAAGTCGCGGTTCTCTCGTCTGATTTGTTTGGCTCAGCGCGCGCGCTGAAGGAGCAGATCGCCAAACTTGCGGCCGGGGAGGTCGATGTGATCATTGGCACGCAACTGGTTGCCAAAGGGCATAATTTTCCAAAGTTAACCTTGGTTGGCGTCATTGATGCAGATTTGGGGCTACAAGGTTCGGATTTACGGGCCGCAGAACGTACCTTTCAGCTCATGCGCCAAGTGGCCGGCCGCGCTGGACGGTCCGATAGGCGCGGCGTGGCGGCGTTGCAAACCCATCAGCCAGAGCATCCGGTGATCCGCGCTATTTTGGACGGGGATGAGGAGGCCTTTTGGAGCGCCGAAGCGCAGGTCCGCGCCCAAGCCGGTGTGCCGCCCTATGGCCGCTTGGTCGGGGTTGTCCTATCGTCACCCGATGCCCAGGAGGCCTTTGAAGTGGGGCAGGCTATGGCGCGCAATTGTCAGCCTTTGACCGAGATCGGTGCACAGATTTTTGGACCGGCCCCAGCGCCAATTGCCCGCATCCGTGGGCGCCACAGGGTCCGGCTCTTAATTAAGGCAGAAAAAAACGCTCCCATTCAAGCGGCTTTGAGCGCTTGGACCGCCCTTTTCAAATTGCCAAATTCCCTCCGCTTGTCGATTGATATTGATCCGCAGAGTTTTTATTGACGCCTGGCTATTGTGCTGCAATGCCGCCCAGACCGGGATCGGCAAGCTCCACGATATCGAACATGATCCGATTGAGCTCAAAGTCCTTTGGCGTATAGATGCGCGCGACGCCCATGGCGCGCAGCTTTTGTGCATCCTCATCAGGAATAATCCCGCCCACGATCACAGGAATATGGTTCAGCTCAGCCAGGCGCAGCTTGGCCATCAACTCTTGCATTAGGGGCATATGCGAGCCGGAGAGAATAGACAGGCCAATCACATGCACCGCGCCGTCGCGCGCGGCTGTGATGATTTCGTCTGGAGTGAGGCGGATGCCTTCGTAAGAAATCTCCATCCCGCAATCGCGGGCGCGGGTGGCGATTTGCTCGGCGCCGTTGGAATGCCCATCCAGACCCGGTTTTCCCATCAAAAATGTAAGCTTGCGTCCCAACCGATCACTGACCGCCGCGACTTGATCGCGAATGTCATCTAAGCCTTCGGTGCGGTTGGACGGGGTGCTGCTGACGCCGGTCGGGCCTCTATATTGACCGAAGGCTTCGCGCAGCACGTCGCCCCATTCGCCCGTGGTTACCCCGGCTTTCGCGGCGGCAATAGAGGGCGGCATGATATTGCGGCCATCCAGCGCCGCTGTGCGCAGATCTCGAAGGGCGTCCGTCACCGCCTGCGCATTTCGCTCATCGCGCCAGCGGGTGAGCCGCGCGATTTGCTCGGCTTCGTTCTTGGGGTCCACGGTCATGATCGCATCATCGCCAGCGGTGAGCGGGCTGGCCTCGCCGTTTTGATAGGCATTGACGCCGACCACAGTCATTTCTCCGCTCTCAATCTGCCCAATGCGGGCGGCATTGGACTCAACCAACCGCGATTTCATATATTCGATTGCGTCAACCGCTCCCCCCATGGAATCGATCAGCGCCAGCTCGGCCCGTGCACCATCCTTGAGGGCAGAGACTTTGCGCTCTACGGCGGGGTTTTCGTCAAACAGATCCTCATATTCCAATAGATCGGTTTCAAAGGCCATAATTTGTTGCATCCGCAGCGACCATTGCTGATCCCAAGGGCGCGGCAGGCCCAAGGCCTCATTCCAAGCGGGCAATTGCACGGCCCGGGCGCGGGCTTTTTTGGATAGGGTGACGGCCAGCATTTCGATCAAGATGCGATAGACGTTGTTTTCCGGCTGTTGTTCGGTCAATCCCAGAGAGTTGACCTGCACGCCATAGCGAAAACGCCGCATCTTCGGATCGCTGACCCCATAGCGGTCGCGGCAGATCTCATCCCATAGATCAACAAAAGCGCGCATCTTGCACATTTCAGTGACAAAGCGGATGCCGGCGTTCACGAAAAAGCTGATCCGCCCAACCATTTGGCCAAAATGTTCCTCGGGCACTTTGCCTTTGAGATCATCCAAAACCGCCGTGGCTGTGGCGAGGGCAAAGGCCAGCTCTTGCTCCGGTGTCGCGCCGGCCTCTTGGAGATGGTAAGAGCAGACGTTCATCGGGTTCCATTTGGGCAGATGCGCGCGCGTGTAGGCCGCGATGTCGGTGATCATCCGTAGGGAGGGTTTCGGCGGGCAGATATAGGTGCCTCGGCTTAAATATTCCTTGATTATATCGTTTTGCACCGTGCCTTGCAGGGCGCTGATATCAGCGCCTTGCTCATCGGCTGCGGCAATATAGAGCGCCAGCAGCCAAGGCGCTGTGGCATTTATGGTCATGGAGGTGTTCATCTGATCCAGTGGGATGTCGGCAAAGAGCGTGCGCATATCCCCCAAATGGCTGATGGGAACGCCCACTTTACCCACTTCTCCGCGCGCTAAAATATGATCGCTGTCATAGCCGGTTTGCGTCGGCAGATCAAAAGCCACGGACAGGCCCGTTTGTCCTTTGGCGAGATTAGAGCGATACAGTGCATTTGAAGCCTCGGCCGTTGAATGGCCTGCATAGGTTCGAAACAACCAGGGACGATCTTTTTGCACTTGGGTCATGACGGGCCTCTTAATTTTGAGTGCGAAATATAATTGCGCATTTACACTTAATGGCGGAATATTCCCACCCTGTCAATTCGCTGCAACGCGGCAATTTTCCCATCTGGCGCAGATCTGCCATTTCAGGCAGATTGTCGGAATGTTTGAGACAGTTGAGCTCCCGATGTGGTTTGTGGTGATCGCGGCGGTTTTCGCTGCGATTGCTGCTTTGGAGCGGGCTTTGATCCCCTCTGTGCGATGGTTTTTCCGGCGCAGAATGCAGCGCGTGGTCAGCCGCTTAAATGCGCGTTTGGACCGCCCGATTGAACCGTTTAAACTGGCCCGACGCCANGATATGATTCAAAGATTGCTCTATCATCCCGATGTGATGCAGGCGGTCAATGATCATGCCCGCAAGGAGGGTATTCCTGAGAATGTTGCTTTTCAGGAGGCGCAGAAATACGCGCGAGAAATCGTGCCATCCTTCAGTGCGACGGTCTATTTCACCGTCGCCAGCACCATTGCCCGCTTTCTCAGCGAGACGCTCTACCGGGTGCGCATTGGGCGTTTTGAGGATGTCCTGAGCGGCTTGGATCCTAAGGCAACTGTGGTGTTTGTCATGAACCATCGTTCAAATATGGATTATGTTCTGGTGACCTATCTGGCCTCGCAGCGCTCTGCCTTGTCTTATGCGGTGGGCGAATGGGCGCGGATCTGGCCGATCAGCCTGCTCATTCGTGCGATGGGCGCGTTTTTCATTCGTCGCAAGTCGCGGGGGTTGCTTTATCGGCGGGTTCTGGCCCGCTATGTCCAGATGGCAACGCAAGGCGGGGTCACGCAAGCGGTGTTTCCCGAGGGTGGCTTGTCATTGGATGGGCGTTTGGCACCGCCGCGTTTGGGGTTTTTGAATTATGTGATCTCAGGTTGGGAACCACAGGGCCGGGACGTCATATTCGTACCCGTCTCGATCAATTACGATCGAGTCTTGGAGGATTACATTCTGCTTGCTGCTGGCAAGCGCGGGCAAAGGCGTTTTGCGAATATCTCAGTGATCGCGCGTTTCCTGGCGCAGCAATGTTGGCTTGGGCTCACGGGCCGCTATCGGCGCTTTGGTTATGCGGCGGTCCATTTTGGCACGCCGGTGAGCCTGGCTGCGTTTCACAAACGATCGGGGGCGATCTCCTCTCCTGGTCTTGCGCGCGAGATCATGGCGCAGGTGGAGGCCGGGATCCCTGTTTTGCCTGTCCCGCTCATTTCATTGATATTGCTAAATAAAGCGCCGATCAGGGCGCTGGAGCTTGATGCCGCATTTGCGAAGGTCATGCAGGCCGTTGAGCCGGAGTATGTGCAAGCCACTCCACAGGCCTGGGCCGAGGCGGCGGAAGCGGGCGTGCTGAATTTGATGCAGCGAAAGCTGATTGTGCATGATGCGGGGCGCTATGTCCTTACCGAGAAGGGCAAATCTGTTCTGCCCTATTATGCCGCCAGCCTGTCCCATCTGCCAAAAAATTTGATAAAGTAATTAAATTACAAATTAACGTAAAAATTGGTTGCAATATTGCGTGATGGATTTTACCCATTGGGGTGCAGGATGATTCTGCATCGCAGCAATATCGTAAGGGGCCTCTCATGCCATTGGATTCAAACTCACCCTTGACCGCCTACATCGCGGAGAAAAAAGACCTCTATGAAATGGGCGAAATGCCGCCCTTGGGTCATGTGCCGAAACAAATGTACGGCTGGGCCATTCGGAGGGAGCGTCATGGCGAGCCCGATACGGCCATGTTGCAAGAGGTTTTGGATGTGCCAGAATTGGACAACTATGATGTTTTGGTCTTGGTGATGGCGGCGGGTATTAACTATAACGGTGTTTGGGCGGCTTTGGGTGTGCCGATCAGCCCCTTTGATAGCCACAAGCAACCCTATCATGTTGCGGGATCTGATGCATCGGGCATCGTCTGGGCCGTGGGATCAAAAGTCACCCGTTGGAAAGTGGGCGATGAGGTTGTGGTNCATTGCAATCAAGATGATGGGGATGACGAGGAATGCAATGGGGGNGATCCCATGTANTCGACCTCACAGCGCATCTGGGGCTATGAAACCCCCGACGGCTCATTCAGCCAATTTACCCGGGTTCAAAGCCAGCAATTGATGCCGCGTCCAAAGCATCAAACCTGGGAAGAAAGCGCCTGCTACACGCTGACCCTGGCCACGGCCTACCGAATGCTCTTTGGCCATGCGCCCCATGAGCTGAAACCGGGGCAAAATGTATTGATTTGGGGGGCATCGGGCGGTTTGGGCTCTTATGCCGTGCAACTGGCCAATGTGGTGGGCGCCAATGCCATTGGCGTGATCAGTGATGAAAGCAAACGTGAGTTTGTCATAGGGCTCGGCGCAAAAGGTGTCATCAACCGGCGTGAATTCAATTGCTGGGGACAGATGCCGAAGGTGAACACCCCGGAATACGCCACTTGGTTCAAAGAGGCCCGCAAGTTTGGCGCCGCGATTTGGGACATCACAGGTAAGGGAAACAACCCCGATCTGGTGTTTGAGCATCCTGGCGAAAGTACCTTTGCTGTCTCAACCTTCGTGTGCAAAAAGGGCGGAATGGTTGTGATCTGCGCCGGCACCACCGGTTACAATTTGACCCTTGATGTGCGCTATATGTGGATGCATCAAAAGCGCCTTCAGGGCTCGCATTTTGCCAACCTCAAGCAGGCGGCTGCCGCCAATCGCCTGATGTGTGAAGATAAACTTAACCCGTGCTTGTCTGAAACTTTTGATTGGGACGACCTGCCTGAGGCGCATATGAAAATGCGCCGTAATGCACATCTTCCGGGCAATATGTCTGTATTGGTGCAAGCGCCCCGCCGTGGCCTGCGCACGATTGAAGAGACGCTCGCAGTTGCGCGGTAAACGATCCTACGGGAGCAACTAATTTGCTCCCGGCACCCGGCCGCGCGCAATAGCTCTGGCCCCATGGCAAGCCATTGGCTAAACAAAGGCATGTCACAGACCCCAATTTCCTATTCCGAAGATCAGGCCCAGGCCTATGATACCATCAGCGACATTCTGCGCTCTGCGGGCGTGGATCTGGCCAATGGGATCGTCACCCCGCCGCGGGCGGGTCAAGACAGCATTGCCGCTGTCATTGGCAAGGCCGGATCTGGGAAAACTTTGCTCTTGGCGCAGCTGTATCACGCGTTGAAAGATGCCGGGTTGAACATCGTGTCGGGAGACTATGAACCCCGCGCGCGCAAAGACCGCCGGACCTTGGCGATTTTGGCCCCCACCAACAAGGCTGCGAGCGTGCTGCGCAATCGGGGCGTGCCAGCGACGACCATC
>JGI26080J50196_1001216_pt1 | contig 11356 bp, 14 predicted proteins | sample SaaInl0LU_22_DNA_FD_50196 | JGI IMG/M metagenome (IMG submission 50196)
ACTCGACCTGCACGGCGTACCGCACGGGCGGACCCCTTACCGACCCGTTCGCGCTGTTCTGCGCTAATGGTTGTATTGTCAGACATTGCTAACTCCTTTTTCAAAACAATGTACCGCGCCTCCAGGGGTGCGCGGCAGCGGATTAATAGGCTTATTATCGGGAAAATACAAGCGTTTTTGCGTTTTCAGAGGCGATTCAAAATGCCGCTTAGAACAGCGTCGACACTGACCGTTCTTCATTGATCCGAAGCATGGCTTCGCCAAGAAGCGGTGCAATCGACAATTGCCGGATATTACGCGCAACACGAACCGCTTCGGTGGCCGGAATCGAATCGGTCGTGACAAGCGAATTTAGGGGTGATGCGGCAACGCGGCTAACCGCACCGCCGGACAAAACACCATGCGTTACATAGGCATCAACCGAAAGCGCACCAGCCTTCATCAGAGCGACGGCAGCGTTACATAATGTGCCACCTGAATCGACAATATCATCAACCATGACGCAATGGCGGTCTTCGACATCGCCAATGATGTTCATCACTTCAGAAACCCCTGCCTTTGGGCGGCGTTTATCAATAATGGCAAGATCGGCTTCGAGGCGACGCGCCAATGAACGCGCGCGCACAACACCACCAACATCAGGCGACACGATCATCAGTTTCGAGCCGTCATAGCGCTCTTTGATATCGCTTACAAAAACGGGTGCGGCAAACAGATTGTCGGTCGGAATGTCGAAAAAGCCCTGAATCTGACCCGCGTGAAGATCAATCGTCAAAACGCGGTCTGCACCAGCCGAGGTGATGAGATTGGCCAGCAATTTAGCTGAAATCGGCGTGCGCGGGCCAGATTTACGATCTTGGCGCGCATAACCATAGTAAGGGATAACGGCGGTGATCCGGCGGGCTGATCCACGGCGAAGCGCATCAAGCGCCACCAAAAGTTCCATCACATTGTCATTTGCCGGAAAGCAAGTTGATTGCACAACAAACACATCTTCGCCGCGAACATTCTCGCCAATTTCGACAAAAACTTCCATATCGGCAAACCGTTTTACATCGGCTTTTGTAAGGGGAACATCCAAATAGGCGGCGATGGCCTCAGCCAGCGGTCGGTTGCTATTGCAGGATAAAATCTTCATGCGTCAAAAACCTGTGTAGGACGACCCGCTTTGTCTTGGAAGCTTGCTATAGCAATCACGATCGGACGGGGCAAGAAGATATGCCAGAATTTTGTCAAAAACTGTCTGAACATGGCTAGGAAATAAAACAAGATGCCAATAAGGAAAGAAACATCAATCCAAGGAAAATATAGAGATGCGGCATGATGACTGTCTCTCTTATGTCATTTTTGTGGTTAGGTTTGGAACAAGGCCGATAACTGCAATTTGGCGGCCTGAATCGGGCAAAGCCGCATGTGTTGCGTGACGATGCGAAAACAGGCCAGATGATTCGCCATAGGTATCAATGCCAAGATCGGTCACATTAACCAACCCGGCCTTGCGAAGGCGCGACTGGACAAATCCGGGCAGATCGAACCGGTATTTCCCGTCCATGCCCTGATCAGGATCAAAAAAGCCGTCAGCATCATCATGCGCGGAAAGAACGGTATGGCGAAGATCATCGCCAACCTGATAATTGGCCTGTTGAATGGCAGGGCCGATAACGGCTTCAATTTGGTTTGGCGTGACACCCTGTTTGGCCATCATGGCGATGGTCGATTCCAAAACACCATCAACCGCGCCGCGCCATCCTGCATGCGCGGCACCAATCACACCCATATCCGGCGCCGCAAACAGCACCGGAACACAATCGGCCGTTAGGATTGCAAGCGCATAACCGCTATTGTTTGTGATCAGGGCATCGGCGTTGGCGCGGGCATCAATGCTGGCATCGCTGGTAGAGTCAATCTGCACAACGTTTGCTGAATGAATTTGGCGAAGGCCAAACATCTGGTCAGAGCGGAACCCAAGGCTATTGGCAACGCGCCGCCGGTTTTCGGCGATCAGTGCCGGATCGTCATTCGATCCAAAACCGCAATTCAAGCTTTTATAAAGGCCCGCGCTGACGCCGCCATTGGCGGTGAAAAACCCATGTCTTATATGCCATTTCCGCGTCGGTTGATCCCGCCAGCCAGCATGCTGATAACATTGCGGCCCACCCTCAAGAATAACTGGCATCGCGGCGGTCATATTGTCGATCCTTGATCACCGGCAGCAGCAAAGCCGGGCGGCAGGCCAGTTCCAGATGGAAGCATCATGGCAACCTTGAAGGCTGATCCCATTTGCTGGCTGCTGACAAGCCGGTCAACCGCCGCAAAAAGGCCACGCCTTGTTTCGGCATCGGCAAGTTTTGCCGCCGCTTCGGTTCGTTGGGCGATACCAATGGCTTGCAGAAAATCGCCCTGTGTGACTGGCCCGACAAGGCGAGCGCCGCTGCTTGTCGCACTNCGGCGCAAGGCACTGAAATCAACCCAATGCGACAAATCGGCGTCGCCTGGCTGGTGNAATACGTCAACGGGCTGGTGATTGGCAACGGCTTGAAGGCTGTCGCCACTTGGCCCGTCACGGCCATAATCAATGATTAAGCAAGCACCGCCATAAGATGCAATATGTGTTGCAAGCTTGCCCGCATACGCATCAGCCATCGAGCAATATTCGGCAATGCTGCCATCGGTTGGGGCCGGCATTGACGCCAAATGCCAAATGTCGATTTCGGCAGGGCTAAGCGCAGGCCCATCAACAAAGCCAAGTCGCCCATCGACAAGCCCGACAAGCCGGTGGCGCCATGAACCGGCCGTCTCTTTATGATCTTGTCGCCAAATGGCTTGGTCGATTGGCAAGGCATCAAAAAATTCATTGGCAATGCCAAAAATTGGTGTGGCTGGTAAATCGTCAAGATCGGGNTGCCAATAAAGATCGGCTGGCGCTAACCGGTCTTTCTGCTGCTGGCGAAGCGCGGGGCTGGTTTCGACAAGATGCACCGGCGAATTTGCCAGTTGCGGCATGATTTGTGACCAGACATGCCGCATATCTGCCATCAGACTGCCGCGGCCCGGGCCAAGCTCTAGAATGGCCGGTTGCGTAAGGCCTGACAAATCGGCCATATGTGCAAGATAAAGCCCGCACATCTCGCCAAACAGGCCGGAAATTTCCGGGGCAGTGGTAAAATCGCCATCGGCGCCAAACGGATCTTGTTTGTGATAATAGCCGTGATCGGCATCACCAAGCGCAAGGCTGATATAATTTGCCAGCGATAATGGCCCATCAGTTTCAATCCGACTGGCGATTGTCTCAAACAAAGCTTTGCCCTGTTCGGTTTGCAAAAGATTATGCTCACTCATGGTCACGCCTTGGCCGCAAGGCTTGACGCAGCAAATACAACCCCAAAAGCATCATCGGCAATGACAATATCTGCCCCATGCTAAGCCCGCCTGCGAGAAGACCGATATGGGCATCGGGTTGGCGCACCAGCTCGATAAGAAACCGCGCCAGACCATAGCCAAATAAAAACAGGCCGGTCAGTCGTCCGGTTGCCGCCAGCCAGCCACGTCGCCAGCATAGATACATGGCAAGGCCAAGCACAATCCCTTCAAGACCTGCCTCATAAAGCTGGCTTGGGTGACGCGGCAGGCCATCACTATGCGGAAAGATCATCGCCCATGGCACATCGGTAACGCGGCCATAAAGCTCGCCATTGATGAAATTGGATAAGCGCCCCAAAAACAGGCCAATTGGTGTGACCATCGCCACCCTGTCGCTTAGGGCCAGAAACGCAATATTATGCCGTTTTGCCATCGCAAAAAGGGCAAGGCCAACGCCGATCAACGCGCCGTGAAAGGACATACCGCCTTGCCACACATGCAGGATTGAAAGCGGGTTTTCCAGATAATAGGCAGCATTATAGAAAAANACATAACCAAGCCGCCCACCAAGAATGATGCCGATCAATAGATAATTGAGCAGCCGATCCGTCTGGTCGGCCGTCATCACAGCATGCGGTGACCGTGTTTCACGGCGCAGAATATAAATGCCGATAAGCAATCCAGCGATATAGGCAAGCGCATACCAGCGAATGCCAAAACCCCCAAAATCAATGGCAAAGACATCAAATTCAGGAAGCGTGATGGCATTTTTGACCAAATCAACGGGTATCGGCTGGATTGTCATATCGTGTCTTTCGGTCTTTTGGCAGCACCGCAATGGCGTTTGCCATGAAAATATGCATGTGCGACACGATTTGTCGCCATCAACATCGATTGCAACCTTACTCTAGCGGCATTATCTATGATAAGAAACATCAGTCACAAGAAAAGATCGTGACAACCATCGGTGGTATAAACCGGACGATAAAAACCGAGTAGGAGAGACATCATGGCACCGCGTTCAAATTTTATGGCCGATATCGCGCAAATGGCAAATGGTGCGGCGTCAGCCTTTGGCGGGATGCGCGAAGAGGTGGATAATCTGATTCGCCAGCGTATGGAACGAAGCTTGAATGCCCGCGGTCTTGTCACAAGAGAAGAATTTGACGCGCTTCGCACCCGGCATGAGGCGCTTGCGGCGCGGTTGGCACTTCTCGAATCGACAATGGCATCACCGGCCGAGTCGGCGAGCAAGGCTGAAACGGCTGCCAAACCAGCGGCAAAAACCAAGGCAACGACAAAAAAGACCGGAAAATAATCAACGGTTTAAACCCACCGCGAATCAGCGGAAAAGGCGGGAAAAACACAATTTCATGTGGGTCATGCCTGTTTGAGCCACAAAATATTGTATTGAATTAGATTGAATGCGCGATCCGAATTTGCCATTTTAAGGGCGGTCATCGGCAATGAAGCCGAGCCGAGATTTTCGGAACGCATCGCATGGCACCTAGCCAAAATCAGCATGATATTCTTCTTGGCGATCCCATCGAATTGGTCACGCGTTTTGTCACCAATCAGGACTGGTTGTTGCAACGGCGTGCCGAAAATGCGGTTCTTGTCGAGGTGCCGGGCAAATGGTGTGATTACCAATTGGCCGTTACATGGCAGCATAATGAAGAAGCGATGCAGGTCACTTGCCGCATTGATGTTCAATGTGAAAATGACCGTCTTGGCGATATCGCCCTTCTTGCGGCATTGTTGAACCAGCAGATATTTATGGGGCATCTGGCGCTGGATATTGGCACTGGCGAACTGGAATTACGGCATACTTTACCGCTTCGCGGGGCTGGCGGGGCAACGCCTGAACAGATTGAAGATGTTGTCGATATCATGCTTGGCGAATGTGAACATTGTTTTCCAGCAATCTATCAGGTGGCGCGCAACCAGCTGTCGGCAAGTGATGCGGCAGCGGCGGCTTTATTTACCACCGAGGGCGAGGCCTAGTTATCATGGCGCAGCAGCAGATCACGCTGTTGGGGTGTGGCAAGATGGGAAGCGCAATGCTGGAAGGCTGGCTTGCCGATCGTAACCTTGACGCCAATTTTACCATTATCGAACCGCATCAAACACATCTTGGCTGGTTAGAAGACCAAACGGCTGTTCGGCTTTATGCCGATTGTGTGGCGGCGATTGCCGATGGCGCACCGGTTAGCACAATGATCGTTCTTGCCGTTAAACCGCAAATGATGGACGACGCTATCGCCGGTCTTGGCATGATGAAACATGCTGATTGCGCCTATCTTTCGATTGCTGCTGGCATTTCAACAGGCTGGTTGAAACAACGGCTTGGTGATAATGCGATTGTCATTCGGGCGATGCCAAATACGCCAGCGGCGATTGGCAAAGGCATTACCGCGCTTTATGCCGATGCGCCAGATCATGTGCGCGATCTGGCAAGCCAGCTTTTAGCGGCTGTTGGGCAGGTTGTGCATGTGCAAGACGAGTCCCTGATGGATGGCGTCACCGCCCTGTCCGGATCGGGGCCTGCCTATGTGTTTTTGTTGGTCGAGGCCATGACTGAGGCAGGTATTGAAGCAGGGCTTCCCGATGATTTGGCGGTTGAATTGGCGAAGGCAACGGTTTGCGGTGCTGGTGCGCTGATGGCGGCGGTTGATACAACGCCGGCTATTCTGCGNGAAAATGTGACAAGCAAAGGTGGCACAACGGCGGCGGCGCTGGCGGTTTTGATGGCCGATGACGGGTTGGCAAGTCTAATGACAAAGGCGGTTGCAGCGGCAAAAGCGCGGTCAATCGCGCTTGGCGAATAGGCCAAAAGACAGTCAAAATATCCACTATTTAGATTTCGCGCCGATTCTGTGCTATGTTTACGATGCCTGCTGAACGGTGCCATCATCTGTTCAGACTGTTTTAAAAATTTATGAAAAGGATGTCTGATGTTGCAGGATTCCGTCTCGCCGCAATCAAATGATGAAAGCCGCGCCGCGCTTGCCGATGCGGCCTGGGCGCTTTTGGCCACGCATGATATTGATCAGATTGATCTTGATATGGTTGCCGATATGGCAGGCATTGAGCATGGGTTAGCGGGGGCGCTTGGTGGCAGTGTGCAACGGCTGGTTCTGGCCAAGATGGCCGCGCTGGATCAGCAATCAGTTATGGAAAGCTTTGACGATATTGAAGATGCTGGCGAAGTGTCTGTCCGTGAGAAAATCATCGAAGGTTTGCTGCACCGGTTTGAAACCTATGCCCCATACCGCGCGCAGATTGATCAATTAAATCGGTCGGCCCGCCGCCATCCTGAATTGGCGTTGCGGTTGCTTGACGGCCTCGAAGCCGTGGTTCGGCGTGTTCTGGTGATGGCCGGTGATCCTGTTCATGGATTAAAAGGCATGTTGCGGGTCAAGGGGGTTGTTGCGGTGTTTTTGGCAACGGCACGCATTTGGATGAAAGATGATAGTCCTGATCTTGCGGCAACGATGAAAATGCTCGATCAACGGATGGTGAAAGCTGAAGAATGGGGTGTCAGTCTTCGCCTGTTTGACGGCAAGCATGACCATCATACCGATCAAGATCGTCATGATGACGCTTCTGCAGGGCGACATGGCGTTGATAATGACTGAGGCGTCATTTGAAGATTTTCTCAAGCTGGATATAAGGTGCGGAACGATTGTTGCGGCGACGCCCTTTCCTGAAGCGCGCAAACCGGCCTATAAGCTGGAGATTGATTTCGGCGCGCCGCTGGGAACGCGCAAATCATCAGCGCAGATCACCACCCATTACCAGCTAGAAGAATTGATTGGCAAAAAAGTGATGGCGGTGGTGAATTTTCCGCCGCGCCAGATTGGGCCATTTATGTCCGAAGTATTAACCCTTGGCGTGCCGGATGCCGCAGGTGAAGTCGTGTTGGTCACGCCGGATCATCCGGTGCCGGATGGCGGGAAATTATTCTAGACGGGTAATTTAACCGCAACCCGCAGCCCGCCAAGAGGCGAGTCACCAAGCGTAAGCTCGCCGCCATGGCTGAGAATCACGTCACTTGTAATCGACAGGCCAAGACCGGCACCGCCGGTGCGTCTGTTGCGTGATTCCTCAAGCCGGATAAAGGGGCGTATTGCATCGGCGCGGCGTTCTTGCGGAATGCCGGCGCCATTATCATCAAAGGTAATGATCACCTCATCATTGCGAATGCGAATTGCCACAACAGTTCTGGTTGAATAGCGAATTGCATTGGNAATGATGTTGGAAAAGGCGCGCTGGATGGCATTGCGCCGCATCGGGAACNCCGGAATATCATCTTTGACCGGCGATAGGGTGATATCAAATTTGTGGCTTTTATGCGCTTGTGTAACCAGCCGGTTCAAAAGATCATCAACCGCCAGCTCTTGTGGGGCCTCATCACCCTCGCCAGCGGCAAAAGCAAGATAGCCATCAATCATTTCTTCCATTTCGCTGATATCGCTGCTGATGGCTTTGGTATCTTCATTATCTTTCATCAATGCCAATTGAAGACGCATGCGGGTCAGCGGGGTGCGCAAATCATGGCTAACACCGGCCAGCATTTCGGTGCGCTCATTCAATTGCCGCATGATGCGATAACGCATCGCCTGAAAAGCGCGGCCAGCAAGCCGAACCTCGCGTGCGCCTTCGAGCCGGTAATCGGGCGCTGCCCGCCCAAGGCCAAGTTGGCGTGCGGCGGCGGCCAAACGGTGGATCGGACGCACCTGTCCGCGAAGGAACATCAAGGCAATGCCGAATAGAATGATCGAGCTGCCAATTGTCCAGCCAATAAAGGTCCAGCTTGTTGAGCTAAAGATTCGCTTGCGACTTGCATNAATCCGCAAAACGCCATTTTTCATCTGNAAATCAATGAAAATCAAATTCGGGTCAGTGCTGATATCAAGAATCCATGGCAGTTTGACCTGTCGTTTCAATTCGCGCCGAAGCATGGTTTCGGCATAGGTTTCCGCCGGGCCAAGGGCGGTGGCAGGCAAAACCGCGCCCGGTTGAAAATCGATCGGAAAGCTAAAATACTGCCAGCCTTTTTCGGTAACTGCCTCGATGCTGGCTTTGTCTGGGCTTGTGCCGATATCATTAATTAGCAAGGCCATTTCGCCAGCAAGGTTTTGGGCCATATGGCGGGTAACGGTATCCCAGTGACGCTCATAAAAAATGAAAACGGTAATGACCTGCACAAAAATCATCGGTACCAAGATGATTGACAGCATTCGGCCAAACAGGGTTTTGGGAAGAAATTCGCGCAATTGCATGTTCAGCCCTGCCTAACGTTTTGGTGCGGCAGTGTCGGTGCGCAGCATCCAGCCACGGTTCCGCACTGTTTGCAGGTAAACAGGATGGCGCGGGTCAGGCTCTAGCTTACGGCGCAGTCGGGCAACAGCCACATCAATTGACCGGCCTTCCATGCGTCCATCAAGCGCCGCACCAAGATCATCACGCGATAGGATTTGATTGGGGCGTTTGCCAAAACTGGTCAAAAGCTGCTGTTCTGCTGTTGTAATATGCAGCCGGTCGCCTGATTTCGATAACATGCCGGTGTCGGGATCAAACAGAAAGGGGCCGAAATTGATCTGCATGTCAAAATGGTCATTGCTGCGGTTGCGCTGGAGGATACGTTTGATCCGCAGCACAAGTTCGCGCGGCTCAAATGGCTTTGACATATAGTCATCAGCGCCAGCCTCCAGCCCTTCAATGCGGTTTTCAGTATCGGACATTGCCGTCAGAAACAAGGCAGGCACTGCATTGTCTTTACGGATGTCAGCCAGAAATTCAAGCCCTGTTTCACCAGGCATCATGATATCGACAACCAAAAGGTCAAAGGCAATGCCTTGCAGGATTTTGCGCGCTTCGCTGGCATTGCCGGCATCAGTAACGCGAAAGCCGCTTTCTTCGAGAAACCGGCGAAGCAGAATGCGAAGCCGTTCATCATCATCGATGACAAGGATGTGATGCTCTGACATAAAGCCCCTCTATGATTGAATGCTGGGTTAAATGAATTTGCGGCCCGTCAATTCAGTTCAATTCTATTCAGCGCAATTCGGGTCATTTCGAGTCGACCGGCGCAATCACCGCAATCATATATCGCTTGTCTGATCTTGCTGGGCGATTTGTTCAATCGTATCGCTGTCGAGCAATCCCCGCAATACCCGTTGGAATCCATCAACCGCATCAACACCGGCCTCACGATAGGCAGCTGCAAAACGGCGGCCTTGCAGTGACGTTAGACGTGATTCAAGCGCGGTGCCGGTCGCGGTAAGATAAAGCAAACGCTGGCGCCGGTCAGATGCCCCCGGCTTTTGAACGACATAGCTGTCTTCCATCAATCCAGACAGAACGCGCGACAGGCTTTGTTTGGTAATGCAAAGAATAGCCAAAAGATCACTAACCGTAATGCCGGGGTTACGACCAATAAAATAGATTGCCCGATGATGCGCACGCCCCATATTCTGTTCAGCAAGAATCGAGTCGGCTTCACCGGTGAAATCGCGGTAAGCGAAGAACATCAATTCAATGCCGCGGCGCAATTCTTCTTCGCGTAGAAAAAGAGCCTTGCCAATTGGTTTTACGTCAGCCATGTTGACCAATATAGAATGTGAGTGATAAAAAAGACTTCTAGTCTTTAGCATGAAATGGCCGAAATGGAACCATTTAAATTCGTAAGATAGAAGCTTTGGCTGCTTATAGGGAGAGCATAATATGGCATTGATTCCGTTTGATGATCGCGATGGTAGCATTTGGATGGATGGCGATATTGTGCCATGGCGCGATGCAAAAGCGCATACGCTAAGCCACGGGCTGCATTACGCCAGTCTGGTGTTCGAGGGCGAACGCGTCTATGCCGGTAAAATCTTCAAAGGGCGCGAACATACTGTTCGGCTGCGTCAATCGAGTAAATTGCTGGATTTTGATCTGCCGATTTCGGATGATGCGGTGGATGCTGCCAAACAAGCGGTTATCGAAGCCAATAACATTGTTGATGGTTATGTGCGGGCCTATTGTTGGCGCGGTTCCGAAATGATGGCCATTTCGGCGCAGCAAACAACGGCGCATCTGGCGATTGCCGCATGGGAATGGCCAAGTTATTTTGACCCTGAAACCAAGATGAAGGGCATTACGCTTGATATTGCCAGCTGGAAACGGCCATCGCCCGAATCAGCACCTGTTCATGCCAAGGCAGCCGGTCTTTACATGATTTGTACCCTGTCCAAGCATGAGGCCGAGCGCAAAGGCTTTCAAGATGCGTTGATGATGGATTATCGCGGCTATGTTGCCGAAGCCACCGGCGCCAATGTATTTTTTGTCGATGATGCAGGTACGCTCCACACACCTATTGCAGATTGTTTCTTGAATGGAATCACCCGCCAAAGCGTGATTTCGATGGCCAAATCAATGCAAATTGAAGTGATCGAGCGACATATAAAGCCTGAAGAATTGGGCTCGATGCGCGAATGTTTTTTAACAGGCACGGCAGCCGAGGTCACTCCGGTTTCAAGAATCGGTGACTATCAATTCACCCCAGGCGATATTTGCCGCAAGATGGTTGAAGGCTATAGCGCATTGGTTCACGCCTAATAACCCAAAACCCGCAATTATTTGAAGATTGCAAAAGCCACGAACCGCATGCGGTTGGTGGCTTTTTCTTAACCGCCTGTAACCGGCGGGAAAAAGGCAATTTCGTCTCGATCGCCAATCGGTGTGGCAAGATCACCATAAACACGGTTTACCGCAACCCGAACCGCATCAAGATTCTGTAAAGCGGTTTTATGACCAGCTGATTTGCATGTGATATGCGGGATCAAGGCGCCAACGGTATCAACGCCATCTGGGATGGACATTTCTTCAAATGAACAGCCGGTATGTTCCTTTAGCCATGCAAAATACATAATTTTCATTATCAATGGTCTCATTTATCATTGTTGGGCAGCCGGTGATGACGCGCCTGCCAATTACACGCCTGCCAATT
>JGI26080J50196_1001217_pt1 | contig 11352 bp, 9 predicted proteins | sample SaaInl0LU_22_DNA_FD_50196 | JGI IMG/M metagenome (IMG submission 50196)
GAGAGTATTTCATTTCCATTCTGATCGTTTTCACGGTAAATAAAATCTCCCTTACTCCCTGAGCTGGCGTCATTGTCTTTTTCAAAATATACATTCTGAAACCCAGTAGCCCTAAGTTTGTTGAATTCTACCTCACAGTGTTGTTCTAAGGATTCTCCCACCATTTTAGTAGAGAGTTTTTGCTTAAAATCTTTGAGACGCGCAATCTCGTCGTCCTTCATTTTAATGGTCTCTTCCTTGGTGAGTAATTTTTGATTGAATTGCTCCTGAATGGACTTTTCCTGAAGTTGCCTTTCTACCTCTTTATTGCTGAGTTGGTTCAAAAGTCCATCTCGCTCTTTTTCTATGGTTCTAGTAGCTTCTAAAACGGCTTGTCTTTTCTCTTGCTCCGCTTGCACAACTTTAGCCCTTATTTGCTCAAGCTCTAACTCTTTTCGAGATTTAAGCGCGCTAATTTCTTGCTCTTTTTTTGAAAGTTCCTGCTGGAGGGTATTCTTTAAGTTTGCCTCTGCCAGCATAACCGCATTGGATTTTTCTTTTTCAGCAATGGCCAATCTATGGTTGAGTTCTTCTGAAAATTGATCGTCCCGTACCTGCTTGACAATATCTGCAAAACCGGCATCGTCTAGTTTAAAAGAGGTCTTGCAACTAGGGCAAATAATGTCTCTCATAATGAATGTTATTTATTTCTTTAAAGTTAATTTTTATTTTATTAATCAACTTTCTATTTCTCACACACCCCATTTTCCCAATGAGACACGCCAGCGGATTCAGCCCCACATTTGTTACCGTATGTGATGCCATTACAACCACAAACTGGGGCGTATTCTTTGGTGCAAATAGCATTTCCCAGAATTTGAGAAAAATTTATGCAAGAGGGATCTGCCATACCTTTTTTAAAATAGAATGTAATCTCGTCGTCTGCGATCATTTCGTTGTCTACATAAGTGAGCGTCAGGGAATTTCCAACTAGGCTAATGCGGTATTTTTCGCTTGAATTTTCAAGACTCATTTCACTTTCTATGACACGGTAATCGTAGGCTTTTCCTAAGGGTGCAATGTTTGGAATATCATTATTTGATCCTATGGGGTAGAGTTGATTTTCATAAAACCACAGTTGCTGATCAGAAAAATTTTCATTCCCAATTTCACCAAAATAGCAAAAACAGACCACTCGATCCAAAATCCATTGGCCTTCTAGGGCGTTGATTGGAAAATTTGTCGTGTCATTTTTATCACAGCCAACAATGAGAAAGAAAAGCAAACTCCAAAAGGAGTTTATACATGTCTTCATAGGACCTTATTTAATTTTGTTCTACAGCACCATTTAATTCTGAATATAGCTCTATTGGGCCGTCTAGGACTAAGGCTACCACCGTATAATATGTGTCTATGGTTTCTTTGGGTAAGTCAATGTATGAAATTCCAGGATATTTATTCCAATACAGTTTAGCTATTTTATTTTGTGAAAGAATACTACCATTGCCAACAACATAAGCCCTGTGAATGGTGTTGGAAATTCCCTTAACCACAATTTTTCCATCTTTTGGTATGTCTCTTACAAACAGGAACAGTGTTTGCTTGTCCTTGCTTAAAGTAGTGGGACCATAAAAATGCTCGTAAGGAATCCCTTTCTCTGTTCCATAAACGGCTTTGTGGTGTTTTCTAATCCATGATCCAAGTTCCAGAAGGCGTTCTTTTTGTATGGGGTCAATGGAACCGTCTGCTTTTGGACCAATGTCTAATAGCAAATTCCCCCCCTTTGAAATACAGTCTACAAAAATATCTATAACTTGTTGTGAAGTTTTATAATTGTTGTCTGTCTGCTGGTACCCCCAAGAGTCATTTAAAGTCATACAAAGTTCCCAGTATTTTGCTTCTGGTCTATAAACTGGTACGCCAATCTCAGGTGTCTGATAGTCTCCTTGTCCTGTGAGTCTCGAATTAATAATAGTATTTGGAGCTCCCTTTAGTAGCGATGTTCTAATTTTTGTGCTTTCCCAGGCCTCAGGCGGATGTTCCCAATCTCCGTCAAACCACCAAAGATCTGGTGTGTAGTTATTTTTAAGTTCTAGAAGTTGTCCATTCATGTAATTTAGATACTGTTGCCATCTTTGTGGATCTTGCTCAATGGCATATCTNCTTTTGCTTGTTGTAAAATGGGTATATAGGTCAGATGACCAGTCAGGTAAAGAAAAATAAATTCCTACTTTTAATTCTTTTTCNTTTAGGGCATCTATTAACGGACTTAAGACATCTTTTTTAGCTGCTGCATGAGATACCGCGTTTAGATGACCATAATTGGTGTTCCAAAGCGCAAATCCATCATGGTGTTTACTAGTAATGACACTGTATTTTGCGCCACTGTCTTTAATAAGTTTTGCCCATTCTTTTGGCTTGAAGTTGGCAGCAGTAAAACCACTCAATTGCTTAAGGTAGTCTTNATGGGAGAGATATTCATTGTAAAAAGACCAAGATTCACTTATCCCGTCTACGGCGTACAGCCCCCAGTGTATAAAAATCCCCAATTTGGCTTCTTTAAACCAGACCATTTTCTCATGGTCTGTGTCTTTAAGAATTTTTGCAGTGGTATCTTGACTTTTAACTATTGTGCCAGAAAAACACATAAACCCTAAAAGTAAAGATGAAAATTTATGCTTCATCTTGTTTTTTGTTTCTAAAATACGAAAAACAATCATTTGACGTTCCATTTGTGTGGTATTCAATTAAGCAATAATTCACTAACTTCATATAAATTTAAAAGGATGAGATTTATTTACCTATTAGTATGTGTGCTTTTTTTATTGCCCCTTCAGGGCACAGCGCAAGAAGCTAGGGTTTCTAAGAAAGAGGCCAGAATGATTGAGCGCGGTTTAAAACGCAAAGAAAAAAAGACCTCTAAATTCAGAGAACTCAATGAATTTGGGATAGATATATACGCTACCAGTGTCATTCAAGCCATTCGCAGGCATTTAGGTACGGCCAAAATAGAAGGCAATAAAGTGATTGTCATGCGAGACAGGATTGGCTCTTTCACAGATGGGGAGCCTCCATATGCCCTTTGGGATGTAGATGGCAACTTAATAGGTAAGACCCCCCCACCTGGATTAGACTTAATGTCTATTAGAAAAGTAACCGTATATAGGACTGTGTACGACATTCAGAGCAATTACGGATTGGCAGGAGGGCAAGGCGTTATTAGAATCAATACTACCCTGACCATGCCAGATCCAATCCTCACCGACCGTTAATCCAATTGCCTTAGAATACTGATATATAACACTTGGTGCCTTTTGTATTTTTGTCTTGGGGTATCTTTAGATCGCGCTTTGGCTATGGCCAAAAACTGCCATTTATTGGCCTGGTATCCCACACCTGCTAGCCAAGTATTTCTGAATGAATTGGAAGGCAGGGTAAATGGAGAGCTGTTTTCAAACAAACTTCCAGATAGGTTGTAATCCTGAAAATGATATTGGTATTGAATGCCTATATACCCTCCAAACCCATTTTTTTGGGAATTATTAAAAGCTTCTGAGTAAAATACCATAGGATCTAAATGGCCCAAATGTAAGCCTGTACTTAGACTAGATTGGCTGCTGTGGGTGCCCCATTGGCTCTGAAGCTGATAAGAAATATGACGCTTTTGACTCAGGGAAATATAGTGGGAGTACTGTCCAAGAATGCCCAGATGCATATTTCCTGCTTGTTGGCCTACCCAACTAAGTGGTGGGAGTCCCAGAATATGTTTGTGGTAGGTGTTTTGCAAAGGGGTACTCAATGATCCAGGACCGCTTATTCCTAATTGAGCACTCCAACGAAATACTCCCTTATTTTTGAGCGTTTTAGATACGGCTCTTTCTAGAAAAAGGTAGCCGCTAAAGGGATAATCCATATTAGTGGTAATACTGTCATAGCGGCCAATGGGAGTGTATATTTGTTGTCCTAAAGTCCAATGAATACGTTTTTTAAAAAAGTTTTCTTCTTTGAACAGCTCCTGGCTGTCTAAAGGCTTGTCTCTGTTGCTTTTTGTACTTCCATACTGTAGAAAAATGCCGCTGGAATAGTAGTAGTCTTTGCCAAAAAACAGGTCGTTATCTATAGAAAGTCCTCCGTAATTTTGCCCCCACAAAGCGGTAGAAAACAGCGAGATAAAAAGAAAGCCCCACCTCATAAGGCTTCTTGAATAGCATGTTTGAGAAAAGCTTGTTGGCTATTGGCAACAGTAGCAAAGTCTAAAAGACCTGAAGCGCGGTCTAAGTTTTCAAGTTCATAACGCACTTTGTAATACACATTGCCAGACAAATAATCGGTTAGCGCTCTGAGTCCGTGAATAAAGGGCATATATACGGCGCCAAATGGCAGGCTCTCCCATTCTGATCTTGAAAATACTTTAGGATTACTGCACAATCCTTTAATAAAAGCTAGGGCATGGTCTTTTCTAAAGGCCACAGGCTTTTCTTCAGCTCCCTCAGCCCATGTGTTCGCAATGGTACGCAGGGCGTCTCCAAAATCATAAAAAGCATAGCCTGGCATAAGGGTGTCTAAATCTACCATACAAAGTGCCTTTCCACTGTCTTTATGAAAAAGCATATTGTTGAGTTTTGTGTCGTTATGGCAAATTCTTTCCGGGAGTTTTAAGGGGGTGTTAAACACAAATTCCTGCAGCGAAAAAAGTTTTTCTAGGGCGTATTTAGCGGAGGTGATGGTTGTGGCATCGGCCTTTTTAAAGGCCAGTTGAAACTGCTCCCACCGCAAAGAAATATCCTGAAATTGCGGAATGTGTGTTTGGAACATTGACGCGTCAGTTTTTTTGGAGCAACTGTGAAAATCATTGAGAAGTTTTCCAGCTTCAAAGGCAATAGACGCATTGGGAGCAAGATCGTATGCGATGGCTTTAGAGACATAATTTTGCATGCGCCAAAAATGGCCTTGTTCTGTTTTTACCAAATAGTTCCCCGCTAATGTTTTTAAAAAAATAGGGCAATGGTAGGAGGCATGTACAAGGCTTTTTTGCCACTGGACTATATTGTGCATAAGCCCTGTGGGATGTTTAAAAACCTGGGTATTGAGGCGTTGTAAAAAATAGGCCTGATCGGTGAAGCTAATTTTATAGCTGTCATTGATCAGGCCTTGTGTCATGGGAATCACCTCAAAGTTTTTACTTTGGGGTAAAAAACTGCGAACAATATTTTCGATGTTTTTTTGGTCTATGCCTTCCATAATTCAGCTGGATAAACACCAGATTCATGAAGTGCTTTAAGGGTCTCTTTAGCCGCTGCTTTGTCTTGAGCATAGGTAAGTCCAAACCATTGGCTAGACGTAGGAATTACCCCCACACTAACTTCTTGTTCTTCCAACTGTTCTGCTACAATATAAGGCAGGTACAATTCTCCTTTTTCAGGGTTTTCTCCAGATAAAAATGCTTTAAAACGCGCTGTGATAGCTGGAAAAATAAAAGGGGTACTCAGCCAAAAATTCATACTTACTGGCGTGTTTAGTGGAAATTTTAACCCAGAATCTTCATCTGTAGCTTCCTCATTTCCAGAAGCAATAAGTTTGGTGCGCTCTGTAATGTCTTTTAAGGCACCGTCTTTTACCTCACAGACCCCTCTAGATACAGTGCCGTATTCAGACAAGGTATTGCTTAATTCATAGGCAACAAGCCCATAGGTCTGCGCATTGGGTAGGGCGTTTAAAAAAGCGCCAGCGTCTTTAAACGCTTCAGGACCGTAATAATCATCTGCATTTACTGTTGCAAAGGGAGTTTTAATCACCGCTCTAGCGGTCCAAACAGCATGGGCAGTTCCCCAGGGTTTTTCTCTGTTTTCAGGCGCGGTAAAGCCCTCTGGTACATCTGAAATAGCTTGTCCCAATACGGTTAAAGCAATATGTTCGGGTAGTTTTTGAGATAGATATGCTTTTATATCTACTGTATTAGCGGGTTTAGCAATGACCACAATGTGGTTGAATCCAGCTGTTATAGCGTTAAAAATGGTGTATTCAAGAAGGTACTCTCCATTTGGGCCAAGGCCGTCGAATTGTTTTAATCCTCCGTATCTGCTACCACTTCCGGCAGCCATTATAAGTAAAGTCATAGTTGCATTATAAAACGGCTACAAGATACTACATCCTAGATAAAATGTCCTTTTAGAAGCCTATTTTATAAAACTTTTCCCTAAATTTCATGTGCCTTTAATGGTAATATAAACCCACAAACACCCACTAATATGTCTAGTAGAAGATCCTTTATTCAGAAATCTGCCGCTTTTGGCGCCGCCTCAGTGGTGCTGCCGAACTACGCCTTAGGCCAAACTTTTGGAAAAGCGACAAATCGCGCCAATGAAAAATTGCACATAGGTATTATTGGAGTGGGTCTCAGGGGGACCAATCATTTGGAAAACGCACTTAAAAGGGAAGATGTGGTGGTGACTGCTATTGCAGACATAGATCCAAACAGAATTGCCATAGCCCAAAAAATTATGGCAGAAGCGGGGGCTAAATCCCCGGCTGTTTTTGGAAAGAATGCGTTGGATTATAAAAATTTATTAGACCTAAAAACGGTCGATGCCGTAATTATCGCCACCCCATGGCTCTGGCATACCCGCATGAGTGTAGACGCTATGAAAGCTGGTAAATTTGCAGGTGTTGAGGTGTCTGCAGCCAACACAATGGAAGAGTGCTGGGACTTAGTGAATACCCATGAAGAAACGGGTACCCATCTTATGTTGTTNGAAAATGTAAATTACAGAAGGGACGTCATGGCGNTCCTAAATATGGTAAAAGAAGGGGTGTTTGGAGAAATGCTGCATTACAGGTGTGGGTACCAACACGATTTAAGGCATGTTAAGTTTAATGATGGGAAACAACCCTATGGTGGAGGGGTAGAGTTTGGTGAAAAAGCCATTTCTGAGGCCAAATGGCGCACCCAACATTCTGTCAGTAGAAATGCAGACGTTTACCCAACGCATGGCTTGGGACCTATTGCCGCTATGGCCAATATAAATAGGGGGAATAGATTTGTGTCTATGTCTTCTCATGCTACTAAAGCGGTGGGCTTACACAAGTATATTGTGGATAAAGGTGGTGCAGACCACCCGAATGCCAAAGTGCGTTTTAAACAAGGAGATATTATTACCTCTACCCTAGAAACAGCCATGGGTGAAACCATTATTATTACCCATGATTGTAATTCTCCTAGACCTTACTCTTTGGGGTTCAGGGTACAAGGAGCCAACGGCCTTTGGGAGAAAGATGGCGACAGGATATACATAGAGGGACAATCTGAGCCACATAGGTGGGACAGCTCTAAAGCATGGCTGGAAAAGTACGACCATCCGCTTTGGAAAAAATACGGAGAATACGCAGAGGGTGCCGGTCACGGCGGAATGGACTTCTTTGTTTTGAATGCTTTTGTGGAAGCAGCGAAAGCCAATGTGGCACCTCCAATAGATGCCTATGATGCCGCCGCTTGGAGTGCGGTAACACCGCTGTCTGAATTGTCAATAGAGAATAACGGAGCCGCCCAAGATTTTCCTGATTTTACTAGAGGGCAATGGATTAAAAGAACCCCTTATCCGTGGACAACTACTGCGTATTAATGATACAGTTTTAAGCCAGTTTTATTTAAAGCTATCCCAATAAATGACATGATTTATGTCATAGTTTTAGAGACCTTAAGGGGTTATTTTTGATTTGTATGTTAATAGGATTTAGTGGTTTTTTGATTCTTGCTTTTTTCCGCTATTTTCTTCTTAATTTTAACGCGCTATGAAAAAAATCTTATTTCTACTATTGTTTGCTTTTTCTTTAACGGGTTTCAGCCAAGCGTTGGGTGTGCTCACGGGTAAAATTTTTGAAGAAAATCAAAGTCCTTTATTCGGGGCAACGGTTGTTTTGGAAGGGACCACTTTTGGTGCCATTACAGATGAATTGGGGCAGTTTTCCATACCTAATATTCCGCCGGGTACCTATACGATACAAGCGGGTTATTTAGGTTTTACTTCGCAGACGGTTTTTAATTTTCAAATTAAATCTGTGGGAACACCCCCATTGAATTTTGTGCTTTTAGAAGCTTCACAGGCTTTGGATGAGGTGGTAGTGGCTTTGAGTCCTATAACAAGGCCTAAAGAAACCCCACTTTCTACCCAATCGCTCTCTGCTGTTGAGATTGCAAATTATCCTGGTTCTAATAATGATGTGGTGCAGGTAGCACAAACACTCCCTGGAGTCTCTCCTTCTATTGGAGGCTTTAGAAATGATTTAATCATCAGAGGAGGTGCTCCCAATGAAGTGGTGTATTATTTGGATGGTATTGAGATTCCCAACATCAACCATTTTAGTACCCAAGGAAGNGCTGGAGGTCCTGTAGGCATGTTAAATGTNTCTTTTATTTCAGANGTAAGGCTTTCTTCATCTGCCTTTGGCGCCCAGTACAACAATCCTTTGTCTGGAGTATTACAATTNACTCAAAGAGATGTAAACCCAGATGGGTTTGCAGGAAACTTCAGGTTGAGTGCCAGTGAAGCAGCTTTAACACTTGAAACACCCCTCTTGGTAAATAAAAAAAATGGGGAAGTAAAAACAGATGTGCTTTTGTCTGTGAGAAGGTCCTATTTACAGTTTTTATTCGAACTGATAGGTTTGCCTATTAGACCTGATTATTGGGATTACCAATATAAATTAAACCACAAAATAGACGCTTACAACAGCCTGAGTTTTGTAGGTCTTGGAAGTATAGATGAATTTACAGTTGCCTTGCCAGAAGATCCTACCCCAGACCAGCAAGCTACTTTTGATCAGGTACCTTTCATTAACCAAAACTCCAATACTGTTGGGGTTACTTGGAAGAGGCGCTTTAAAGATCAGAGTGGTTTTATGGAGGTGAGTTTGAGTAATAACAGCCTCTGGAATACCTACAGTGAGTATAATGATAATGCCTCACAAACAGAGCTTCGCTTTCAAAATGACGCCTTAGAGTCAGAAACAAAATTAAGATTGGCGGTAAATCGTTTTGCAGAGGGCTGGAAATGGAGTCATGGACTTAATTTGCAGAGGGCCTTTTACGAGAATAGTACGCTCAATACACTGGCAGCTTATCAATATAACACTTCTTTAGATTTTTTGAACTATGGTCTGTTTGCCCAAGGATCTAAAGATTTTTTACAGGATCGTTTGGCCCTTTCTTTTGGATTTAGAATGGATGGAGATACTTTTATCAAGGGATCTAATTTATTAAAAACATTCTCTCCAAGGGCCTCTGCTTCTTATGCTTTAACACCTAGTTGGAAGCTTAATGGGACCGCTGGAGTATATTATAAAATTCCCCCATACACTATGTTGGGCTTTCAAAATGCCGCACAGGAATTTTTAAACCAAGACTTGGACTACACCCGTTCTACGCACTTGGTCTTAGGCGTAGAAAAGATTTTGAATCCTACTGCTAGGGTGTCTTTAGAAGGTTTTTATAAATATTATTCAGACTATCCAGTCTCTCTAGAAGACGGGGTTTCAATCGCCAATAAAGGAGCTGGTTTTGAGGTCCTAGGAAATGAAGCCATTGCATCTGTTGGTAAAGGTAAAGCCTATGGATTGGAATTGTTGTGGCAACAAAAACTCACGGATCGCTTTTTTGGAATTTTCTCCTACACTTATTTTTATTCCACTTTTTCAGGGCTAGACCCTAAGGTCTTTAGGCCATCTGTATGGGATAGTAGGCATTTGGCTTCTTTTACCACAGGCTATAAGCTTCCTAGGAATTGGGAGGTAAGTGCCCGCCATAGATTTGCTGCAGCTACTCCATTTGTACCAACAGATATTCCACAAACCGCTCAGTTATACCCGAAAATTGTCTTGGATTACGACCGTTTGGGGAGTCAGAAATTAGACCCATTTAATCAATTAGATATTAGAATAGACAAAAAATGGTTCTATAAAGCGGTTGCCTTAGATTTCTTTATAGAAGTTCAGAATGCTTTGGCAAATGCCAATCCACAGCCCCCCTCTTATGGGCTTAGTAGAGACGCCTCTGGTATGCCAGTAAATCCTCGCAGCCTATTTCAAATTCCCCTAGAAGAGGGGTCTATTATTCCAAGTTTTGGTATTGTAATAGATTTTTAAAAGGCAAATAATGTTTTTATTGGTGTCTTTATTTTAAAACTTCCTGTCTTAATGAACTAAATTTTAGAGATATTTAGTCTTAAATAAGCACCTTTTAAAAAAGCTTTGTTATATTTGTTGTGTTGTGTTGTGTCTTAACCTTGTGTTAAGGCCGTGTTGAGATGGCGAGGCTGTCCAACCAATGAAAGGCTTTCCCATTTGGAAGGCTTTTTTTTATGTGCTAAATAAAGTATTGTAGTTCTTTTTTTGGCCCTTAGGCGAAATTCACCCCAATAATTGTTGGATAAAAAACCCTGCATAGGCCATTGAAATAATCAATTTGATCAGGCTGCCTGCCAAGAATCCTACAAAGGAACCCCAAGCCGCTCTCAAGGCATTTTTTTGATTTTTTTGTTGACTCAATTCTCCTATAAAAGCCCCTGCAAAAGGCCAAATCAGAAATCCTAAAGGGCCAAAAACAGGAAAGAAAACGGCGAATAATAGACCCATTATGGCGCCCCAAACACCCCCTTTGCTTCCTCCGTATTTTTTTGTTCCGAGCACAGGTAAGTAATAATCTAAAAGCGTAGCGAGCAATGCAATTACTCCTGTAACCCCAATAAAAATAGGACTAAAAGCTACATTGCTGGTGTATTGCAATAATAAAAGGCCAATCCAACTCAAGGGAGGTCCAGGGATTACAGGGACAAAGCTCCCTAATACTCCAATAAAAATGCAAATGGCTCCTAGAGTGATCAGTAATATATCCATACTTATTTTAATCTTCACTAAGTTACGATTTATATGACTTTATAAAAATGAGTTTTTTCCCCTACCTTTGGGTATGCGTAACTTGTTTTACATAGGTCTCATCTGCTTGTTTTACAATTGTGCTTGGCTTACTCCAAAAGAAGAGCTTAAGGCGCAATATGTGGCTGATCAATTAAAAGAAATTGACTGGCAATCTGTAGATCTGTATCCCCTATTTGAATCCTGCGAAGAAACCCTTTCAAAATCATTACAAAAAGAATGTTTTGAAGCCGTAATAAAAGCACAAATTCTTCTAGTAGTTCAACAAATGTACGACCAAGACAGCTTGTCTTTTTCAGGTACTTTTTCTATGGACTTTAAAGTGAATGCAACTGCTGATATATATATTCAAAAAATTGAGGGATTTAACGGGAGTATAAATGAGAAACAGTCTTTTGAAAAAAGGGTACAAAAAGAAATAGCTTCTTTGCCTTTTTTATCACCAGC
>JGI26080J50196_1001222_pt1 | contig 11323 bp, 10 predicted proteins | sample SaaInl0LU_22_DNA_FD_50196 | JGI IMG/M metagenome (IMG submission 50196)
TGGCCGTTAATTTTAACGGTACACGGCGGGCCAGAAGCGCACTTTAGTGATGGTTGGATCACGCGTTATTCAAACCCTGGTCAGTTTGGTGCCACCCAAGGGTATGCGGTATATTACCCGAACTATCGAGGCTCTACCGGCCGTGGTGTTGCCTTTGCTAAAGAGCATCAAAACGATTATGCCGGTAAAGAGTTNAATGACTTAGTAGACGGTGTGGATGCGCTGGTGAAAGCGGGGATAGTGAATCGTGATCGCGTCGGCATTACCGGTGGTTCGTATGGTGGGTATGCATCTATGTGGGGAGCAACGGCACAAAGCGAGCATTTTGCTGCATCGGTTGCCTTTGTCGGTATTTCAAACCAAGTCTCTAAATTTGGTACTTCGGATATCCCGAATGAGATGCACTTAGTGCACTCATTGAAGTGGCCTTGGGAAGATAACTGGATGAACTTGATGAAGCGCTCGCCACTATATCATGTGGGTAAATCCACGACACCGACGCTTATTTTACACGGTGAAAAAGATACCCGTGTCCATCCAAGCCAATCAATGGAGNTGTTTCGTTCGATGAAAGTGCGCACGCAAACCCCAGTAAGGTTAGTCTTTTATCCGAATGAAGGGCATGGTAACCGTAAAGCTGCGTCACAATATGACTATGCACTGCGTCTTATGCGATGGATGAACACATATTTAGCGGCTGATGCGTCTCGTACTGATGCAATGCCTGAGTTTGATTTGGATATTGAGTCGTTATTAAATGGCGATGATGAAGAAAAATCTGACGATTAAATAGTTTGTTGTTAGAGTAAATAGCGCGGCCTGATATGATTNGGTCGCGCTTTTTTATTTATATCAATTACANTCGAGATACTTATCATGATGGATGCGGCATCGGCACTAGCAATAATTGAACGCCTAGCGGGACCTGCGACATTTGAGCGTGGTCAGGCCCTGTTCAACGATCAAGCTATCCTGAGTTATGCCAAAAACCGTAACACCATTACTAGTAAGGTACAAAGCGCCTCATCGCTAGGTGGAAAACATTATAATGTTGAGCTTACCGTGAATCCCAAAAGCTATGATGGAGGTTGTGATTGCCCTGCATCTGAGGGGTTTGATTTTTGTAAGCATTGTGTAGCAGTAGCGCTACATCATGCAGATAAACTGAAACAGCTTGAAAACGCTCAAGGTGGTTCAGCGGTAGATGTCATTGCTGCATATATTGAGAATATCGGTGAAATTGAAGCGAAACAGGCTTTGCTCAAGTTAATTGCTACCGATGAAGAGCAGCTCACCAAGTGGCAGTTATTGGCACAAATCACCTCGGAATTTGGCGTAATCAACGAAGATGGGCACCGCTCGGTGGTCAATATCCCCGTTCCGGTGAGTCGCTCAGGTAAAAAAGCGTCAGTGATGACACCGCTTAAAGCTATGATCACTAAGGCGCTTCCTAGCCGCGATGTTTGGCAATACAATAAAGTTCGCGCCTATTTCCAGCAAGCTCAACAAAAACTCTCTATATTGTTTGAGTTATTGCCACATTTGCCATCTGAACAAGCCCATGCGTTGTCTTATCAAATTATCAAACGTTACGACGGGATCATTGAACGAGTTGATGATAGTGGCGGGTTTCGGTTTGTGTTGGAGCGGGAGATAGAAGATGCGTTTGCCCGTTGTGTACAACGTTTGGAATGGCCTGCTCAGACTAAGGCGCAATACTTGTTACAGCTTTACACGCCTGAGCTAGATGTGCATGAGTTTAAGAATATACCAGAGCGTTTTTAGTATCAGCATCCAGTGAATATGACGATGCGGTGCGAGAGGCGTTCTACCAAGGCTTAGCAGAAAGTGTCACGCGGAATGACCTATCTGATGATGTGATACAAGAACAACTCCAACATTTATGTGCTTACTATGAGTCTCAGGGAGAATACCAACAGGCTATTTCCGTATCTGTATCACTGGCAAAACATCCACAAGACTTCCTTGCGCTGATAAAATGGGCATTAGCGTTAGGTGACGCGCAACGCGCAACGGAGTTTTTGAAGCAGGCAAAACAGGTCGACTCAATGTCTCGATGGACCGCGGAATGTTTGCAACTAGAAGTACAAATCGCCCAGCTTAATGCCACTCCCGACACGGCAATAGAATTACAGTGGCATGCTTACATGCACTCGTTGGTGTTGGATGACTATATTCAAATGAATGTGTTGATTGAGCANACNGTGAAAAAATCACAATTAACTGCTACGAANGCTAAGTGGTTAGAGATAACTCTAGTGCAGTTAGAGGCGAAAATGGCCGAGAAAAAACTCACCGGTGATGCGCTTGTCGAACTGTGTCTATATAGTGGCGAGCTAGAAAAAGCGATGCAGCATGCCAACACTTTCCCAATTGATCGCGAACTGCTTCACCAAGTCGCTAAAGTCAGTGTCAAACAAGCGCCTGAACGGTGCTTTGAATTCTATGAACGCTTAATCAAAATTTGGGTGAAAAGTGCCAAAGCAGCCGATTATAAACGGGTGATTAATTTAATGGTGGAATGCAAAGATATATTGCATTTCTTACCAAAGCGTATCAAAGCNGAAGCNAAGTTCGAATTTTTGATCAATGAAATCGCTTATGATTATGCNCGTAAACGTCAACTGCAAAGCATGATCAAAAAGCATTTTGTAGTGTGAGTTTTAATTCACTGTTTTGAGTCGGTCAAAGAAAAATCATACCATCTCATTCAAATTCTACATGGGCGTGTCGATATGTATTGCATCAGTCGCCGGGTTTTGTCCAAAGATTACATGAAAGAGTCGTCATGCCCTAAGCATTAGGTACGTTAGTAATATGTGATGAGCCTTTTATCAGACGGACCTTGCCTAATATGATTTCTAGCGCCGAATTGCCCATGATGGATGATGTGATTTATGAATATAAACGGGATATTTGTATCTCCCAAATTCACAATAATCATACATGGCATGTGCAGTGGGAGGCATTACTTAAGACCTTAGCACCCAGTGTCGCTGCGTGATATTCGTAGTAGTTACAACATACATTCAGTGAGTTTTTTCACTAAATAATCATTATTTTCGCCATTGCCAAAATCTCCTTGAATGTTAACACTCTGTTTTTACTTGCATTTCTTCCTTGNCATGGCCTATGCTTTATATAGGGCATGAGCTGTACGGCGAGATTATCTTCGTCGATTTGACCACTAGCCTAGTGACTATTTAAGGATATGATGATGAATGTACCATTAGAAGACCGCCCTGCAGAGCAAGTCAAAGAAGAAGTGATTGATACCCTAATCCACAACTTTAGTGTCGGTGTCATTTCTAATGAAGCGTTTGAACGTCGCTTAGATGCAGTGATGAATGCGACGACTAACCAAGCGCGTATTGACCAAGCCAAGGATCTCACTCCACCACCAGACAACACGATCAAGGATCAAAAAGCCAAGCAATTTTCGGTCAACTATGCCCATGATACTGCCGAAGCGCCGGATAAATTAATCAATATTTTAGGCAGTACCGACAGAAGTGGTATGTGGAAAGTCCCTAAAGTCATCAATGTGTATACCTTCCTAGGTTCATCCACATTAGATTTCACGGATGCGCGTTTTACGACCCCCAACGTCACCGTTAGAGTCTACAGTTTCTTAGGCAGCGATACGGTATATGTGCCTGAAGAAGTGAATATTATTTCCAAAGCGTTTTGTATTTTAGGTAGCACTGAAAATAAAGCACCTTCCATCAGTTCTAACCAATCGCCGACAGTCACCATCGAAGGTTATGTGGTCTTGAGCGATTTGAGCATCAAAATTAAGACCACCATCAAAGAAAAGTTTGTCGCCTTTGCCAACCAAATGAAAGCAATGTTTAACGAAAATGGCTATTAATCGCGAGTGGTATTTATTTGGGGATCTTATCTAATGTATCACGTGAATAATCGGCCACATCAACACTGATGTTGTATTGGGTGAGTAAGGCATCGAGTTTAGCTTGTTCTACTGCCAGCTCATCCATAATGATCGTATTATCATCTAGCTCCCATAATAAACGCGACCCGGCATAGTTAAATTGCAGAGCCAGCAGAGCATCATATTACCGAGTTCGGCAGCAGCTTTGACCTTCTTCATTGAACGTGTCACGCGATTCAATGCTTGTTTTAAATCCCAAACATACACCACTTCAGTCATAAAAGCATGGTGTCTTATTTTTACTAAACCAATTCCGATCATGATACTAGTGATGATGACACCGGTTAAATTCCAATGGAAATGACTGCCACTCGGATCAGGGTAAAGCTGAATTAATGTTTGTGAGATCCCTAGGCAGCCTGAAATCAGCAGAACAATACATATCATAATCACGATATTTAAATGTTTACGATAGCGAGCTTTATCGATTTGGATGAGCTGCATGTAATTTAGTGTCCTATTCAGAGCAATTATGTCCGTTAATATTGTAACAAAATTGGAGCAAGATACAGACTTTTCCCTAAACGAAAGATATGATGATTTTACAATAACAACAAACCAGGTTACCCCATGTCTCAACCTTACACCGCATTCACTTTTCCTAACGGACAAACAGTCAAAAACCGTATCGTTAAAGCGGCAATGGAAGAAAATCTCTCTGATCCACAGTTGCAACCTAGTGACACCTTGATCCAGTTGTATCGCACATGGAGTGCCGGNGGTACGGGATTATTATTAACCGGNAATGTCATGGTTGATGCCCGAGCGATGACNGGACCTGGCGGGGTAGCATTAGAAAAAGATACGCCACTTGAGCGATTTANTATCTGGGCNAAAGCGGCACAAGCTAATGACACCAAAGTGTGGATGCAAATTAATCACCCTGGTCGTCAAGTCTATGCCAATATGAATGGTGTGGTGTATGCGCCTTCTGCCATAAAGGTGGATTTAGGTAAATTATCCAAATTGTTTGGCGAGCCTGAGGCTATGACTGAGACGCAAATTGAAGACGTGATTACACGTTTTGGTGATACGGCAGTCAACGCACAGCATTCGGGCTTCAATGGAGTACAAATTCATGCTGCTCACGGATATTTGCTCGCCCAGTTTTTATCACCATTGGTAAACCAACGCACCGACCAATGGGGGGGCGATTTGGTTAATCGTGCCCGTTTGTTAATGCGGATTGTCGATGAGATCAAAGCACGAACGGCCCCTAATTTTGCGGTAAGTGTGAAACTGAATTCTGCTGATTTTCAACGCGGTGGCTTTGATGAAATCGATGCATTGGGTGTGGTACAGATGTTGGAACAAAAAGGCATTGATCTGGTGGAGTTGTCGGGTGGCAGTTACGAAGCACCAGCAATGCAAGGGATGACTAAAGATGGACGCACTCTAGCGCGGGAGGCCTACTTTTTGGCGTTTGCTAAAACGATCGCCCAACAAACTACCCTACCTATCATGACAACAGGCGGGATTACGCAACTTAAGACAGCTCAGCAAGTATTAGCGGATGGGGTGCAATTAGTCGGTTTAGCGACCGCTTTGGCTATGCGTCCCGATTTACCGAATCATTGGCAAAATGCCCCCGCCTATCAAGCACCGAAACCTCAAGTATCATGGCGCAATAAGAGCTTACAAGCTTTAGCCGTCATGGCGATGATTAAGCGTAACTTACAGCGTATTGGCCGAGGTAAAGCGCCTAAAGTGNTCATGTCACCAGTGTTAAGCTTAATAAAGGATCAGTTACGCAAGGCAAAACTAACGAAGCGATATAATAAGAGANAAAGATAATGTCATTGANAACCTTATCTGTTCAAAGCACCTAAATTACCTTTGAAGTGTACGTTATTTTCGAAATAATTATTTGTAAATAATTGATTACAAAAGATGATTATTATCAGATTTTTACCTAAATAAATGAAAATATTTATAAATAATAAATACTGCTTAACCCTATTATTTATATGGGTTTTGCATATTTAAATGTAAATAGATTGTAACATTTGTAAACAAATAGTTGATCTAACATAAAAATGACTCCGTAAATACAATATCATTTCATACATATATCGGAATGATAACAGTAATATCAGTAGATGTTTTTTGTCTACATGTTCTCCGTAGTTTCGTGTAAATAATAATAACGAAATTCGGATTCACTAAGATTATCTGGAGTTAATATGAAAGATGTAATGTTGAATCCAACCGACTACGTAGGTATGTCGTTCTGGATTATTTCTGCCGCGATGCTTGCTGCCACATTCTTTTTCTTTATGGAAAGAGACCGTGCTGTAGGTAAGTGGAAAACCTCATTATCAGTAGCTGCATTAGTTACCGGTATCGCTGCACTTCATTATTTTTACATGCGTGAAGTGTGGATTATGACAGGTGANAGCCCAACCACATTTAGATATGTGGATTGGCTATTGACTGTTCCACTACAAATCATCGAGTTTTACCTGATCCTCACTGCTATTGCGGTAGTGCGTGCAGCATTATTCTGGAAGTTGTTAGTAGCTTCATTAGTGATGTTAATATTTGGTTATTTCGGTGAAATTGGCACAATGAATGTGTGGTTAGCATTCGTTATTAGTATGGCTGGTTGGTTATATATCATCTATGAAGTATTTGTGGGTGAAGCCAGTAAGATCAGTGCTGCGAATGGCACGGCCGCCAGTAAGAAAGCCTTTAATGCGTTACGTTTAATTGTGACTATTGGTTGGTCAATTTATCCGATTGGTTACGTATTAGGGTATACCGCTGAAGGTACCGATGATGCACTTAACTTAGTCTACAACTTAGCAGACTTTGTCAATAAGATTGCATTTGGTGTTGTCATCTGGGCAGCCGCCACATCTGGTTCTGAAGAGAAAGCCTAATGAACGATGGCAAAAGGAGTATTGTCTCCTTTTGCCATACATACTGAGGTGAAAACTATGCATGTTTGCTCAATAATAAAAAACCACATTGGCGATGCGTTAGCATTAGTCCAGCATAACATGAGCACAATAGATGAAAGCCACGATGACCGACTTTTATCTCAAATGATTCAATATCACGGGACTTCTCAGGGTAATGCGACACGTGCATTAATCAGTTTATATGCCAGTGATGCATTACATTTACGCCAACAAGACGCTGTTGCAGCTGCCTCGATTGTAGAAACTTTACATACCGCATCTCTCATTCATGATGATATTCAAGATCGAGAACCACATCGCCGCGGTAAGCCTTCTCTGTGGCATCAATTCGGGGAAGGGCCTGCGTTGTGTGCAGGTGATTTTTATTTATCAAAAGCGTATTCACATTGTGCTGATATTTCACAGCCAACCCAAATTCAANGATTAATACAATTAGTGCATCAGTCTATTACTCAAACGATTAGCGGACAAACGAGTGATATTACCAGTACTGATATTCGAACTACTTCTCAAGATTATGAAACCATTGCGATTAATAAATCGGGTCCACTACTTGGATTAGCCCTTCGCATTCCTTTGTTGTTAGCAGGTTANGACGACGATGAAACACAAGTTTGGATGAAACAATGCATTGAACCATTTGCACTTAGTTACCAAATTGTGGATGACTTATTTGATACACAAATTGATGCTGAGCAAGGTACGTTAAATCTCGTTAATTTATTAATGAGAGATATGTCTTCTCAAGAAGCGAGCGCATACGCGAAATCGCGAGTCGAATTATTATTAAGCCAAGCGCGTGCTAACTTAGCATTAGTGCCTAACTATGCTGGTATATATATTGATTATTGCATTGACCAATTACAACTTAAAGCGCAGCAGGTGAAGATATGAAACAAGCNGTCGTTGTAGGTGCTGGTTTCGGTGGTATAGCTGCTGCGTTGCGCATGCGAGCGAAAGGTTACGATGTCACATTGTTGGATAAACAAGGGCAATTAGGTGGCCGAGCGCGAACTTTTGAAAAAGAGGGTTATCTATTTGATGCNGGTCCAACGGTAGTNACGGCCCCATTTNTATTTGATGANCTTTTTACGCTATTTGANAAATCCAGAGAAGATTATATTAAGTTTGTGCCTGTCGAACCTTGGTATCGGTTTGAATATCCGGATGGTGACCATTTCAATTATGGTGGTACAGTCGAAGATACATTAGCTGAAATTGAACGCATTGCGCCTGAAGATAAAGACGGATATTTACGTTTGCTGACCGCGTCTAAAGATATTTTTGATGTAGGATTCACAGAATTAGCAGATAAGCCGTTTCATGAATTTTCATCCATGCTGTCCCAAATTCCAAATTTAATGCGTTTAAAAAGTTACAAATCGGTTTGGCAACTTATTTGCGACCATTTAAAAAACGACAAAATTAGACAAGCATTCTCGATCCAACCCTTACTGGTAGGTGGCAACCCTTTTGACACCACATGTATATATAATTTGATTCATTTCCTTGAGCGTGAATGGGGGATCCATTTTGCATTAGGTGGTACTGGTGCGATTGTTCAAGGTCTTGAAGTATTAATGCGAGAACAAGGCATTCGTATTGAGTTAAATCAAGATGTCACTGAATTTGTTTACCAAAATAAGCAGGTGACGGCGGTTAAATGTGCCAATGGAAGTGAATTTTCATGTGATATGTTGGTATCTAACATGGATCCTTCGTATTTATATAAAAAAGTCATTCCTAAACACAAACAAGCGTTGTCGGCAAAAATTAAAACTGCAACAGCTAAGCATTCGATGGGCTTATTTGTTTTATATTTTGGCACCGACAATACTTATCCTGATGTTGCGCATCATACCATTTGGCTAGGTAAACGATATCGTGAGTTGTTAGATGATATCTTTGATAAAAAAGTATTAGCAGATGATTTTTCATTATACGTCCACCGTCCCACCGCGACTGATGCTAGTTTTGCTCCCAAAGGGTGTGATTCTTTTTATGTCCTAGCACCTGTACCGAATTTGCAAGGGGGACAAGACTGGGATGAAATTGGAGAGCAATACGCTCAACGTATTTTAGATGCTTTAGACAAAACGATGCTACCGGGCGTTAAAGAACATGTGACAGTACAATTCCACAAAGCGCCGAATGATTTTGAAACGGATTATCATTCGATGCATGGCTCAGGTTTCTCTATTGCGCCTTCATTAACTCAATCCGCTTGGTTTCGTTATCATAATAAAGCAGAAGGATTGAATAATGTTATTTTAACGGGTGCNGGCACTCATCCTGGGGCAGGTATGCCGGGCGTATTATGTTCTGCAAAGGTGATCGAGCATTTAGTTGAGCCCATCACAGAAAAGGTACCTTCAACGACACCTGAATTAAGCTTATCTCATGGCATCCGCTGAATTAGGTTATGACGAATTCGTCGATGCGATTGGCGAATTTGCTGATGCTCAAACGACGCTCGTTCAGCATGGGAAGACGTTCCGTTTTGCTCAGAGAATGTTNGCGCGACAAACGGCGACTGANGCAGCAAAATTGTATCAGTTTTGTCGTATTTGTGATGATTTAGTCGATGAAGCACCTGATACTGATACTGCAATAGCACGTCTTACACAGTTAAAATCCTCACTTTCTCAGTCAAACTGTGGATTACCATCAATTCAAAGTTTTCAACAATTAAAAGCCGACTATGGAATTTGTGATATCGCAATTACGGGGCTATTGGATGGGATGGCATCTGACTTAACCGAAACGACTAAAGCGGATGAGAATGAGTTATTGCAATATTGCTTCCGTGTTGCGGGTACTGTTGGGTTAATGATGTGTCCTATTTTACAGGCACCCAGAACAGCAGAGGCGTTTGCGATAGATTTAGGCGTAGCGATGCAGTTGACCAATATTTCACGAGATATTTTAGAAGATGCTCATAAAGGTCGAATATATTTGCCTCAAACCTGGTTAGGTGGCTTATCACCAAAACATATAATTTATCCATCGCCAACCCAGAAGTTAGTTATCCAACAGGCTCAACAGCGTTGCTTAACTTTAGCTGAAAAATACTATTGTTCTGCAGAGATTGGCTTAAAAGCGATACCTAGCCGAAATCGGTATGCAATGTTTTGCGCTTTACATTTATATCGTGAAATTGGTGTCGAAATTGCCCGTCAAAACTATGCTTTTGATGATGGCCGAGTGGTCATTTCTAATCGCCATAAATTGGGTGTCTTATTAAAACGAGCCTTTTATAATCCATTAAATAGCTATGGTGATGTTCATCAGGCTGAACTTCATAATAGTTTTANACATTTATATCAAAGTGATGCTTAAGTGTGACTGTGACCTCAAAAGCTATCGATTTTAGTGAATTTGATTTAGTTATCATTGGAGGTGGTTGTGCAGGGTTATCCTTAACATTGGCACTACTTCAATATAATTATGCGGGCAAAGTGCTTGTAATTGAGCGCCGCGAACAATATGAACATGACCGCACTTGGTCTGGCTGGTTTAGTCAAAGTGATTTAGCGTTATTAACAAACCTATCAATGCAGACATTTCCTGGATGGTCCATATCAGACGNACGTCATTGTTATTGTCATACCTCAACTTCACATCCCTATTATTCAATCAGCAGTGAACATTTTTATTCATACGCAATACAGAAAATCCATGCATCTTCAAATGTTCAATTACTAACAGGCGCTGCACTGAGTGTTAATGATTTATCCGCTATCACCCACAGTCATATNATTGATACAGTCGGGTTAGGAATTGAAATTACTCGGCCACGTTATGGTTTGTGGCAGAGTTTTGTCGGAGTGATGGTGTCATCATCATCGGTATTGTTTGATGTGAATACACAATCACATGCCACACTAATGTCAGACATGTCTCAAGATGAGAATGNGTTTTATTTTACTTATATTATTCCACAAAACCCTCATCAAGCTCTTGTTGAGGTGACTTATTTTACCAGCAAATCATTAACACGAGATTATTTAACTGAGCGATCAACCCATGCTGCTCAACGTCTTGTCCAAACTAAAATCACTCCTTCTCTAAATGATATAACAATTACAGCTATTGAGTATGGGCATTTGCCTATGTGGGATGTAGTAAGTCACCAAACACCAAGATCACAAACCCATCACCACATTACTTTAGCGGGAAATATTAGTGGTGCTTTACGCAGTTCATCTGGATATGGTTTTGCAACTATTCAAAGGTGGGCAAATCAAACAGGNAAAGCGTTATCACACACGGATAAATTGTCTACAAAACCGTTACTACATACTCGACATTATTCTCGTTGGGTNCAATGGATGGATAATATTTTGTTGGTGGTATTAGTGCGTTATCCTAAGTTGAGTTCGACAATATTTTTGCGAATGGCTAATCGATTAACGGGGAGTGAGTT
>JGI26080J50196_1001242_pt1 | contig 11161 bp, 16 predicted proteins | sample SaaInl0LU_22_DNA_FD_50196 | JGI IMG/M metagenome (IMG submission 50196)
GAAGCTTCTTTCGCTCTGGTCACCCCCCCTTTTTTTTATTTTGTAATTACAAAAATGATGCTCTTTTTATGTACACCAACATTGGCTCCTCCACCACATAGACATGTCACCGCCCGGGAGTGTCGCATCGTCATGGCGCGACCGACCGAGAAAGATGGTGTCTATGAGGTCGAGATACAGAACGCACCTCCAATACATATAGAAATACCCAATGTGGGACTCGAACCCACGGCCACACGCTTAAAAGGCGTGCGCTCTACCGACTGAGCTAATTGGGCAAAGTGCTTCAGAGAGGTTTCGAACCCCTGACCTCGGCATTACAAGTGCCGCGCTCTACCAACTGAGCTACTGAAGCGTGGTGGGAATAAGCTCCTGCCTGGATTCGAACCAGGGTTGATGGATTCAAAGTCCACAGTGATGACCACTACACTACAAGAGCTTAAAACTAGTACTCATTTATTAGATGAATACCAGGGTGCCCTCCCAATGGAGGACATTAGAAAAACGCACAATCTCTTTAAGCGAGAAATAATTGAAGCAATTACAATTGGAAGAGACAACCCGGTGGTTCTTGATGTGGGATGTGGTTTTGGTGGGGACCTTCAAAAATGGAAACATGCGGGTGTGCGTAACTTGAGTATGTGTGACCCATCTTCAACGGCGTTGGATGAGGCAAAGCGCCGTTCGGAGGGGTTGAAGATGCGTGTCAACTTTTATGAAGGGGACATCAGGGGATGTCCTAAAAACAGAACCTATGACATTATATGTTATAATTTTAGTTTACATTACATCTTTGCATCTGAAAAATTATTTCATGAAAGTGTCAGGGAAATAAAAAAAAGAATGAAACATGGTGGAACATTAGCGGGTATAATCCCAGATTCGGAGACTGTCATCATGCGCACACCCTACCAAGACACACTTGGAAACTTTTTTGTGATGAAAGCGACGCCACAAGGTGGTTTTGGTGAAAAGTTATTTGTCAATCTGGTGGACACCCCATACTATGAAGATGGTGCAAAGTCAGAGCCAGTGGCGTATAAGGACAGACTTGTGACAACTTTGGAAAACTATGGATTTTACCTAGTCCATTGGGAACCACTCACTGGTCATGAAGTGACACAAATGTATTCTAAATTTATATTCACATATTATAATAAAAGATGATACTTTGGATTGTAGTAATTCTTGTGAACATCTATCTTTTCAGGACAACCCACGAACCCCCTGAACTGGTTGCCGTGCGTGAAAAGTACACCACCCTTCGNGAACACTTGAAAAAGACTGGGAAATACCCTATGCTTCACGAGCCCATGCCTCTCACCGCGTACTACAGGATGTGGGACGGTTCCCTTGGTTTCAACGTGAATAAGGGGTTTGAGTTGGGTGTGTGTCTCGATGGAGAGGTGAATGAAATCTTTCACATCTTATTACACGAGCTGGCCCATTGTACTGTTCCAGAGTACAACCACAGCGACATGTACTGGAACAATTACGTCGACTTGAGAGATACGGCTGTATCCATTGGTATTTATGAAAAAATACCAAAAAAGACTGAGTTTTGTGGGCAACATGTTCAGGACAAGTAAAAAATCTTTTGTGTGTAATATAATATAATATACAATGGCTCAGACTGCGCCGAAAGATTTATTCATGGCCCTCTTTTATTGGCTCTTGGTGTATTACATCGCACTGCTCCCTGTCGTGGTGAAAAACTACCAAGCGCGTCTCATTCTTTTGACAGTCATCGTGCCGAATGTGTTGCGTACTGTGGTGAACCGCGTGCCCCGTCTTGCCGTTGACAGAAGCTTCTTTTTAACGGCGACGCTCATCGCGTTAGTTGTCACTTACATCTTCCACCAGCTGTTTAAGAAGACTCGTGAGGACATCGATGAATTCGGTAAAGACGCCAAGAAGACACTTAAAGTGAGTGGCTTATTGACGGCCAGTTTCATTATCGGTACAGTGAGTACCTATTATTTGGGATTGGACCGTTCCATCTACAGTAATTTGGGATGGAATAATACTGCGAATACGTATTAATTCGTAATCACGTAATTCTTACCAAAGTAGAACACGACCGCGGCGACGGCACCAGTGGCTGCCAAGCCAACCGCGCTTCTGCTCCCTTGTTCGTTAAGGAACTTGGGAACAGAGGTCACGAGCTTATCTTGCACGGGCTTGCTCACCGCCAGGGCAGCACAGGCCGCCACGAACAGGGCGGTCATTTGGTCATCGGTCAAATTGAGCGGATTCTTTGACTCTTCCTTCTTCTCCTGGACAGCCACGGGTTGGGCAAAACCAGTCGGACCCCCAGCTTGCGGAGCGGTCATTTGCGGCATGACACCTTGCATCCTGGGGTCGGCAGCAGCGGGCATCATCATCGGGGACGGTTCGGGTTCCATAATATCAGCGATAGAGGTGGAATCCATCTCTGGTGTTTGTTGTTGTTTACGGACATTTTTTTCAGGTTCAACAAACGCTGTAGAGGGTTGTTCTTGATTATTCAAACTGACCATACCATCATTCTGTTCAGCGAGGTTATACGTCGTAATCACCGGGTCACTGGACATATTCTAAAATATGGTCTCATTTCTTTTTGACCACTGTGAGCGCAGTCTTTTTATTCATTTTTTTCGGGTCCCCCTGACGTTGTTCCATGTGTTTTGGGTTGTACATTTTCTTGTGTGTGGCCCATAATTCAGGTGCTCCAACTCTAAAATTCTTCCTGATGTTTGCTTTATACCAAAAAACACAATCTGTAATCTTATTTGATTTCACTGTATTATCTAGGACCAAACACTCATAGTTTTCTGTACAGGCGTCCATCACTTTATTAAACATATCAAAAGATGGGAAGATGCCGAAAAAACTCTTATAGAGCTTTTCTCGGTTTTGTATGATATTTTCACGTAAAATAAAAACGTAGTCTGTATTTGCTCTTAAAGCGGGTGGTAAGTCCATACAATACTGCATCGTAAGCATGAAGAAAATCTTCCAGTGTCGTCCATTCATGAAACATTGACGAATACATGTATCTTTTAAAAATTTATTGTCATACATACAATCATCTAACAAGAGGAAACATCCACAATTTTGTTTTCCAGCACTCACGAGTTTTCTTTGACGCTCTATAGCTCTTTCAATTGCTTCTTTATCATAGTCTCCATAGATGAACAAGTCTGGAACGTGTTTACTGTAGTAATGGTTCCCTTCCTCTGTGCCTGATAGGACGAGACCTGCTGGAATGTGTTTTTTATAGTAGAGGATGTCCGACACTAACGTTGATTTACCCGTACCTCTTTTACCTATGAATACACACACCTTGTCGTCCGCCATAGTTTCGGGTTTGAACTTTCTCAACTGGAGGTTCATATCTACTACAACGCACATTTTTTGTTTATTAAAATTTTACTCACTTATATCAGAGATGTCCGTGAAATTAGCGGCCACAGGGATTGCAGACACTTGGTGCACAGGACAACCCACCTTTAGTCATTTCCTGATGAATTTCAAAAGACACACCAAGTTTGCACAAGAACGAGTGGAAACCCCTTTTGATGGAGACATAGACTTTGGTCAGGAAGTGTCCTGTAGAATTCCACACGATAAAGGGGACCTCATTCGTACGTTGAGTTTGAAAATTACCCTGTCTGACCCAGAGCCCGATGAGAGTGAAAGCATTAACGACGTGTATTGGCCACCGTCGGTGTGTTCCCACCTGATTGAGTGGGCGGACCTGGTCATCGGTGGTCAAACTGTTCAGCGCATCACGGGTGAATACATCTACATGAGACAACAGTTATATAACAATGATGACGATGTCAATCAAACGGTGTATTTCCTTTCTGGGCATGGAGACTTTTTACGATATAGTGGGGACAATACATACTTTTTAGACCTCCCTTTTTATAACTATAGACATCCCGAGTTGGCCATCCCCGTGTGTTGTTTGACGAAACAGTTGGTGGAAGTTCGTTTGAAACTTCGCCCTTTGTCGGAGATGATTTTCCTCGGTGCCCCAGCGGGGGCGTCGGCAAAGATTAGAAATATTTCATTGGACACTGATTTTGTATTCATCACTCAAGATGAAATTAATTTTTTACGAACGCGTCCAGTGGAATATGTCATCACCCAACTCCAATTGTCACAGTTTGACATGAAGGATGGATACAATAAAAAATCAGTCATGTTACAATTTAAACATCCAGTGAAACAATTATATGTCGTTTCACAAAATGAATATTCAAAATCATTAAACATTCCCACAGATTTCAATACAATAAAAAATCTTCAACTCCGATTTAATGATAAAGTGGTCTTCAATAAAAATAATAAATTTTTAACATTTGAACAAGCATTGAAACATCACGTCAACTCTCCCGTGATTTCAAAGAGTGCTCAATATTTCAATCCAGATAGTAACACGCTGCTACCGTATACAATCAAATCTGACTTTGCCATGTATTCATGGTCCCTCTACCCAGAGAGATATTACCCCACTGGTCAGGTGAATATGTCTCGCATCATTCATAAAGTTCTTGATGTTGAGATTTTACCATTGTATTCTGGGTATGACAATAAAGTACGAGTGTACGTGGAAAATTATAACGTCATCCGATTTGAACACGGGTTAGCTGGTTTAAGATATTAATCTACCAGTATTATAGGAATGGCTGGAAGAATTCAATTGGCCACCACAGGCCCTCAGGACCAGTTTTTCACATTGAACCCTGAGTACACATTGTTTAAAGAGAATTTCAGAAAACATTCAAACTATAGTGTGGAGTTTGTGAACATAGACCCACCCGGTGATGGTGTTGACTTTGGGAAAAAGGTGAGGTATAGGGTGCCCGCGAATGCTGGGGATTTATTGAAAACTGTGAGCATCCAGTGTACGCTTCCAGCTATTAATCAGACGAATGTTGGGTACATAGAATCTGTGGGACACGCCATGATAGAATACGTCGACCTCATCATCGGTGGCAAAGTGGTTCAGAGAGTGACCTCGGACTGGTTACAAATATANAGTGAACATTATTTCACACAAACAAAACAAAATCCATTATATCAACTCGTCGGTAAATACCCCATACGGACGGCAGGGACGAGGTCTAACGACAAATTTATTTTAGGATACCTTGGAGCATCTACGGCGGCAGTTGATTTTTACATAGACATTCCATTCTATTTCTATAGAGAACCTACATTAGCCCTCCCTCTCTGTGCCATTTGTGAACAGCAGGAGGTGGAGATTGAGATTTCATTTAGAAAATATGAAGACCTCGTCGTAGATGTGTCTGATGGAAGTTTACCCACACTCACAAATTCTATAACTTTTGATGAAATATCCCTCCAGTGTGAGATGGTTTTTTTAGATGACGTTGAAAAGATTAAAATTAAAAAAACATCAGTGGATTATTTAATCATTCAAAATCAACAAGAAAATTTTTTAGTTCCAGCTGGACAAAATACTGCAAAATTCAATTTGAGTTTTACAAACCCAGTCAAAGAATTGTATTTCGTGATACAATCTAAAGGGGCGAGGGTCTTTGATTTTGACAACTACCGTCAGACGAATACTGACAATAAACTCGTATTATACGAACATCTCAACTATCTAAAACTCACCTTGGACGGTGAAGACATTCTCACTGAAAAAACAGGGAAAGCGGTGTTCCTTAAAGCTGTCCAGGCTGGCATCCATCACGCCAAAACACAACTCATCAGACGCTTTTACAGCTATAGTTTTGCCCTTCAACCTGAAACACACACACCGACGGGTCAGATTAATTTTAGTGTGATTAAAGACCAAGTGTTGGAGCTCAACTTGAACACAAACACACTCAACGACAGGGAAGTTCGCGTGTACGCACGGGCATATAACGTACTTCGCATCGCTGGGGGAAAGGCACAAGTTATTTTTGGTACTCAATATTAAATGATGAAGACTGGTTTCGGTGAATCATCGGGTGCTTATGAAGAACGCCAACTTGAAGCTATTGGAGACATTTTACTGCCAGTCCTTGAGAAGAGTATGATTCTTGCTGGAAAATACTGTAACGCGTGTGGAAGAGATGTCGTGCTCCCCCAGGATGTTGAATACGCGGCGAAATATTGTGTCATGCACACCGTCGGCCAGGACGTAGGCATCTCCATCATGGACGAGGATGAGGACGAGGACGAGGACGAGGACGAGGACATTGAGGAAGTGGACCAGGAAGAGTGTCCGGCGTTTGTTCCTTACACAGGAGGTGACCCCATGATGAATGCCGTGAATGAGGCTCAGACTGCGTGGACGACGTGGGAGCCGACAAATCCCATAGAAATAATGTTAAAAAATGCTATAGATAGAGGTAATGGAGAACTTGGAGGGGTGGAGTTCTAATGAGCGTAAGTTCAAACCTATCTTAGATGATTCGTCATCATCTTCATCTGATTCAGAAAGTGGTGAAGAAGAGGAAGATGATGAAGAGTTGAAAGAACCCAGGGGAATGTCATTAAATGAACCACCAAAGTTTAAAAAAATTGTAACAGAAGAGGAGCTTTTACCTGAATAATTTTTTTTCTAGTTTTATAGTATAAAAATCTACCATGTCTAACGTTGCCATGATGAATGCGAACGTTCCGAAGAACCAGGCCGTCGTTGTTGCCGAACCGGCTGCTTCCAGCGCTGTCCTCAGCCAAGTTGGAGACACTCTTCAAGTTGTCTCCAAGCAGCTCGAATCCCAATCCTTGACGGCGTTGACGCAAGGTTTCTTCTTCGCCGCCGCCCTTTCGTGGATGGATGTGTCCCGCTGGGTCATCGGCCAATTCGTCAAGGGTAACAAGAACGGCGGTGTCCCGCTCACCTTGACGGCCATCGCGACGACCTTGTTGTCCATCTTGGTCTTCCTCATCATCTCTATGGTGAGCCCGAAGGTGCAACGACCGGAGCAGCCGGTGTACGCTGTCGTGGGCGGCCGATAAACGTCATCAGGAGAATACCGACTATAACGATAAATACAATAGGAACCCACTTATACATGTCCTCCCCAGATGATTTCTGTTTGGGGACACGTATTGGTGGCGGTAGTGTAAACTCTTCAGGTGTGACTTCCCGTGGTAAATTCTCCAGACGGTCAGTGGAGCATGTGATTTCAAACTTCAAGGTATGTTCTTGGTGTCTAAAATCATAGGGAATCAATTTACCATGACTCATGTAAAAAAACTCAACTTTCAGACTGTCCATGACCTTCTGAGGTCCAGAGTGGAACTCGTGTACCAGGGGGTCGTCGGCACCTTTAAAGTTGACGTAGTCCCCTCCATCTAACAGGAGCTGTCCAGTATAGAACGGTGTCCCAGTGTACACGTGTTTCGTGAAATCATCGGAACCCGCTGTTAACCTCAGGACAAGGGCATTTGGACCAGAAAAGTTCAGAGGACCACTCATCACTTCATAGTTGGCGTTGGAACTAAAGTCTAAAGAGTTAAACCCCATCATCTGGTGGGGTGTGGTTCTATCTGTAATGTTGCTACTGTACCCATTAGTTCCACTGTAAAATTCAAGAGTGAAATGACCTTCATTTATCGTGTTTGAAAACAAAAGTGTATCCAAACCACTCACATAGGACACAGAGTTGACGTTTGTCGTCGGTGGGGCCAACGCGGTCTGGAGTTCAGATGCGAACGTCGTTTTGTTTGACACATTCTTTTCAGTCAATGTGATGTCCACCCCATCCACGCTGAAGGTTTTGTTTGTGGAACACACGGTGAGTTGTTGTGTTGGGATGCGCGCGGACACCAATGAAATCTTTGAAACATCGTAGACTGGGTTTTCCAAAGACACGACATAATTGTTCGCGTACGTGTAAAGGTTTGCATTTCTCTGACTACTATCTATGTCCAAAGTATAGACCTTCATTAAAATTAATGCATATAATTTTAATGAGTGTTTTTGTGTAAGTACATATTCTAATTAGCATCCAAAACCTTGTTGGGCAAACGGGTTGTTGGCGAGTTGTCTCTTTGTGGTGTTCAAACTCTCTGGGGTGGCATACGGGTTCGCCATTCCCTTGTACGGGTTCAACTGATGGTAGTCGGCGTTCTTGTACTGTTGCATCCACGCCCCATTCATCGGGTTCACACGACCATCCACNCTGGTCTGGTCCATGCGCACAGAGGTCAACTTCCCACCTTGTTTCAACGGCGATTCGCGAACATTCATGCGACCCTTGTTCGGCATACGATTGGCCTGACCTCTTCTGTCTTCCGGGCGGAAACCGTACTTCATCAACGCCGCGTTGTCCCGCGTCGCAGAGGCTTGCACAGCCGCAGAGTTCTCGTACGCCCCGTGGAAACTGTGAATACCAGGTTGCGGGTTGTCCATGTGCGCGAACATCCCATCGTTGAGGTCAGTCTTATTTCTCGTCGGTTCCTGAGCGATAGTCATCGCCGAGGTAAACCTCTTCGCCGGGGCATTTTGCAACCCATCCGTGCGCAATCCTGTTTCCGCCCTGTTCGTCGTGCGTTTCGTCTTCTCGTGTTCCTGTCTCGGTGTGATGGCACTCATCCCTTGCGCCCTGCCACGAGCCGTCGGGAGACGTTCGTACAGGTCAGTGGTGCGTTCGGGTCTATTTTTGGCCACATCACCAACAATACCTCGGCGACCACCCATTGTATCCGCGCCGTGGTTCGTGCGTCCTGGCAGCTGCGTGAGTTTGTATTCACCAACATTCGTCGGCATGACCCGGTACAACTGCTGGAAACCACCAACTGCTGGGACGTCCGCACCCACACCGAGACCAGGACCAACCATTTGCTTCTCCACAGGGGAGAGATTATTCATTCTGCCCTGGTCATAGAAACGGTCTCGCATGTTCAGGATTTCACCCCCTGAGGTGCGTCGTTGCGGAGCAACTTCACCGAAAGACGGCATCTCCTGTTTGCTCTGATACTCTAAAGAATCGACACCTCTCGCGGCGCCGTAGTTGAATTCAAAATCATCTTCAGTTTCATCGACTTCAATCATCGTGTTGGGTTTCACCAAAGGTTTTTTAGGAACAAACTTCGGGGCTTCCTGTTCCGTCTTACTCAAAACCTTCCCCGCGTACACCAACGCCGCGACGGCTGCAATGGAAATGGGGTCTGCCATTCTTACTGTTTACTTGATATTATTTTTATATCGCTGCGCGAACAATTCATTTTGAATGTCCGCCCGCGTGCTGCTCGGTTCATATTCCATGGTACGAAGGGGCACCTTACAGGTCATGTCGTTGAGCGGGAACAAATTCTTTTCATAGGTCATCACCAACGGTTTGTTGAAACGAGACGTGCTCTGCGGTCGCAATTGGTCGGAGGTGTCGATGTACTGTGCGGGAGAACCTTTACCCGCCATCAACGGCGCCGTCCCGTACAACATCGTGTTCGGTCGTCCACCATCGGCGTAGTTCAAAGTGCTCGGCTGAGGGTACACAAACACATCTTCCGTCGCCCGTCTCTCCGGGAGAGCGCCAGTGTTTTCAACGATAGAAAGTCCAGGCTGAAGTTGGTACGCCATTATATTACTACTATTACTGGAGAAAATCATCTTACATCACCAGCGGTGGACAACCCTCTAAAAGCTCCGAGTTGCGCCCCTCTGGCATTCGGGTCACACGCCATCATGTCCCCTGCCTTGCACATCGGACTGAATTTGGCACCGTACAACCATTCCGCATACGCCGTCTGGTCTCCTGGGATGGAAGATACGGGCATGGTGACGAATTGACGAGCGGCGGCATTCTTTTGGAACTGGGGCATCGCCGTTCTGGAACGACCACCATCGTATTGCACTCTGTCTTCACCAAAGTACTTGACATATCCTTTCACCGTGGGGTAATAACACGCAGATTCACGCTCTGGGTTGTCGGTGATGTCAGTCAACAAGACGTTGCCGTAGGGGTTGTCCTCGGTGGGCATTTGACACGAGTTTCCTGTGTATTCTTCACTGTTCGTGGGACGTCCCACATTCCCTTTCACCATGTTCGAGCGGTACATGACAAAGAGAACACCGAGAACTGTCAATCCGAGCACGAAAATACGAGGGTCGCGGCGAATCAAATAAATGATACACGAGGCGTAAATGATAAAACGAGACGAGGCGTTAATACGGTCGGCTGGGGTCTGAGTGTTCGTCGGCCAAAATTCTAAAACCTTGTCCGAGCGGACCAACTCTTTGAAATCTTCAAACCAGGGTTTCATTTAATATAACAAAAGGTTTATTTTTTCAACATACCACCTAACATCTTCATGATAGCGTCTGGGTTGATGCCGCCATCGGCACCACCACCACCACCCTCGGCTTCCATCTTGGACGCACAATCTTGCGCCAAACTTTCAATCGCAGACAACGTCTCTGCTGGAATGGAAGTGATAGTCACACCAATCATGTACAGAGTTTGCAAATACTGGAAGATGGCACCACGCGTCGCCTGACTGGCACTTTCCCAGTTCGACTTCATGTTCATCTCATTCAAAAAGGGGATGTCCTCATCCAATAAAGTGGCGTCGTGCTGAGAGATGCGGTCGGCATACGGGCCAATGCCAGCCATGTACGTTTCAACAATTTTACGGGGGTTACTCTTTCGGAGCAGGTCAAATGATGTTTCAAACTTCTTAATACCTTTTTCTTCGGGAAACGCCTTACGTAGTTCTCCGAGGAAATTTGCCATCATTTCGTTAAACGCCGAAACAGAAGCCATGTTTATACTATTATATTTTAAATTCTTTAACTATTTAGAATGGTTCGCTGGAAATGGTCTCACGTTGACCCAATCCATTAGACACGATGAAATAAATCAAAATCGCATTGAGCGCTGCAGGTTTTGTGTATTGCGCCAATTGTAACTTACCTTCATTATTGAGTTGCGCCTTTGCGTGAATGTAGCCTGCAGTAATCGCAGCACCGATGAGTGCCGCACTGAACGGGTCTCTGAGATAATCACTGAGTTCCATTATTATAATATGGTGAGGTTTTCTTTTTAACGACGTCTATCTGGGGCATCGCCAAACAACACCCCATCATCCTGCTGCTGCTGCTGGGGCTCCTCTGACTGCTCTTGGGGAGGTTCGTCGTCATCCTGTGCTGGGACATCGGGGATGGTTTTAAACTCATTCTCCAAACCAGTGGGAACCACCTGCT
>JGI26080J50196_1001250_pt1 | contig 11129 bp, 9 predicted proteins | sample SaaInl0LU_22_DNA_FD_50196 | JGI IMG/M metagenome (IMG submission 50196)
CTACAAGTTTAGTTATACCACCTTTGTCAGCAATGATTGGTAATGTATATGGATCCCATTCGTATAATTTATCACCACGTGCAACTTTATCACCTGATTTAACCAATACTTTAGTACCATAATCCATTTTATGGATAACAGCATCCTGCCCATTTTCATCAACAACCACTAACTCAACGTTACGGCCCATAACGATTTGCTCGCCGTCTCGATTTATAAGTATATTAGCTTTTCTAATGTCAATTGTCCCAGCTTGGCTAGCGTCTTGGAATGATTGCTGACCACCCTGCGCAACACCACCAATGTGGAAAGTACGCATTGTAAGCTGCGTTCCTGGTTCACCGATAGACTGTGCAGCAATAATTCCAACTGCTTCACCTGGATTTACACCATGCCCACGAGCTAAATCACGCCCGTAACATGCTGCACAAATACCATCATCTGATTCACAAGTTAGTGGTGATCTTATTTGTATTGAGACTAAATTAGCTGCATCAATTGTGTCTGCTTGTCTTTCATCTACAAGATCATTGCACTTCCCTAANGTTTCACCAGTAGCAGGATGTATCACATCTTCAGCAAGTACTCTTCCAAGAATTCGCTCAGCCATTGAAGAAACAACTTCTCCATCATTTACAGCAGCACGTGCCGTAATTGATTTATCAGTTCCACAATCCCATTCACGGACAATACAATCTTGAGCAACGTCGACCAAACGACGAGTTAAATAACCTGAATTTGCTGTTTTCAAGGCAGTATCAGACAGACCCTTACGAGCACCGTGAGTAGAGTTGAAATACTCTAGAACCGAAAGGCCTTCTTTAAAGTTAGAGATAATTGGAGTTTCAATAATTTCGCCATTTGGCTTTGCCATCAACCCACGCATACCGCCAAGCTGCTTCATCTGAGTAACAGACCCACGAGCACCTGAATGTGCCATCATGTAAACAGAGTTTGGTTCCATTTCAGAACCATCATCAGTTTTCTTCATTGATGAAATACTATCCATCATGGCATCTGTTACTTTTTCGTTTGCTTTTGACCAAGCATCAACAACTTTGTTGTATTTTTCACCCTGAGTGATCAATCCATCCATATATTGTTGTTCGAAACCCTTCACATAATCACGAGTTTCATTAACTAGTGACCATTTTGTTTCTGGAATAATCATGTCATCTTTACCAAAAGATATACCTGCTTTGAATGCTTCACGGAAACCCAAGGTCATAATATGATCACAGAATATTACAGACTCTTTTTGGCCACAATAACGATATACACTATCAATTATTTCACCAACTTCTTTTTTACGTAATAATCGGTTAATCAAGCTATAAGGTGCTTTATGATTTAATGGTAAAACAGTGCTCAACCTTACTCGCCCAGGTGTCGTTTCAAAACGCTCCCATACAACTTCACCTTCTTCATTTACTTGCTCAACTCGACAAGTAATTTTTGAATGTAAGTGAACCTTACCAGTGTCTAACGCATGCTCAACCTCTTGAGGATTTGCAAATGTCATTCCTTGGCCAATCATGCCCTCACGTTCTAAAGTCACGTAATACAAGCCTAAGATCATATCCTGTGAAGGAACAATGATTGGTTTACCGTTTGCTGGTGATAAAACGTTGTTTGTAGACATCATTAGAACACGGGCTTCTAATTGTGCTTCCAATGAAAGAGGAACGTGAACAGCCATTTGGTCGCCATCAAAATCAGCATTAAATGCTGAGCAAACTAAAGGATGTAACTGTATTGCTTTACCTTCAATAAGTACTGGTTCAAATGCTTGTATACCCAAACGGTGCAGTGTAGGTGCACGGTTTAGCATCACTGGATGTTCACGGATAACTTCATCCAAAATATCCCATACTTCAGGACGCTGTTTCTCAACAATTTTCTTTGCCTGCTTGACTGTTGAAGACAGTCCCTTGGCTTCTAAACGAGAGTAAATAAATGGTTTGAATAGTTCTAAAGCCATTTTTTTAGGCAAGCCACATTGATGTAATTTTAGCTCAGGGCCCGTAACAATTACAGAACGCCCAGAAAAATCTACACGCTTACCTAATAAGTTTTGTCTGAAACGACCTTGCTTACCTTTAAGCATATCAGAAAGTGATTTCAACGCACGTTTATTAGCGCCTGTGATTACTCTTCCACGGCGTCCATTATCAAACAATGCATCAACAGATTCTTGAAGCATTCTTTTTTCGTTACGAACAATAATATCTGGGGCGCGTAATTCAATTAAACGCTTCAAACGGTTATTACGATTTATTACACGACGATAAAGGTCATTTAAATCTGATGTAGCAAAACGACCACCATCAAGTGGTACTAAAGGACGTAGTTCTGGTGGTATTACTGGCAATACTGTCATTACCATCCACTCTGGGCGATTACCTGAGTCAATAAATGCTTCAACAACCTTCAAACGTTTGATGATTTTCTTTGGTTTTAATTCACCAGTAGCTTCAGCTAACTCATCACGTAACTGTTCTGCTTCTGCATCTAAATCAATGTTTGATAACATTTCACGAATAGCTTCTGCACCTATTCCCGCATTAAATGCATCTTCACCAAACATATCTTGGGCATCTAAGAACTCTTCTTCAGACATCATTTGTCCATAGTTCAGATCGGTCAAACCAGGCTCTATAACTACGTATTGTTCAAAATATAAAACTCTTTCCAACTCACGCAATGTCATATCTAACATAAGGCCAATACGTGAAGGTAATGACTTTAAAAACCAAATATGAGCGACTGGTGATGCTAAATCGATATGACCCATACGTTCACGACGTACTTTTTGAAGCGTTACTTCAACGCCACATTTTTCGCATACTACACCACGATATTTCATACGTTTATATTTGCCACATAAACATTCGTAATCTTTAATTGGGCCAAATATTCTTGCACAAAACAAACCATCACGTTCAGGTTTAAATGTACGATAGTTAATGGTTTCTGGCTTTTTTATCTCACCAAATGACCATGATAGGATCCGCTCAGGTGACGCCAAAGATATTTGAATTTCATCAAACGTCTTTGGAGGCTGGACGGGATTAAACGGGTTATTCGTGATTTCTTGGTTCATTTTCTAGATCCTAATCTCGAGTTCAGTTAAAGGAGTAGGCGCGAACGCCTACTCACTCTCCGCATCCAGCAGTTGGATATTCAGACCCAAACTACGGATTTCTTTAATAAGCACGTTGAAACTTTCTGGTATTCCAGCTTCAAAGTTATCTTCACCTTTGACAATGCTTTCATATACTTTCGTACGGCCAGCAACGTCATCAGATTTAACAGTTAACATTTCTTGTAATGTATATGCAGCACCATATGCTTCTAATGCCCACACTTCCATTTCACCAAAACGTTGTCCACCAAACTGTGCTTTACCACCAAGTGGTTGCTGAGTAACCAAAGAGTATGGTCCAGTTGATCGTGCGTGAATTTTATCATCAACCAAATGGTGAAGCTTTCAAGATGTATTTCATACCAACTGTAACAGGTCGGTTAAATTGCTCACCAGTTCGGCCATCAAACAAAATAGATTGTCCAGATGTGTCTAAGCCTGCACGTGTTAACATATCATTAACATCAGCTTCTTTCGCACCATCAAACACTGGAGTTGCAATTGGAACACCTTTAGTAACATTACCAGCCGCCTCTAAGAAATTATCCTTTGGCATATCTTTTAAAACTTCATCATAAAGTTCGTCACCATAAGCAATTTTCATTGCATCTTGAACAGGTGACATATCACCAGAGCGGCGATATTCTTGTAGTGATAAGTCAATAGATTTACCTAAGTTTCTGGCTGCCCAACCCATATGAGTTTCAAGAATTTGGCCAACATTCATACGTGATGGAACACCTAAAGGATTCAAGCAGAAGTCTACAGGAGTACCATCTGCTAAGAATGGCATATCTTCTTGAGGGACTACTTTAGAAATCACACCTTTGTTGCCGTGACGTCCAGCCATTTTATCACCTGGCTTGTAATTTACGTTTTACAGCGATGAAAACTTTTACCATTTTCATAACACCTGGAGGTAGATCATCTCCTCGTCTAACCTTTTCAACTTTATCTTCAAAACGAGCATCTAAAGCTCCTTTTTGTAAGTCATATTGCTTATTTAAGGACTCCATGTTCGCCACATCAGCTTCATCTTCTAATGCAAGCTGCCACCACTGTCCTTTTGACAGTGATTCAAGAAGATCATCATCAATCAATGAACCCGATTTTACGCCTTTTGGTCCTTTAATTGCCTTTTTTCCAGCAATCATTGATTTTAATCTAGCATAAGTATTACGATCCAAAATACCTACTTCATCATCACGGTCTCTTGCTAATCGTTCAACTTCTTCTCGCTCAATTTGCAGAGCACGTTCATCTTTTTCAATGCCATGGCGGTTGAATACACGCACTTCAACAACAGTGCCGTAGTCTCCCGGTGGTAATCTTAGAGATGTGTCTCGAACATCAGATGCTTTTTCGCCAAAAATAGCTCTTAACAACTTCTCTTCGGGTGTCATTGGGCTTTCACCTTTTGGTGTAATTTTCCCAACTAATATATCAGATGGTCCAACCTCTGCACCAATGTAGACAATGCCTGCTTCATCCAAATTACGTAGGGCTTCTTCCCCAACATTTGGAATATCTCGAGTAATTTCTTCAGGGCCTAACTTTGTATCACGCGCAGCAACTTCGAACTCTTCAATATGTACAGATGTAAATACGTCATCTTTAACGATACGTTCCGATATTAGTATTGAATCTTCGTAGTTGTAACCATTCCAAGGCATAAACGCTACGAGAACATTTTTACCTAATGCTAATTCACCAATATCAGTTGATGGACCATCAGCTACAACTTCACCCATAGACACACGATCGCCAACTTTAACAAGTGGTCTTTGGTTAATACATGTGTTTTGGTTTGAGCGCTGGAATTTACGTAGCCTGTAGATATCAACACCAGGATCACCAGCGTCCATTGCGTCAGTTACTCTAACAACAATTCTAGTTGCGTCCACTTGGTCGATAATACCACCACGAGCTGCTGTAATAGCAGCCCCAGAGTCACGAGCTACTACTTCTTCAATACCAGTTCCAACATACGGAGCATCAGCCTTTAACAAAGGAACTGCTTGGCGTTGCATGTTTGATCCCATTAATGCTCTGTTAGCATCGTCATTTTCAAGGAATGGAATTAATGATGCAGCAACAGATACCAACTGTTTCGGTGAAACATCAATATAATCAATATTTTCTGGTGTATTTAACATATACTCACCAGCCTGGCGTGTAGAAACCAGATCATTAGCAAATTTGCCATTGTCATCCAATTTCGCATTTGCCTGAGCTACGGTATACCTCATTTCCTCTGTTGCTGACATGTATTGCACTTCATCAGTAACTTTTCCATCATCCACACGACGGTAAGGCGTTTCAATAAAGCCATACTTATTTACTCTTGCGAAAGATGCTAAAGAGTTAATCAAACCAATATTTGGGCCTTCAGGTGTCTCAATTGGGCACATACGGCCATAATGAGTTGGATGAACGTCACGAACTTCAAAGCCTGCGCGTTCACGAGTTAAACCTCCTGGTCCAAGAGCAGATAGACGGCGCTTGTGTGTCACTTCTGATAATGGATTAGTTTGGTCCATAAATTGAGAAAGTTGAGAAGATCCAAAGAATTCACGAACAGCCGCTGCAGCTGGTTTAGCATTAATTAGATCCTGAGGCATAATGTTATCTATTTCAACAGAAGACATCCGCTCTTTAATAGCACGCTCCATGCGCAAAAGCCCAACACGATATTGGTTTTCCATCAATTCGCCAACTGATCTTACACGTCTGTTTCCGAGGTGATCAATGTCATCTATGTCACCTTTGCCATCACGCAATTCAACCAATGCTTTCACTACGCCAATTATGTCTTCTTTGCGCAATGTACGTTGTGTATCTTCAGCATCTAGCTGTAAACGCATGTTCATTTTAACACGACCAACAGCTGAAAGATCATAACGTTCAGAGTCAAAGAATAATGTATCAAAAAGTGCTGATGCAGCATCGACGGTCGGTGGCTCACCAGGACGCATTACTCGATAAATATCCATTAATGCTGTATCACGGCCCATATTTTTATCTATGGACATGGTATTCCTAATGTATGGACCTACATTTATGTTATCAATATCAAGAGTTGGAATATTTGTTACTCCAGCTTCTAGAAGCTCATGTAAAGTTCCACCATTAACAACACCTTCTTTGTCATATTCTAATGTAAGCTCATCTCCAGCTTCTACATAGATGGCACCAGTTTCTTCGTTTATGATATCTTGAGAAACGTAACGTCCTACGATTGTATCGAAAGCTACACGTATTTCTGTCACCTTACCTTCTTCAATTAATTTCTTAACCGTTCTAGGTGTGACCTTAGTTCCTGCTTCTGCGATAACCTTGCCCGTTTTCGCATCAATAATATCTTCAGTTGGCTTTGTACCTCTTACGCGCTGTGGGAAAAACTTTGTTACCCAAGCATTTTTCTTTTTTTCAAACTTATAATCAACTGTGTCATAATATGCAGAACAAACACCTTCTTGGTCCAATCCCAGCGCATATAACAATGTAGTTACAGGTAATTTTCGACGACGGTCGATGCGAGCGTATACAACATCTTTTGCATCAAATTCAAAATCCAACCATGAACCACGATATGGGATTATACGAGATGCAAAAAGTAATTTACCTGATGAGTGCGTTTTTCCACGATCATGGTCAAAAAATACTCCAGGTGATCTGTGCATTTGTGAAACAACAACACGTTCAGTTCCATTGACAACGAATGTACCGTTAGGTGTCATAAGTGGTAGATCACCCATAAACACATCTTGCTCTTTAATGTCTTTTACAGACCTAGCACCAGTATCTTCATCAACATCAAAAACAATCAATCGTAGTGTAACTTTGAGTGGTGCAGAATATGTCATATCACGTTGCATACATTCCTCAACGTCATATTTTGGCTTTTCTAGATCATATTTTACATATTCTAATACAGCTGTTTCATTAAAATCTTTAATTGGAAAAACCGATTGAAATACAGCGTTAATTCCCTCACCATCTAATGGTTGAGATTGATCGCCAGAATTCAAAAAGAGNTCATACGAACTCTTTTGTACCTGTATAAGATTTGGAATGTCCAAAACTTCACGGATTTTACCATAATATTTGCGGATACGTTTTATACCTGAATGCGTCTGAGCCATGCTCGTCTTCACCTTTTCTAATGTTCACGTCATAGTTTGTGCGGGCATCACAACCTAATCGGCCACATGAAACAAAGTTCATCCTATTCTTGCTAAAGTGCCACCTTTAGCTCCCGAATGAACCCTGTCTAAAACAAAGCCTCTTGCAAAGGCTCTCTTTAAGACAGGAGTGGCTGGTTCTAAATAAATAGAACCAGCCATAATAATAACACCCTAAGGTGTATAAATTATTTTAATTCAACTTCTGCACCAGCAGCTTCAAGTTGCTTCTTCAACTCTTCAGCTTCTGATTTAGAAACGCCTTCTTTAACTGCTTTTCCGCCAGCTTCTACAAGATCTTTAGCTTCTTTCAAGCCTAGACCAGTAATGCCACGAACTTCTTTGATGACGTTGATCTTGTCACCAGCAGATTTCAGAATAACGTCAAATTCGTCTTTTTCTTCTTCAGCTGCAGTGTCTCCAGCTGCAGCCATAACAACAGCTCCGCCAGCAGCAGGCTCAATGCCATACTCATCTTTAAGAAGTGTTTTTAGTTCTTGTGCTTCCAAAAGCGTTAATGCAACGATTTCTTCTGCAAGTTTCTTGATATCAGCCATTTGATATTTCCAGTTCAATTTTTTTAAATTCTGTTTTTCCAGTGATGCTCGCANTTACGAACACCGGCATTTCCATTTGCAATTAAGCAGCTTTCTCTTCAATTGTTTCTAAAATAGAAGCAATATTAGAGGCAGGCGCACCAACGGCTCCCGCGATGTTTGAGGCAGGTGCAGCAATACAACCAACGATAGAAGCAATAAGCTCCTCACGTGATGGCATGGCGGCAACGGCTTTAACACCAGCGCGATCCAATGCATTATCTCCCATAGACCCACCAAGAATTACGAGCTTGTCGTTTTCTTTAGCATATTCTTCCGTCACTTTCGCGGCGGCTACGGGGTCTTCTGAGAAAGACAATACAGTCATTCCATCTAATAAACCTGAGATACTTTCACATGGCTTACCTTCAAGAGCGATTTTGGCGAGCTTATTTTTGGCTACACGTACAGAACCTCCAACATCACGCATGCGTGAGCGGAAGTCTTGCATTTCTGCAACTGTTATGCCGGCATAGTGAGATACTACAACAACACCAGAGTCCGTGAAGATTTGTCCTAGTTCTTTGACTAAGGCTTCTTTTTGGGCTCTATCCACAGTGTTTCTCCAAATTATAGGAAACGAAATGTTTCCCGGCTCAGTTTAACTAATCCTCAAGGATCAGCAGTTAGGGTCCTAATTACGGGCCCCTTCCAAAATCACCCGAGGCAATGCCAGAGGTATAATTTGTTCGGTTCCCATCTCAGGCAGGGATTATTTTGCAGCAGCAAAACCCACCATCTCGGACAGTATCAAAACAATATCGACGAATCGATATAGTTAAGAATGGTTGGTATATAGGTGGGTTTACTTCACTTGTGAAGGGGTAAGCTTTTATTATGATTGAAAATTTACATTTATTTTTTAAATTTAATTTGAGACAGTGTCTATGATGTATAAATACAAACACATTATGATTTTAATTTAAGATAATAACTGCATCTAATACAACAAAGGGCCCTATAAAATATAGAGCCCTTTAAATTAATATAATTTAGGTTTTAAGCACCAGCCGCTGCATCAACGTCCAATGTTACTGCTGGACCCATTGTAGAAGATAATACAATCTTCTTGATGTATGCACCCTTTGCACCTTCAGGTTTAGCTTTTCGAACCGCATTTACAAATGCTTGAACATTTTCTGCAAGCTTATCTTCGCTAAAAGAAGCTTTGCCAACACCCGCATGTATTACGCCTGCTTTTTCTACTTTAAACTGCACTTCACCACCTTTAGCTGCTTCAACGGCTGATTTAACATCCATCGTTACAGTACCTACACGTGGGTTAGGCATTAAATTTCTTGGGCCAAGTACTTTACCTAATCGCCCAACAACACCCATCATGTCAGGAGTTGCTATACAACGATCAAAATCAATTGTTCCACCCTGGACAATTTCCATTAGGTCCTCGGCGCCAACAATATCAGCGCCAGCCGCTTTAGCTTCATCTGCTTTTGCATCACGTGCAAATACTGCAACACGCATCGTTTTACCTGTACCATTTGGTAGGCCCACAACACCTCTGACCATTTGATCAGCATGTCTGGGATCTACACCAAGGTTCATTGCTATATCAATTGTCTCATCAAATTTTGAAACTGCATTAGCCTTTACCAAGGATACCGCTTCTGAAATTGATAAGGTTGCTTTGCCTTCAAATGAAGCACGAGCAGCTGTTGTTCTTTTTCCAAATTTAGCCATTACTTCACCTCAATTCCCATAGAACGCGCTGAGCCCGCTATGATTTTCATAGCTGCTTCAATATCGTTTGCATTCAAATCTTTCATTTTAGCCTCTGCAATTTCTTGCAGCTGTTTCTTAGAGACAGAGCCTACTACTTCACGGCTAGGTGTTTTTGCACCTGACTTTAATTTTGCAGCTTTTTTAAGAAAGTATGAAGCAGGTGAAGTTTTGATATCCATTGTAAAAGACTTATCAGCATAATATGTAATGACAGTCGGGCATGGTGCACCATTTTCAAGTTCNTGTGTTTTTGCATTAAAAGCTTTGCAAAATTCCATGATATTAATTCCGCGTTGACCCAAAGCTGGGCCCACCGGTGGTGATGGGTTGGCTGCTCCTGCAGGGATCTGCAGTTTCATAGTGCCAGCAATCTTTTTAGCCATATTGGCCTCCTTTAGCTCCGATCCTCCAGGCCGCGTGCCCTTTGGAACAATTTGGTGTGGTACGGTCATCACCGCGCGCGATGATTTCCTCCCACATGCACATCACNAGATTATGTTTGNTTCATAACCTGAGTGAATTCTAGTTCGACAGGCGTAGCCCGTCCAAAAATTGATACAGTAACTTTCAAGCGAGAGTTTTCTTGATCTACCTCTTCAACCATTCCAGCAAAGCCTTCAAATGGCCCTTCAGTTACATTAACTTGTTCACCAATATCAAAAGTAATTAAGTTGCGCGGATTTTCTACGCCTTCTTCAACTTGGTTTAGAATAAATGCTACTTCTTTATCTCGCATTGGGCTTGGTTTACCTGGTTGACCCAAAAAACCTGTTACTCGATTAATGTTATTGATTAAATGATAACCCTTTTCAGACATGTCCATACGTACAAGTAAGTAACCAGGCATAAATCTACGTTCAGCTGTTACTTTTTTTCCACGACGTACTTCTATAACTTCTTCAGTGGGCACTAAAACCTGCTCGATTTCATCTTGCATGCCTTCTTGCTCGACCGCTTCATTGATTAATTCAGCAACTTTTTTTTCAAAGTTGGAAAGAACGCTTACTGAATACCATCTTTTAGCCATAGCTTTTATGCCTCTACTAGGACTTCATTCAGTCCGTTAATTCATTTACTTTCAAGCCGTTAAGAGACCTGACTACCAAAACAAAAGGCACGCATATAGAATCGTCGCGTGCCATTTTAATTCGATTTATCGGCGTTTAGCGCCGAAATCGTGTTAATTCAAGTACCTATACCCAGAATTATGTTTAAACCTAATTTTATAATTTGGTCTGCNCCAAAAAAGAAAATTGCAACCAAAGTAGCCATTATGAATACCATTACGGTAGTTATGGTTGTTTCTCGGCGGTTTGGCCAAACAACTTTAGAAACTTCTGCTCTTACTTGCTGCATAAATTGCAAGGGGTTAGTACGTGCCATGATGCACTCCTATGTCTAATCAAATGTTGTGATACAGCGCATGCCATAGAATTTCAAGGCATGACATTGTCATAATTCTTA
>JGI26080J50196_1001260_pt1 | contig 11090 bp, 12 predicted proteins | sample SaaInl0LU_22_DNA_FD_50196 | JGI IMG/M metagenome (IMG submission 50196)
AATTTATTTTGATCAGTACTTAAATATTTCTTAATATTGTCTGGAGATCTGCTTATGTCAGTTGGCCTAATAGCTTCGTGTGCTTCTTGAGCATTTTTAGCCTTTTTACCAGAGTAGTTTATAGGTTCATTAGGTAAATATTCTTTACCACAATTTTCTTTAATATAATCTCTAAAAGTATTTATAGCATCAGCAGATAGATTAGTTCCATCAGTTCTCATGTAAGTTATAAGACCAATAGTTTCACCCTCTATTTCTATACCTTGATAAAGTTTTTGCGCAATCTGCATGGTTCTAGAAGCTCCAAAACCCAATCTACTTGAAGCTGTTTGTTGAAGTGTTGAAGTAGTAAATGGTCCTGAGGGTTTTCTGTTGATAGTTTTACTAGATATATCAGTGATAGAAAATTTTTTATTTTTTATTTCTTCAATTGCTGAGTTTATTTCCTCTTTGTTTTTAAAAGTAAATTTTTCTATTCTTTTTGAATTTAATTCATAAATACTAGCTGTTATAAAATTATTATTTGTATCAGAAAATTTTACACTTAAAGTCCAGAATTCCTCTGGATTGAATGACTCTATTTCATGTTCTCTTTCAGTTATTAATTTGAGAGCAACTGATTGAACTCTTCCAGCTGATTTAGAGCCAGGTAATTTGGTCCATAGAATAGGGGATATATTAAAACCAACTAAATAATCTAAAGCCCGTCTTGCCATATAGGCATCCACTAAATGTGGCTCGATTTGTCTTGGGTTTTCAATTCCATGAACTACTGCTTTCTTAGTGATTTCATTAAATAACAACTCTCTCAACCTCTTTATCTTTTAATAGTTTTTTTTGATCTAAATACTCTTTTACATGCCATGCTATTGCTTCACCTTCTCTGTCAGGGTCAGTAGCTAAGATTATTTTAGTGGACTCTTTTGCAGCATCTGTAATTTCTTTTAAATATTTTTTTGAAAAGCTATCAACTTCCCATTCCATCTTGAAATTTTGATCAGGGTCTACAGATCCATTTTTTGATGGCAGATCTCTAATATGACCATAACTTGCTAGAACTTTATAATTATCACCAAGATATTTATTTATTGTTTTAGCTTTAGCTGGACTTTCAACAATTACAAGATTCATGAATACAAACTAACCAAAACTTGTTGATAGTCAAATTAATAAATTTTTGTTTTTGTTTCCTCTTTATTTTTTAGTCTTTTGATATTTTCTCTATGTGTATAAAAAATCAAAATAAACATTATAAGAAAGAAAATTATATTATCTTGGTTATTAAAGAAAAAAATAAATATCGGAATACTTAATGTTGCAATTAATGATGATAAAGAAGAAAATTTTGAAATAAAAAAAACTATTAACCAACTAGTAATAAAAACTATTCCAAAAAAAATATTCATTGAAAAAAGGATACCAAGATATGTTGCAACACCTTTTCCACCTTTAAATTTCAGCCATATTGGAAAAACATGTCCTAAAAATACACTTAAAGCAGCAATATAAATATATTCTGGAAAATTATATTTGATAAATATAATTGGTATTACAGCTTTTACTACATCAAGTATTAAAGTTGAAAATCCTACAGCTTTATTACCGGTTCTAAGAGCGTTTGTAGCTCCAATATTCCCTGAACCAATATCTCTAATATCTTTCTTTAAAAAAATCTTTGTTAAAACAAAACCAAAGGGTATTGATCCCAAAAAATAAGCTACAACAATTACCAAAATATAATCCATTTTATAATTTGAACAATTCTTTACCTTTTACAAAGGTATTTAAAACTTTACCTTGAAGTTTTTTATCTTCTATAGAGGTATTTTTAGATTTTGAGATTAATTTGTTTTTTTTTACTATCCAAGGTTTGTTGATGTCTACAATACAAAAATCAGCATCATTTCCAATAGATAGGTTGCCTTTGTTGATTTTTAAAATCTTGGCTGGGTTATTTGTTAAAGCACTTATTATAGTTTCTAATTTTAATGATCCATTATGATAAAGTTCAAGACTTAAAGACAGAAGTGTTTCAATTCCTGAAGCACCTGTTGCAGCTTGAGCAAAAGTTAATCTTTTAGACTCTTCATCTTCTGGTTTATGATCTGATACAATTACATCTATTAAACCATCTTTTAAAGCCTTAACCAATGCCAATCTATCCTCTTCTTTTCTTAGCGGAGGTGAAAGTTTTAAAAAAGTTCTAAAGTCACCAATATCATTTTCATTTAAAGATAAATTGTTTATTGAAACACCTGAAGTGAATTGAACTTTATCTTTTCTATACTCAATTGTAGAAATTGATTTCTCTGATGAAAGTTGAGATATGTGATATCTGCATTTAGTTTTTTCTAGCAATGTTAAATCTCTTTCAATGATAATTCTTTCTGCAATATCAGGTATGCCTGATAAGCCTAATTTAGTTGCCACAATGCCAGAATTGATCATTCCATTTTTTGCAAGTTCATAATCTTCAGCATGTTGCATGATTAAACTACCTAGGTCTTTGGCAGAATTCATAATTCTTGACATTAAACGTGAATTTTGAATTGTTTTAATTCCATCTGTAAACGCTATAATTCCTTTTTCCTGTAATAAACCAAATTCAGTCATTGTTTGACCTTCGACTCCTTTTGTAAGAGATGCACAAGGAAAAATATTAATTTTAGATTTATCTCTTCCTCTTCTTTTTAAAAAATCAACAATTGAAACATTATCAATTATAGGATCTGTATTTGGCATAGTAACCACAGAAGTCACACCACCTGACAGTGCTGCGTTACTTAATGTTCTAAAATTTTCTTTATATTCATATCCAGGCTCTCCCACAAACACTCTCATGTCTACCAATCCTGGAAATATATATTTTCCATCTAGATCAATAGGCCTTTCTCTTGTCGGCAAATTATTCGTATTAACTTTTTTGCCAATTGCTTCAATCTTTCCATCTTCGCCAATTATTAGACCGCCATTTTCATTTATTGAATTATGAGGGTCGACTATATTTGCATTTATGAAGTATTGTCTTTTCATTTATTTACAAAAAATTTTTAAGCAAGCCATTCTAACCGCAACACCGAGTTCTACTTGTTCTTTAATTACACTTTTATTTATGTCATCTGCTAATACTGTATCTATTTCAATACCTCTGTTCATTGGTCCAGGATGCATTATGATAGCATCAGGTTTTGCATGATCTAATTTATCTTGAGTTAACCCATAATATTCATAGTACTCTCTATTAGAAGCAAGATATGAACTAGTCATTCTTTCGTTTTGAAGTCTTAGCATCATAACTATATCGCAATCTTTAAGTCCTTTTTTCATATCAGTGAATGTGTTAACTCCAAATTTTTCAATTTCTTTTGGCATTAAATTGGTAGGGGCAATTATGTTTACTTCTGCACCAAGCATATTAAGAAGATAAATATTTGATCTTGCTACTCTTGAGTGAACTATGTCACCACAAATTGCAACCCTAAGACCTTCTATCTTTTTTTTTCTNGTGATTATTGTAAGAGCATCTAGTAAAGCTTGAGTAGGGTGCTCTCTTCTCCCATCTCCTGCATTTAACACTGCACAATTAACTTTTTGAGATAAAAGGTTACATGCTCCTGAATCCTGATGTCTAATAACGATTATATCTGGATGCATTGCATTTAAAGTCATTGCTGTATCAATTAGNGTTTCACCNTTTTTAATTGCTGAATTACTAATATTCATAGACATAACATCAGCACCAAGTCTTTTACCTGCTAATTCAAATGAACTTTGTGTCCTTGTTGACGGTTCAAAAAATAGGTTTATTTGGGTTTTACCTTTAAGAATGTCAGTTCTTTTATTACTACTTTGATTGAGTTTTATATAATCTTTCGCTTCATCTAAGATTAGATTTACATCATTGATCGATAAATCTTGAATACCTAATAAATGTTTTTGGGAAATTTTAATAGCTTTGTTGGTTTTAATTGCCATTAAAACCAACTCTATAACTATAATGCTTTACTATAGCAAGTGTTAATTGTTCAAAAAATCAATTGCACCTTGAAGTATAAAGGCTGCAGCATTTTCATCAATTTTTTTCTCTCTTTTGCTAACATTAATACCTATCTGACTAGATAAATTAAAAGCTCCAACGGTTGATAATCTTTCATCCCAAAGAATAATTGGAATATCTATAACATTTTTAATATTTCTAATAACATCGTTTACAGATTGAGCAGATCTACCTAATGATCCATCCATATTTAAAGGATTTCCAACTATAATCCCCCCAATCTCATTTTCATCAACAATTTCTTTTATTTGCTCAATAAAATTCTTGCCAGTTGTTTTATGAATAGTTTTGAAGGGAGTAGCAATCATTCGTTTTTCATCACAAATTGATACACCGATCCTTTTTGATCCAAGATCAAGACCAATTAATCTGGTTTTCTTAGAATTAATTTTTTTAAAATCTTCAATTTTGATCATATTGTATATTTTTTACTTAAGTGATAGTTTGCCACAAATTATTTATCATATGAGTATAGATCTTAAAACAATTAAGCATATATCAAAATTATCCAGAATTTCCGTAGATGAGGAAAGAGCTAATAAATTAGCAAAAGATTTAAGTTCAATATTTGAGTTTATTGAAAAATTAAATGAATTAAAAACTGATAATGTTGAGCCATTAACATCTGTAGCTGAAACAACTTTAAAACTTAGACCTGACGAAGTCAAAAGTGACAATATAAGAGAGCAAATTATAAAAAATTCACCTGATAGTAATGAAGATTATTTTGTTGTTCCAAAGGTAATAGAATAATGACTGATATTACATCCTTATCACTTACAAGTTTGGTAGATAAAGTTAAAAAAAAAGAATTATCATCTGAAGAGATAACCAAATCATTTATTGAAAGATCAGAAAAATCCAAAAAACTTAATACTTATATTACTGATAATTTTGAAAATGCTTTAAATAAAGCTAAGCAATTTGATGAAAAACCTAATTTAGATTTAAAATTACCGGGTATTCCTATTGCGGTTAAGGATTTATTTTGCACTAAAGATGTAAAAACTACTGCTGGAAGTAAAATATTAAATAATTTTATTCCCCCTTACGAGTCAACAGTTACACAAAATATGTGGAATGAAGGTGCTATATTGTTAGGAAAATTAAATTGTGATGAATTTGCAATGGGATCTTCAAATGAAACTAGTTTTTTTGGAAATGTTCAAAATCCTATAGATGAAAATTTAGTACCAGGTGGTTCATCTGGAGGATCTGCATCAGCTTTAGCCGCTCACTTAACACCTATTACAATTGGCACTGATACTGGTGGATCAATTAGACAACCTGCATCATTTACTGGTACCGTTGGGTTAAAACCTACTTATGGAAGTTGTTCTCGTTATGGAATAGTTGCTTTTGCATCTTCTCTTGATCAAGCTGGTCCCATGTCACAAAATGTTAAAGATTGTGCATTACTGCATGAAATCATAAGTTCTTACGACTCAAAAGATTCAACATCAATTGATTTTAAAAGAAATGAATACAGCAAAGAATTAAACAATAATATTAAAGGAAAAAAAATTGGAATTCCAAAAGAATATAGAGTTGATGGAATGCCAGAAGAAATTGAAGAATTGTGGAAAAAAGGAATTGAATATGTAAAAGATTGTGGTGCTGAAATAATTGATATTTCTCTTCCACATACAAATTATGCTTTACCAACTTATTACATTGTTGCACCTGCTGAAGCTTCATCAAATTTAGCCAGATATGATGGAGTAAAATACGGATTTAGAGCTGACGGTATAAACTTAATAGATATGTATGAAAAAACTAGATCTGAGGGATTTGGTTCTGAAGTTCAACGAAGAATAATGATAGGAACCTATGTTCTTTCATCTGGTTATTATGATGCTTATTATTTAAAAGCCCAAAAAGTTAGAAAATTGATTAAATCTGATTTTGATGAGGCTTATAAAAATGTTGATGCAATTTTAACTCCATCAACACCAAGTTCAGCATTTAAAATTGGAGAAAAAACAAATGATCCAATTTCTATGTATTTAAATGATATTTTTACTGTGCCAGTTAATTTAGCTGGTCTTCCAGGAATATCTATACCAGCTGGTCATGATAAAAAAGGATATCCGTTAGGTTTACAATTAATTGGTAAAGCTTTTGATGAACAAAACTTATTAAATATTGCATACGCAATGGAGGAAAAAATAGGTTTTGAAAATAAAATTTCAGATTGGTGGATGAAGTGAGTAAAGATAGTTCAGAATATCTAATTAACCGAGGTGACAACCAATATGAAGTAGTTATTGGTTTGGAAGTTCATGCACAAGTAACCTCGAATTCAAAACTTTTTTCATCATCTTCAACAAAGTTTGGATCTGAACCTAACACGCAAGTAAGTTTAGTTGATGCTGCATTTCCAGGAATGTTACCAGTTATTAATGAATACTGTGTTAAACAAGCAATAAAAACTGGCATAGGTCTTAATGCACAAATTAATAAAAGATCNGTATTTGATAGAAAAAATTATTTTTATGCAGATTTACCACAAGGGTATCAAATTTCACAATTTAAAGATCCAATAGTAGGNGAGGGCAAAGTCATTTTAGATATGCCAAATGGACAAAAAGAAGTTGGTATAGAAAGGCTTCATTTAGAACAAGATGCTGGAAAAAGTATACACGATTTAGATCCACAAAATACATTTGTAGATTTAAATAGATCAGGTGTTGCTTTAATGGAAATTGTTAGTAAACCGGATTTAAGATCACCCGATGAAGTAAGCGCATATATTAAAAAACTAAGATCAATTATGAGATACTTAGGAACTTGTGATGGAAATATGCAAGAAGGCTCTCTAAGAGCAGATGTTAATGTTTCTGTTAGACCTATAAAATCAAAAGAATATGGCACAAGATGTGAGATAAAAAATGTAAACTCAATAAAATTTATGCAAATGGCTATAGAGTATGAAGCTAATAGACAAGTTGATTTAATTGAGGACGGTAAATCGATTGATCAAGAAACAAGACTGTTCGATACCAAAAAGAATGAAACTAGATCAATGAGATCTAAAGAAGACGCTCACGACTATAGGTATTTTCCTGATCCAGATTTATTACCTTTAGAAGTTACCGATGAATTTATTAACAATATTAAATCTAATATTCCTGAATTACCTGACGATAAGAAAAAGAGATTTATTGATGAATTCAATTTATCAGCTTACGAAGCTACAATTCTAGTTTCGGATATAGAAATAGCAAAATATTTTGAAGAAGTAGTAGCGAAGATGGGTAAAAATAGAGATATTAAGTTGGCTGTTAATTGGATAACTGGCGAACTGTTTGCTTTATTGAATAGTAAAAATATTGAAATTTCTCAAAGCCCTATAAGTGCTAAAAACTTAGCAATATTAATAAATTTAATAAAGAATGGAACTATTTCTGGAAAAATAGCAAAAACTGTTTTTGAATTAATGATTGATGGAGATAAAGATCCTCAAAAAATTGTTGAAGAAAAAGGTTTAAAACAGCAAAGTGACCCCAAAGCATTAGAAGCCCTTATAGATAAGATTATCAATGATAATAGAGATAAAGCAGTTGAATACAAACAGGGTAAAGAAAAGTTGTTTGGTTTTTTTGTTGGCCAAGCTATGAAGGCATCTGGNGGTAAAGCTAATCCTCAATTAATTAATGAGCTGTTAAAGAAAAAACTTTAATAATATGGGTGTAAACCTAGATATTTCGGAAAAATTACAATCTTACATTAGCAATTTTAGTTTAAAGTTAAATCCTGTTCAGCTTGAAATAATTAATTACAACAAGACATTAGGTGACATCAAGAGAATGCAAATTGACCCTACACAATGTCATTTTCTTCATCTAATTATAAAAATTTCAAATATTAAAAATGTTCTTGAAATAGGCACTTTTACAGGTCTAAGTGCTCTGTCAATTTCTTTAGCGTTACCAGAAGATGGAAAATTGATTGCATTAGATAAAAATGAAAAAACCAATGAATTGGCTTTAAAATTTTTTAAAAAAGCTAAACAAGATCATAAAATTAAGACAATAGTAAAACCTGCTTTAGAAACTTTAGAAGAATTAAATAAAAATGAATTTGATATGATTTTTATAGACGCAGATAAAATGAATTATAAACAATATTATGAAAAATCTTTAGAACTTATTAAAAAGGGTGGGCTTATAATTATTGATAATGTTTTATGGCATGGTGAGGTAGCTGATGAAAAGAATAATGATAAATTTACAATCAATATAAGAGAATTTAATAAGTTTGTTAATGAAGATAGTAGAGTAGAACAGATTATAATGCCATTAGGTGATGGTATGACTATATGTAGAGTTTTATAATGTTTGATGTATTTGGTTTTTATAAGTTTAAAAAAATTAATTCATTAAAAAAAAATAAAACTTTTTTACATGATCTTCTCATCAAGAATAATATTAGAGGAACTATTATTATCTCAAAAGAAGGTTTAAATGGAACTATATCTGGACAGAAAGAAAATTTAGATGCAGTAATTAGGAAAATTCAACTGTTATTTAATTTTAAAAATTTTGATAATAATAATAAGTCAAAATCTTTATTTCAACCATTTCTCAAACCAAAAGTTAAAATCAAAAAAGAAATAGTTCCTATGAATTTAATTATAAATTCTAAAGAAAGAATTGTATCTAGTCATCTAGAACCTAAAGAGTGGAATAAATTAATTAAAAAAAAAGATACATATATAATTGATACTAGAAAACCATTTGAATACGAAGTTGGTACATTTAAGAAATCAATAAATCCAAATATTAATAATTTTAGAGATTTTCCAAAGTACTTAAATAAATTAAAAAAAGATAAACCTGTTGCAATGTTTTGTACTGGAGGCGTTAGATGTGAGAAAACTTCTGTCTATTTAAAAAAGAAAGGCTTTAATAATATTTATCAATTAAATGGAGGCATTTTAAATTATCTTCAAAAGATTAAAAAACAAGACAGTTTATGGAAAGGTGAGTGTTTTGTTTTTGATAACCGAATAAGTCTTAAACATGGTTTAAAGACAGGAACCTTTAAAATGTGTAGTGGATGCAGAAAACCAATTTCTTCAAAAGATAGAAAATCTAAAAAATATGAGGAGGGTGTTTCATGTCCTAGTTGTTATGATAATTTAACACCTGAGCAAAAATCTCGTTTTAGAATGAGACAAAGTCAGATATATAAGGCTAAAAAATCTGGTCAAAAGCATATTTTTCAAAAAGAATATAAATAAAGGTAAATTTGTCTAAATCTATAAATCTAACTAAAGATCCAATATGGATCTTATTAAGAAAAGTAACTGTTCCAGCAAGTGTTGGATCATTATTTCAAACTTTCTATAATTTAGTCGATACTTGGTTTGCAGGTAAAATCTCTGCCGAAGCAATTGGTGCGATAGCTAAATCTTTCCCAATATACTTTACAATTATTGCTGTTGGCGTTGGAGTAGGTGCTGGAACAAATGCTTTGATTGGAAATTCTTTAGGTGAGAAAAAAACTAGAATTGCTTCTATGTATATTGCGCAATCTCTTATTTTCGCTTTATTTATTTCAATTTTAGTAACATTATTTGGTTTGAANGCATCAAACTTTTTATTAAGTGTAATGGGTGCAGANGCNGCAGGTATTNTTCTAACNAGACAGTATTTAGATATAATTTTTTATGGAACATTNATAGTTCTTATACAAATTTCTCTTAATGGAACTTTGAATGCNCAAGGCGACACNAGAAGTTACNGAAATGTTTTAATTTTTAGTTTTTTTNTAAATATATTTTTAAATCCACTTTTTATTTGGGGGTATGGATTTATACCTGCATTCGGTATTTCAGGNCTTGCAATAGCCACTGTTATTTCACAATTAATTGGAACNATTTATTTGGCCTATAAAGTATATAATTGTAAAATAAGAAAATATTTAAAGCTTGAGTGNTTTATTCCAAAATATAATTATTTAATTTCATTAACCAAACAAGCAGTCCCCGTAATGTTTAGCATGTTGTTCATTGGAGTTGGAATATTTAATATTTTATATTTTATTGGACAATTTGGTGACTTAGCTACTGCTGGTTATGGTGCTGCATTAAGAATTGAACAAGTTTTTTTATTACCTGTTATTGGACTAAATACAGCAGTTTTATCTATTGGCGGTCAAAATTTTGGAGCAAAAGCTTTTAATAGAATTAGAGAGCTTTATTTTAAAGCATTAATTTTTGGATCCTCATTTATGGCCTTAGCGGGAGTAATACTATTTTTTGGTGCTGAATTTTTTGTATCTTTGTTTACAGACAATACTGAAGCAATAAAACATGGTGTAATTTATTTAAAAATTGCTGCCTTAATAGGTCCAATTTATCCTGCTTTTTTTATTACCACAGCAGTATTTCAAGCAGTAAAAAAACCATTGTTTAGTCTTTATTTAAGTATTCTAAGATTAACAGCATTTCCTTTTTTAAGTTTATGGTATGTCATTAATATTAGAGGCGGAGAGTATAAAGATATTTTTTATACTATTATGGCCACTAATTGGATAATGGGAATTGCTGTTTTGTTATTTATTGGTTATTTCTTAAACAATGTATTTAAACAAAAAAAACCTCTTTTTAGTTTCTAGTCTAGCTTTAATCTTTTTATTTTTATTAAATATCAGTAATGCTAAATCTTCTGATATAAAGATAGTCGATGGTGACACGATTCATCTTAATGGCGAAAAAATTAGATTTAGCGGCATAGATACGCCTGAACTAAAACAAACTTGTCTTGCTAATAAAGAAATATTCTTTTGTGGATTGGAAGCTAAAAATTTATTGGCTAAAATTATTGATAACCGTGATGTCAATTGTATTTCTGAAGGAAAAGATCAATACAAAAGGACATTAGCAGAGTGTTTTGTGGGTGATTTAAGTTTATCAAGATATTTAGTTAGAGAAGGCTATGCTTTTGCTTACATTTGCCAAAGAAAACAATAAAGGCATGTGGTCAATGTCATTTGAATATCCTTGGGAATATAGAAAAAAAAATTA
>JGI26080J50196_1001264_pt1 | contig 11073 bp, 9 predicted proteins | sample SaaInl0LU_22_DNA_FD_50196 | JGI IMG/M metagenome (IMG submission 50196)
AGGAAAAGTATTATGATAAGAAATTTAAACGTTATTTATGCCTATGCATCATGATGGGTTTAATAATTTTAGTTGGCTTTTTTCAATCTTGGAATGTTGCGTTATCAATATTTAATTTATGTCTGATATCAGCAGTTATGACAATAGGTGCGAACATGCAATGGGGTTATGCAGGTCTTATAAATTTCGGAATAATGGGGTACACAGCACTCGGTGGTCTTGCAGCAGTTTTAATTTCAGTTGATCCAGTTCAAGAGGCATGGCGTGCCGGTGGTTTTGATATTTTAATGTGTCTATGGCTAATTATTGTAATGATATTAGTGGTTAGATTTATCTTAAAAAATTATGAAAAAAGTAAATTCAGAACATATTCAATTATTGGAATAATAGTTGGAGGAATTATAGCAATTAGAGTTACAGCTGCTCCTGGCATAGAAGCTATTGAAGCAACCAACCCAGCATCAACAGGTTTTCTAGGTGGTTTTGGTTTGCCAATAATTTTTTCTTGGGTAGTTGGTGCAATTTTTGCTGGTGGACTTGCCTTTGTAGTTGGAAAAGTTGCTCTAGGTTTAAGAGCTGATTATTTGGCAATCGCTACTTTATTAATCTCAGAAATAGTAATTGCAATTATTAAACATGAAGATTGGTTAACTAGAGGTGTTAAAAATGTAATAGGTCTTAAAAGGCCTGCACCCTATGAAGTGGATCTTCAAACAAAAGAGTGGTTTATAAAATTAGTTGAAAAATTTAACTATGGTAAATTAAATTTAATTTCTGATCTAACTGAAAGACAACAAGCTCTAAATCAATTAGTCATTGAAGGATCCTCTGTATTTGTAAAGCTTTGTTATTCAGGTTTATTTTTAGTAGTTGTCATTTTGTTGTTAATATTTACTCAAAAAGCATTGTACTCACCTTGGGGAAGAATGATGAGAGCGATTAGAGACAATGAAGAAGCAGCAAATGCCATGGGTAAAAACGTTGTTAAACACCATTTGTTTATTTTCGTATTAGGTTCAGCCATTGTTGGAATAGCTGGAGCAATGTTGGTTACTCAAGATGGATTATTTACACCAGGTAGTTACCAACCGATGAGATATACTTTCTTAATTTGGGTTATGGTTATTGTAGGTGGAAGTGGAAATAATTTTGGAGCTGTTTTAGGTGGTTTTGCAGTATGGTTTTTATGGATTGAAGCTGCTCCAATTTCTTTATACTTAATAAATTTATTTACATCAGGTTTAGATGATGGAAATGTTTTTAAATTACATTTAATTGAAAGTGTTCCTTACTTTAGATTCTTATTAATGGGAATGGGTCTACTTTTAATTATGAGATATAGACCAAAGGGTATACTACCTGAAAAAATTGAAATAAAATAATCTTAGTTATGAAATATATTATTATTGGAGCCGCAATAGCCTGGACGATGTATATGGCTGATAAGTATATTTTTTAAATAAAAAAAACCCCAGCACTAAATAGATAGTACCGGGGTTTTCATAAAAGATTTTAATTATCTTTGTTTTTTAGTTTTAAATTTTCCACCTTTAACTTCTTGCTCTAAGAAAGAACCTTCAGCTTCACCAACGTCAGTAAAAGTAACTCCAGTTGCACCCTCGTAGTCAACTTTTTTACCTTGAGCTAATAAATCTAAACCTTTTTTTAGCTCACCTGGATAAATTTTTGTACCAGGACCGTTTGCAACATCCATTATATTTTTTGCAATTGAGGCTCTATCTGCAGAATTACCAGCCTGCATAGCAAGTACAATTAATGCAGCTGCATCATATGACTCAGAAGTATAAGGACCAGAACTATCAATACCAGCTGCGCTTGCTACATCAGCGAAAACACCAGCACCTTTTCCAGTAGAACCAGGCATTGATCCAAAAGATTTTCTTAGATCTTTTCCAAATGCATCAACCAAAGATTGACCAATCATACCATCTGATAAAATAAATCTATCGAAGGCACCCGAGTCTAGCGATGCTTGAATGATACCTTTTCCACCTTGATCAAGGTAACCAATTACTGCAACAGCATCACCACCTGCAGAAGCTAAAGTAGCAACTTCTGATGAATAGTCTGCTTTACCATCTTCATGAGCAGCAACTGTAGTTACTTTAATACCATGAGCTTTTACTGCAGCTTCATAAACATCTGCTAGTCCTTTTCCATAGTCATTATTCGTATAACTGATTGCTACACTTTTAATTTTTCTATCTTTAGTGATATCAGCTAGAATTTGTCCACCTCTTGCATCNGATGGAGCAGTTCTAAAAAAATAACCATTATCATCTAAAGTNGTTAATCCTGGTGAAGTTGCTGATGGTGAAATCATTACTACACCATTTGGTACAGCAACATTTGAAGCAATTGCACCTGTAACACCTGAACAATCAGCACCCATAATTGCAGCTACACCTTGAGAAATTACTCCCTCAGCAGCAGCAGTAGCTGCAGCTGAATCAACACAAGTTGAGTCTGCTCTTACTACTTCAATTTTTGATCCATTTAATAACGATCCTGAATCTGACGCTTCTTTAAAAGCAAGCTCTGCTGAAGCAGCCATCGCTGGTGTTAAAGATTCGATCGGACCAGTAAAACCTAAAATGATTCCCATTTTAATTGTCTTACTATGTGAACCTGCCATTGCATTTGCTCCTAAGCTCAAAGCAAAAATAGTGGCAGCTGTTAATATTTTTTTCATTATACTTCCTTTTTTATGTAGTTATTTTTTAAATATTAAAAAAGGGATTTAAAGACGAATAATAAAATTATTCAATGACAAAATTATCTTATTTTTTGNAAGAAAAATACTGAGGAAAGCACTATAGCACCACCTATAAATGTTAATAGAGGTGGGATTTCATTAAAAATTAAGAATGTTTGAAATATCCCGAAAATTGGAAACAAAGTATAAAAAGGCATTACATTTCCAACTGAATAAAATTTGTAAAGATAAAACATAGACATATGTGCAACTAAAGAAATTATTATTGCGCTATGAAAAATTAGCATCCAAGTTGTTATATTTATATTGTTTAAATGAAAAATAGTCTTTCCTTCAAACACCATAGATATAATTATTAAAGTTAAAAAACCTGCTAGTCCCATGAATGCATTGGTTAACTTAACATCAAGCTCTTTTAAATGTCTTGAAAAAACTTGTGCAAGTGCATAACACAAAGACATTAATGCAGTATAAAGTAATGCCAATTTTTCATCTTTGAGATTAGGATCATAACCAATAATTATTATCCCAACAAAAGCCATCACAACTAAAATCCATTTATTAAAACTAATTTTTTCATTAATAAATATTGAGCTAATGATAATGGCAAATGGAACAGCTAGTTGAGCTCCAATTATTATAGGGGATACAATCGAAGCTTTTTGAAGAGCCAGATTCATAAAAGTGAAAACACCTGCACCCATGGATAGTGAAAAGCCCAACAAAGGTAGAAAATATTTTTTTTCAGGAATTTTAAATCTCCAAAAAGGAATTAAGCATAAAAAAACAATTCCCATTCTAATTGATGCCATTAGCATTGGAGGAAGAGAAGTGTTAAGAATAAGTTTGCCTACCGGATAAGCACTCCCAAAGATTGCCATGATCAGTAATACTAAAAAATAATGTTTTGTTGTCATTAGTTTAACCCATTGTAAATGGGTCTGACATAGGCTTTTCAGAAGTATTAGACCAAATAGTTTTAATTCTAGTATAATCCTTTATAGACTCAATTCCTGCTTCTTTTCCATAACCACTATCTTTAATTCCACCAAAAGGAGCCATTGGAGAGATTAATCTATAGGTATTAATAAACACTATTCCAGCTCTTATAGCCTTAGACATTCTATGTCCTCTAGCAAAGTTTGAAGTATATACCCCTGAAGATAATCCATATTTATTATCATTCATTTTATTTATTACCTCATCTTCATCAGCAAACTTCATTACTGATAAAATTGGACCAAATAATTCATTTTCTGCAGTTGGTAGGTTATGGTTGTCACATTCAATAATAGTAGGAGGAAAATAATATCCTTTATCTGAAATCTCTGATCTTTTTCCGCCACATCTAATTTTTCCACCTTGTTCAACAGTTGCTTTAATATTTTTTTCAATATTTTCTAATTGTTTAAAACTATTTAATGGTCCCATTTGAGTTTCTTCATTCATAGGTCCACCAAGTTTAATTTTTTTAGCTTTTTCAATAAGCTTATTTAAAAATTCATCATATATTTTAGTATGTAGGTAAAGTCTCGATCCTGCGATACAACTTTGACCGCTTGCTCCAAATATTCCTGCTGTAATACCATTTAACGCATTTTCTTGATCAGCATCATCAAAGACAACCACTGGACTTTTTCCTCCAAGTTCTAAACTAACCTGTGAAAGATTTTCTGCAGAATTTTTAATAATATGTTTTGCAGTCTCGGGCCCACCAGTAAATGCAATTCTCTCGACCAAGTTATGTGTAGTTAGAGCTTTTCCACAAGGTTCACCTAAACCGGTTATGACATTTACAACTCCTTTTGGAATTCCAGCATTTTGAATTAATTTTGCAAATTCTAAAAGAGTAACAGGAGCTAGCTCTGAAGCTTTAATAACAACAGTATTTCCCATTGCTAATGCTGGTGCAAGTTTAACTGCTGTAAGTAGCATTTGTGAATTCCAAGGAATTATAGCCGCAACTACACCAATAGGAATTCTAACAGTTGTTACTTGCATATTGGGTTTATCAATTGGAACAACTGTTCCCTCAACTTTATCTGCAAGACCAGCAAAGTAATCATAATATTCCGCTATATAATTAGCTTGAGTTTTTGTTTCTCGATATAGTTTTCCAGTATCAATTGTTTCTATTCTACCAAGATGCTCTGCATTTTGTCTTAATTGATCTGCGATAGCTCTTAAATATTTTCCTCTCTCAGTTGGGTGTAAATTTCCCCAAGTATTTTCAAAAGCTCTTTGAGCAGCTTTTACAGCTTTATCAACATCTTCCTCATTAGCCTCAGGCACTGTGGCCCACACTTCATTATTTTCAGGATTAAGGGTTTCAATTTTTTTATTTGATGAGGATGCAACCCATTCTCCATCTATAAACATTTTAAAATCTTGAATAGTCATTATTAATTTTTAATAAATTTTTCTATATTAATATTAACATCATCTGAACACTCTATACTACAAAGATGTTTACCATTTTTAATTTCAATAAAATCAGCATTAACTAAATCTTTACAAAGCTCTTTAGACATTAATGGAGTAGACCCAGGATCAAGTGAACCTGTGATTACAAGAGTTTTTGTTTTAATTTTTTTTATTATTTCTAGATCATCTTTATGATTAGCAAATAATTTATATGCTTTTAGAAAATTTTTATGATCATCAGGATTTTTTTGTAAAATATTCATAAATAAATCATAAGTTTTGGGATGATTTTTTAAATACTCATCACTAAACCATCTTTTTAATGCCATTTTAGAAATTGGTTTATTTAATTTTGCTTGGTTATATCTATCCAAAACCAAGGCTCTTTCTTGATCTGACCTTTTGTAAGTTGTTCCAATTAATATTAGTTTTTCAATCTTATCTTCATTTTTAGCTGCAAAATTAAGAGCAATTAAAGAGCCCAAAGAAAAACCAACTAAATAAATTTTTTTAAATTTTAAATGATTTAGTAGTTGATTTAATTGATTTGAAAAATCTTCAAAATATAAATTTTCTTTTAACCAAGGAGTTTTTCCATGACCTAGTAAATCATAAGTTAAAGTTGAATAATTTTTAAAAGCTTCTATTTGAGGCTCCCACATTTGGTGATTTAACCCTACACCATGAATAAAAACTATAGGTATAGAGTTATTTTCATTAAAAGAATAATAATTTTGATTTAAATCAAAATTTGAAAGAGACATGAAATTATTTAGGGTCTAGACCCATTTCTTTCATATCTTGATATCTATCACCAGTTCTAGCATGAGCTCTACCACTTGATGCACCACCAATTGCAATTACAATTTCATTGTCAAACGGAGCATCATGAATAGTAAATTCATGGGTCAAATAATAAGGCCTTAAACCTGCATCAGTTTTGTGCATCATTGGTATTGAAATTTTAGAGCCAGCTGGACCCCTCGTATTAGTAAAACTTAAATAAGAAGTTCCTCCTACAGCATCTCTAAATTTATTGCCAAATCTAAGAGTATGAATAAATGCAGAAGCATGCTCAATTTCACCATTCAGTCCAACTACTCCAGCCTTACCATAAGCTAAAATTTTTTCTGGTGAGCCAATTTCTTTGATAAGTTCAGGAACAAGTATGTCTCCAAGTTTAGGTGCAAGATCTAAAATTACAGGTTTTAAATCTTCAACAAAACCTTTGCCATCCCATGGGTTTTTAAATATTGCAGCAACCGAAACCAACAAAACAGGTTCTTTGGCTTCTTTGCCACCTTCAATAAAAGTTTTATCTACAAACTTTGTAAACTTCCTTAGTTCTAATGCCATTAACTTGCTTTCTCCAAACTGATATTTGAAGGTTGTATTTTTGGCATTACCTCATCATTGAATAGTTTTATACTTCTCATGCAAGCTTCATGATCTATACCTGGAAAATTAGACCACACTTGAAGGTTTTGTAAATTAAGTTCTGATTGCAGTTCTTTAATTTTACCAACTACATATTCAGGAGTTCCAAACAACAAATTTCTTTTATGTAAGAACTCATAATTTAATAAATCTAATTTATGTTTTGTCTCAGGCAGTTCCTCACCTGGATCCATATGATTTCCAAGGCCTCTCCAATGACAAACCCATCTCATATAATTGATAATATGTTCACCAGCCATCTTTTCAGCCTCTTCCATTGTTTCAGCAACAAACATATCTCTTACTAATGAAACACCTTCACCGAGAGCCACATCTCTATTCTCAGCTTTTGATTTTGCTTCTTGATAAATTTCAAATCTTTTTTTCAAAGCTTTTACTGTAGGTATCCACATAATAGTATTAAGACCATTTTGCGCTGCCCATTCAATTGATCTTGCTCCATCAACGACTTGCCAAATTGGTGGATGTGGATTTTGTTTTGGTTTTGGAACAACACTTATTTTTTTAATTTCATTTGTTTCAGTATCTAAGAACTCTTCACTTGGTGGACTCATATCATGTTGCCAAACAAAATTTGGTGATGGATAAGTATAAAACTCACCTTTGTGGCTAAAAAACTTTTCCGTCCAAGCTTTTTTCATAATTGTTAAAGTTTCTTCAAATAATCTGAAATTTTTTGCCTGATCTTTTAAATCTGCTTCCTTATTCATATTGATAGCTTCTCTTCCATAAATCCCTCTACCAATACCAACTTCAACTCTTCCATTAGATAGTTGATCTAGTAACGCGATATCTTCAGCTAAACGAATTGGGTTATGAAAAGTTATAACGTTACAAGCTTGACCAATTCTAATTTGTTTTGTTCTTGCAGCTGCATCAACACCCATCATTAACGGGTTAGTGCAAGACTCCATTCCCTCATGATTAAAATGGTGCTCAGTGTACCAAATAGAGTCCCAATTATTTTGATCACAGTAAGTTGTGATCTCTTTGGTTTCATCTAGCAATTGACTGTATGGCTTATGATTCCAATTTGTTGTGTTACAGAAATATCCAAATTTCATTCAAACCCCCTAAATTAATTTAATTTAAGACGACTGATCCCACTTTCGTATAGTTTTTGAAATCTTACGACGAGTTATGTATCGTTTTTAAAAATCTTAATTTAACTAGACAATTTAATCAATATATATTTAATCAATCGGACAACATGAAACTGAACAAAATTGAGCCAAAATATATATCAAAATCTAATCCAAGGATTGGCTTAATCACACTCGCTACTGATTTTAGAATCGAAAAAGATTTTAATAATGTGCTTAATGGAAAAGATATAGATTTATATTGTAACCGAATTCATTGTTACAACCCTTTAACCAATGAAACTTTGAAAAAAATGGCAGATGATATTACCAATGTCACTAAAGATATATTGCCAGATCAGAAATTAGACTGTGTTGCATATGGCTGTACTTCTGGAACTATAGCTGCTGGATACAATTCAATTGTTGAAAAAGTAAATGCCGCAAAACCAAATACTAAAGTAACGACACCAATTACTGCAGCTATCAAAGCTTTAAAGAAATTAAATATAAATAAAATTTCTATTTTCACCCCATACACAAATGAAATTAATAATTCTGTTGTAGAATATTTTAAAAATGAAAATTTTGAAATTAATGAATTATCTTATTTTGATATACCTTCTGATTTAGATATAGGAAAAGTTGATGACAAGTATTTATTTGATGTTTTAAGTAAAATTGATGTAAGTGATAGCGATGCTCTATTTGTTTCTTGTACAGCTCTTCCCGTATTATCTTTAATAAATGACCTTGAAAAGAAACTTGGAAAATTTGTTGTATCAAGCAATCAAGCTTTAATTTGGGATAGTTTAAATCAAGTTAACTCGAATATTAATGTTGTAGGGTATGGAAAATTATTTAATAATTAATTTATGATTTTTTCAAAAAACGAATATCAAGATAGATTAAAAAAAGTTCAAGCCTCAATGCAAAAAAAAGGTATTGAGCTATTAATTTCTCAAGACCCATCTAATATGAATTATTTAACAGGTTATGATGCTTGGTCTTTTTATTATGCCCAGTGTGTCATTGTGCATGTTAATGCAGATGAGCCAATATGCTTTGTAAGAAATCAAGATGCAGGCGGTGCATATATAAAAACTTATTTAAAAGATGAAAATATTATTAAGTATGATGAAAAATATATTCATACTTGGCCATTACATCCTTACGATGCATTAGTTGATTTAATTAAAGAACGAAAGTGGGATAAGCTTTCAGTAGGTCTTGAAATGGATAGCCATTATTTTACTGCCTATTGTTATGAAAAAATAAAATCAGGATTGCCGAATGCAAAAATTTTAGACTGTGAACGATTAGTTAACTGGGTCAGAGTTGTAAAATCAGATGCTGAAATTAACTTGATGAAAGCTGCTTCCAAAATAGTTCAAAATGGAATGAAAAAAGCATTTGANGTTATTAGTCCAGGTGTCAGACAGTGNGATGCTGTTTCAGAAATTTANTCTTCNTTAATAAAAGGAACNCCAGAATTTGGAGGAGATTATGCTTCTATAGTTCCGATGTTGCCAACAGGAAAAGGNACATCAGCATCTCATTTAACATGGACAGATGATAAATTTGTAGAAGGAGAGGCAACTATTATTGAGCTTTCAGGCTCACATAAAAANTACCATTGTCCAATGGCTCGAACAATTTTACTTGGAAAACCAGATCAATTNAAAATNGATACAATGAAAAAAACNAATGAGGCACTTCAAGCTGGTATTGATGCTGTTAAAGCTGGTAANACTGCTNATGATGTTGCGCAAGCATTTTGGAAAATANTAGATAAATATGGAATTGAGAAAACCTCAAGAACTGGCTATTCAATAGGGATTGGTTATCCACCNGATTGGGGTGAGCACACTTTAAATATATCCAAAGGTGATATGACTGAGTTAAAACCTAACGTAACATTTCATATGATTGCGGTAATGCAGTTTGGTAATTGGGGTGTTGAAGCTTCAGAGTCNATTAGAGTTACTGAAAATGGTGCAGAATTGTTCTGCAATCTTTCAAAAGACTTGTTTGTAAAATAGTCTTTTTTACCTGTTGAATTATTCTCCAACAAATGTTTAACATGCTTACTTTATGGCAAAAAATCCTGAATTCGTTAAATTTGATAAAGTTGATAAAAGCTACGATGGAAAAATATTAGTCGTCAAAGATCTTCAATTAGATATTGAAGAGGGTGAGTTTGTAACAATGTTAGGACCTTCTGGTTCTGGTAAAACTACTTGCTTGATGATGTTAGCTGGATTTGAAACACCAACTCACGGTGAAATNTATTTAGATGGAAAAGCGATCTCAAGTATTCCTCCACANAAAAGAGGAATTGGTATGGTATTCCAAAATTATGCATTATTTCCTCACATGACTGTTTATGAAAATTTAGCATTTCCATTAAGAGTTAGAAAAATTCCAAAAGATGAAGCNGATAAAAAAATTGATAAAGCATTATCAATGGTATCCCTTCAAGGNTTTGCATCTAGAATGCCAGGCCAGCTATCAGGAGGTCAACAACAAAGGGTAGCCGTTGCAAGATCTTTAGTGTTTGATCCTCAGCTAGTTTTAATGGATGAACCACTAGGAGCGTTAGATAAAAATTTAAGAGAAAGCATGCAATATGAAATCAAACATATTCATGAAAGCATTGGTGTAACAGTTGTTTATGTTACTCATGATCAAAGTGAGGCTTTAACAATGTCAAATAGGATTGCAGTATTTAATGACGGTAAAGTTCAACAACTTTCAAGTCCAGATGAGTTATATGAAAAACCAGTTAACTCTTTTGTTGCAGAGTTTATAGGTGAGAATAATACGTTTGCAGGAGAGGTTTCTGAAATTTCAGGAAATAAGTGCAAAGTTAAAGTTTCCAATACAGAAATTTTAGCTAATCCTATTTCAGTAAAATCAAAAGGTGAAAAAACAAGAATTTCTTTAAGACCAGAGAGAGCGTTAATAAATCCAAGTAGCGATATGGATAATATTCACAGTGGTAAAATAGAAGAGGTTATTTACCATGGTGATCATACAAGAATAAGAATCAATTTACTTCAAAACAATCAATTTATTTTAAAAGTTCCAAATAGTTCGTCCAATTTAGATATAAAACTTGGTAAAGAGATTAAAATTGGTTGGAATAGTGAAGACGCTAGAGCTTTAGATCCTAAATAATTTTTTAAATTTCCTAATAACTGTGGCTAAAAAGGCCTGTTGACTCATACCACGTTAATTGTTTTACTTATGTTTTAAACGTTTAAACGGAGGAAAAATGAAAAAACTAAGTAAATTGTTACTAGCTATTTCTTTTGCTGTTTCTATGGCTACTTCGGCATTTGCAGTTACTGTAGTGTCATGGGGTGGAGC
>JGI26080J50196_1001274_pt1 | contig 11056 bp, 16 predicted proteins | sample SaaInl0LU_22_DNA_FD_50196 | JGI IMG/M metagenome (IMG submission 50196)
GTTTTTTCATTTTTAAAAACACAAAAAACTTTTTTTATTTTTTCAGAAACTTTTCAAAGAAGAAAGCGTAGAAAAAAATAATTTTTTTTATTTTTAATTTTAGAAAAATCTCATAAAAACATTTTCCGGTGAAACGTTACCACAAGACCAATTGTAAACGTAACAGTGATTATGACCGTTACCCTCCATAAATTTTGAATCACGAAGTGTACTGTGTTTTAAACCAACGTCGAGTGTATTATAAACATCGAAACCCGCATTGCGTGCGAGAATCGCNGCCGATTTAAGCTCGTCACCCGTGTCATAAAACATGTATGCCTGNTTCACNCGAATACCAGTTTTGACGGAAGTGTATGGAACACAGTAATAACTCGTGACGTGTCCCGCCTCATCTATGTATGAATGTACCACATCTTTGATTGAAATCAACCACCGTGTTACGTATGCCTCGTCTATGACGGGTGCTATCGCATATTTAGACAAATGTCTATTGAGTATACGTGTTACGCGTGGTACGTCTCGTTTCATAATAAACGAGTGTGAAGTACCCCCGATGAGACGATGTGGGCGTTCGCGTTCTTGTGAAAATTTAGCCTTATTGAGTTTGGGTACATTGAGAAGTCTGTGCCAGTACCGCGTCTTCGCGATGGGTGTGGGTAACTCCGCGACAGCCGTATACACGGCTTGCCATATTCCGACCGCGTTAGCTCTTCTACGTATTTCGGATATGAGCAGGGGCGCGAGGCGTTTGTTTCGAATCGTATCGTGTACACACAGAAAGTTAATCTGTAGAACGTCGACGACTTTATCGTGTATCCTATATTTAGAAGGTACACCCGAAATAAAACCAACGAGCTTCCCACCACTTTTGGTTCGAAGTCCGAGGTTCCAATCTGGTTCAGTGGCCCATTCCACGAACTCTTTCGTGTATTCGAGTGAAAAGTGTTCGTCTCGTATGTAATGTGCACTCAGTAGATGCGCCGCCTCGTCAATGGAACACACAGACCATTCATATTCTTCGGGGAGTTCGATGGGTGTTTCACTGTATGTTCTCGAAGAATCGATTTCACCTATATAATCCCCGTGTGCACGTGGCATGGGTTGTGTATTCCAAAATGCGTGCATTTATATCAATACGTGATTTGTTTTTAACCTGGCTTAAAGTTTTAACACGAGTATTTCTTAGAAAATGTCGCTCGAACAAGATTACACTACCGTCCCCGGTCAACTCTACGCCTGTCTTTCCGTGGTAGGCCCAGAGTGTCCACAAAAGAATGATAAGTTCGGTATCAAGATTCGTGGTGCGTTCAACTCCCGCGAAGAAGCCGCGTCTCACGCGAAGCGTCTCCAAAAGGAAGACGCGACGTTTGATATTTACGTGGTCGACATGTATAAGTGGCTATTGATTCCACCCGACCCGACTGCTATCGAGGACGTACACTACACGAATGAAAAGCTCGAGGCGTTGATGTCTGGATACAAGGAAAACCAACAAATGGCGGCGAAGATGTTTGAAGAACGTAAGCGAGACATGATGGATACTGGTGCGAACACATTCATCAAGCCGGGTGACGAAAACTCAAAGTATTACACGAAACCCGATGAAACGCCAATCAGTCACCCAGCCGAAGTATTGGAACGATTGAAGAAAGAGAAGCCAGACGTCATCATGGAAGAACTCGTCAAGGAAGCGGATGAAATCGTCGCGAAGGAAATTGAGGAGCGAAAAAAACTACGAGAAGCTGAAGAGTCAGCGGAAGCGCAAATCACCGTAGCAGAAGACAAAGAAGAAGAAGTGAACTCGAAGTAAATAAAAAAATGAGCATATAATAATTATGTTGACCATCGCACTTAACGTGGTGACCATACTTATCGCGCTATACATATTCGGTTTAAACACAAGAGACCGTCAGGTCATGGAACTTAAACGGAAGATGGAAGAAGAAGATCCATACGTGTCTGCAACAGAAGTCGCAGAAGCTGCATCTAAAGACCCTCTCGTTGTGAGTCGGGCGTATTTCCTAGAATCGAGGGACGAACCAACGACTGATTTCAAAGGATTCTCATCCTGGTCGAAGGATAACTGGTTGCATGGTTTTCCCCATGAAGAAGCCTAATATAAAAGCCACAAAAATAATGGTATACGCCGTTTTATCGAGTGTCGCAAATATATCAACCTTTTCAGGCTGGTATTGGTGATGCATAGGTGGAGGTGGGGGAGGTGGATAATAATACATGGGCTCTTGTTCTTGTTGTTCCTCTTGCCCGCGTTCACTCTCTTTATCCATGATATCGGGTGTGTATTCGATTGGATTTCCTATATCACTCTCCATTTATAATCTGGCGAATTATTTTTTTAAGTATATTATTCCTCATCTTCACTCTCGCAATCATCATCGTCTATGACAAATCCGGCCAAATTCCCGTTTTCGTCAGCGTCTTCCTCATCATCATCAAATTCGGATTCGGTTTCGGATTCAGAGTCATAGTCATCTTCATCGAAGTCCTCGTCTTCGTCGTCGGTGAAATCATCCTCAACATCTTCGAAAATTTCGAGTCGTTCCGGTTGTTTGGAAATTCGCCCTGAGCGGGTTCTAACTGTACTCATTTGTATACGATTAGCATTACATCTTTAAGTCCTTCTATATGTGTTTTCAAATTCGGCGTTTATCTTTACTATTAACTCGTGTATCTCCTCAACGACCGATGTATCACCGGACACGGATTCAAGTGCTAAATCTTCTAAATTTACGAGTCCGCGTTCTAAAAGTTTTCTCGATATATCTTCGTGTCCACTGTATTCTCTCGCCATGTTTATATTGGCGAGAAACTCTCTATAGAGAACTTCACTCAGNCCNGAATACTTGTGTGTCTTCCTTATGAGATCATCGAGTATTGTTGGGGATGTACCCCTCTTTACGAGTTTAGATGACATGTATATGACTGCGATGAGAAATGCAAGTGCTAACATCTATAATTTACTTGTTATTTTATCTATGAGCATATGTGCGCGATTTTTGCATTTACAGATTCGCTTAATTTCGCTTTTAGATATCGAAAAGGTACACATCTCCTCGCACACTTTACACGTGTAATCAGAAGACACTGTGTATTTCCTGATACCTTTGTCTTTTTTGATCTCTCGCACTGTCACGTCACATCCATTTACCATATACTTTTGAATGTAGTTCTTGAGCTCATTTTTAACTACATCATCTGGTTTCGGTGGCGTTGGAAGTCTCTTCGGGGGAGGTTTATACTTTGTGACTTGAAGTTTATCGACTATCGTCGGTGGTAATTGGTGTTTTCTACCCGAAAAGTCTTTGCAAAATCCATAAAATCGTCCGCGCATGGTCTCACATCTACAGAAACACTTTTGAAAAATGGAATCCCCTAAAATGTAAAACCATACATGATTTGAACCGTGTGCTCTTTTTGTGTTTTCACAATACCTCGAGGTCGTGGCNACGAGATAACTGTTTTTCTCCTTGTATACATTTTTTATGCGTGCATGTCCTTGGCCTTCCATATTCTTTCGTATGAATGACTCGAGAAGTGCACACGTTTCTGGGTCTTTGAGTTCATTCTTGAGTTGTGCCGCTGTAAAAGAGCCTTCGGACTTATTGGAAGCCCCCTCTATAATGTTTGGTTCGACACCTTCGACTCGGAGTGTTGCCATGTACATAATTTCAACCGTTGGTTCGGAAGATATTCGTTCAAACATGGCGAGTGGTCCATGCTTGTAAACGAAAACGGGGAGATACTCACCCTGTATCTCCTTTCCATTGTTGCATTCATGACACCCCTTTCCACCGCAGTCTTTGTGTGTGACCCACTTGTGTGAGAATGGCATTCTGAACCCACTCCCACGTGTGTTTCTTTCGCTACTTCCATACACGGACAAATCTACGATTTCATTCCAATCTTTGGAACCATACACGAGATTGAGTGTGCCAATCACGTGCTCCCTGAGAGCGATGGCAGAATCTCGATTGACGGGAAAATCGGGCCAATTGATGTGTACACCGGTCTTCATGAGGTCACCCACGGGTTTGGGCTTCGCGACCGAAACGAGTGCATTCTTACCACCATATTTAGANACTTTATCGCATATGACCTTGCATACTCGTTTTATTTCCTCTATAGTTAACGAGTCGTCATCCTTATAATCNAGATCCACGAAAAAATTATATGCATCNACCGTCTTTTGTTCGACGACGTATATTTTCTCATTTGCTTTCACACATTCCACATATTTTTCATAAAAATCAGTCAATCTATCAAACGGCACGGATAGGACTCCACCGTCCATGAGCACGTGTGATGGATTGGGGTTTTTTTCAAAGAAGCCATGAATCTTACACCACTCCTTGAACATACTTACCAATACATAGTTTTATTCTTTTAATCTTCTTCGTCTTCTTCAAAGTTTCGCCACATCGTCCGTCTATATGAAACGTCTGGATATTGTGGTTCATCTTCTACGAGTTTCTTTTTCAATACCAAAAGTTCGTACACTTTGTCTTCCTTGTGTTCTTCAATAAAAGCATTCGCTTTCTTGGGTGTGTACGAGTGTCTATCGACGAGGAGTTCATGTATTTGCATTAAAATGTAGTTCTTGGACTTCATTATTTAATAGCAAAGGATTTTCTATCCAAAGATGTAACACATGCATAAAATTCTGGGTTTTCTAGAATATTCTTCATGATGCGTTCCCATTGTTTTTTTACCCTGAACTCTTGAAGTGTATCGAACGACATGAAATCGTTTTCGTCATGTGTGCGTTTGATGGGTTGTTTTTGTATCTTTTTTGCTATTGTTTTTTGTTTTTCATCGTTAAATTTCCTTACAAGTTCCACTTGTTCTGGTTTCGTGTAATTCACGAAAAACACGAATACGTTATATTCGAGATCAACCGTGGGACTCTCNTTTACTGTAAATTTAAAGTCCGTATACTCGCCNCGTTTTAAAGAGACCACACCACGAGTCTCTTCTTCAAGTTCTCGGAGGGCACACCGAATCGGATTAAAAATCTCTCTTCGGCGACACCCTCCGGTCACGAATATCCAATCCTTAAAGCGCTTATCTCTCACTGTGAGGAACCTTGGTTTGTCTCCCGTAAATGTTACCGGTATTGCGATTGCTTTATATTTTTTCATTGCGATGTCGCAAGTTATAATCGTTGGAGATGTTAATTATCCCCTGAGTCGGCAATTTTATTTACGGGGACTGGTTCTTCATCGTCATCATCGTCTCCCTCTTCGATAACTTGCTGACGTGGTGGTGGTGGTGGTTGGTGTTGCGCTTGAACGATTTTATTACAGAAAGTTTTGATACCTTCGATGTCGGATTTCGCGTTGGTGAATTCCTTGTACATGTACACCGTCGCCGCAATGCAGACGACGATGGCCACGATCGTGAGTGTTTCTCGATCGAAAGACAACATATTTATGTAATAGAAACGTTGAATCTTTTTAAGTAGCTTCCTCATGATTCACGGGAGCTATGAATTTTTCGAGTGTCCTGGATTTTGGATCGTACGTGAGTACGAATACAAAAGCCAAGAGAAATATATACTTCCAGAGCATTTGTTATTAGCCTGTAAATAAATTTAGTTCGAGTACATCAAACCACCCATACCGTTTTCAACGCGGAGGATGTTGTAGTTGACGGCATACACGTCTTGGCCCGCGGTGAAAGAACCACCGGTAGACACGAGACGCGCGGAATCCAATCGGCTGAAGTTAAGAGAACCGGTTGGTTGCAATTTGGAGGTTTCGAGGCAGAATGGGTACAAGAAGTAGTTACCCGCATCACCTTCGATGGACGACGCCGCCGTGTGATAGTACAGAGACGTTTCCGTGTAGTGTGGAACGGTTGGCTTCGAGTCCGTCACATCCGTACCGTTAATTTGGAGCTTAATGCTACCCGTAGCGATACCGAGCGACGTGGCGTCAAACACATTAGATGACGCCAAGAGCTTGATTGGGTGATTGAAGTTGAGTTCTTGCATGGCACTACCCGACGCGATGGACTTTTGCGTTTGGGTGATGACCATGTTTTGTGGCATGGACGCGAGAGTCGTGCGTTCATCGGTATCTAAGTAAATGTATTGTGCGTGGATTTCGTAGTCATTGGCCACTGGCGTATCCCACGTGATGCGCAATTCCACATCGTGGTATTGGAGGGCGATCAATGGAATCGCCGATTGCCAGTTTTCGCAGAAGGAAAATCGAAGTGGGTAGAATCGAGTGGTGCTCGTGGAAGAGCGGTCTGGACCTTTGCTCGTGTTTTGGGCCATAATGGTTGGCGCGATGTACTGTGAGAAATGCGACGTTTGATCATCAATGACTTGACCACCAATCAAGAGTTCAACCTTCTTGATTCTGCTCGCCCATTGCGCCTTGGTGAGCGCAGCTGGAGTACGTTGCGTGATGTACGCGTATCCGAGGAGATCACCCTTGCGTTCAAAACGAACGGTAGAGATACCACCATTGGTTGGGATGCCCTGGAGCACTTGGCGCTCCACAGTTTGGGCGAAGTTCGTGTGACGTCGATAGCTAGAGCGGAAGAAGCTGACTTCGGGCTGGCCGACAAGATGCGCATCTTGGGCACCGACGGCGACGAGTTGGGCAATACCACCAGACATTTTATATATATTGAGGTTATTTTTTTATGTGGGGTTATCACATGAATAAACATACTATTGCTCTGGTGCTATCTACCATCGCTGGGTACGCGTATTATCAAATCATGGAGGCATCGTTACCGACCGAGTCGAACTGTAGTTACATGGCGGCGCCCGTGACGGACCTACTGGCGTTTATCTGGGGTTTCGTGTTCGTGGCGTACGGATTTCAATACGATAATGCGATTTTGACGTTCATGGGTGCGAGTATCGTCGTCGAACACGTGTTTCAGCTGAAAAGAAAAGTATAATTTTTACAACCTGGAGAGATTCTAAAAATTAACGGGAATCCCGTTTGCCCCCAGAGAGTATCGATCTCTCTTCTTGGACTGTTTATGTAAAATACTAAATCCACATTCTACCTTTGAACTATGAGGGCTTTACAATAGTATGATATATTTATTTATTCAAAATCGCGCGCAAATGTTCTTCGGCTTGTTCTTTTCTATCAAATATACCTAGATATTTTCTTTTGTACTTAAGTGCCCATTTATTAAGAACTTTATAAACGCATCCTTCTCTTTTTTTATTTGTACCATCTGGTTTAATAAAATTTTCTGGATCTTTCGTGTACTCTTTCAATACTTCTATGGCTTCATCTTTATTGTTGAAAGCGCCATTAGATAAGTATACCTTTTTACCTTTATTTGTTATACATGGTGTATAACCATTTGATAATTTTTTTACAAAACCTGCGTAACCATCCCTGTTAATTTTACTTTTGATTAAACCATTTGATATTTTATTCTTTAGTAAGTCGGATAATTCCTTTTTATTGTTACCACCTGCTGAGCAATTATATCCATTAGGTGCCAATGAATTGTAATACTTTATCCAGTGTATCTCCCTTTCATCCAATAATTCATTTTGTACGGTCTCTAATATTTCATAAACCATTTCATCTCCATATTTATTTATGGCTCTTTTAAGTAATGTACAATTTGATGAATTTTGTTTATGGTGTCTAATTCGCGCCTTTAAAGTGTTTATAGTTTGACCTATGTAGACTTTATTTGAAGGGCTCGTTATCTTATAAATAATACCCATATACTGTTAATTGCATTTATATTTTTAAATATGGAACAACACATTTAAAAAGATAATCTCACCTACAGAGATTCGAACTCTGGTTGATCGGTTAACAGCCGACATTCCTAACCACTAGAAGATAGGTGAATGGGTCCGGCCTACCCGATTCGAACGGGTGACCCATGGAGGGTTATATCATACTACTACAATCCATTGCTCTTCCATCTGAGCTAAGGCCGGATAAAGCTCCCACCTGGAGTTGAACCAGGGTCGTTGGATTTGCTTCCCTTACTGTCAAAGTCCAAAGTGATGACCACTACACTATGAGAGCCTGGGTTGAAGAGGGGTTCATATACCCACTTCATTAGTATTACTTTCTTTTTCTTTAACCTCATTTACATATTTAAAATGATACATCACTAATGAAAATAAACCGGCCGATACATTCGTAATTATCATGGGAATGACTAGGTAATGCACGGAATATACGAGCGCTAAAACGCTCGCGACGAGGTTTAGATGTAAAAACGAATAATTTATGGCTTTCGCATCACTATTTTTGTACACGTGTGTGACCTCCGGTATAAACATGAGTGTTATTATGATAGAACTCGTGAGTCCTAATACATCCACGGCATTCATCTCGACTTCTTTAATTCATCGATTTCTAGTTTAAGCTCCTTTATGGCTTCTACGAGAAGACCTACCATGTTCCCATAGGCGAGGGAATAATCACCTTTTTCGTCCGCAATTACAGCTTCTGGAAGAACCTCGAGAACTTCTTGGGCGATGAGACCTGTGTAACGTTTACCATCATCTTTACGCGTATACGTGTACCCATTAAGTTTTTCAACTTTTTCGAGTGCGTCATCGAGTTTAACTATGTCCTTTTTATGTCTAATATCCGAATATGCAGTGACGTTGCCTACACAGTAAAGACTCCCACCACATGTCGCGTTATTATTTGAAAGATCCCAGATCCACGGCCATTGATTATTAATTTGTGACCAATCTTGAGTATCGGTACCACCTCGTAAAATATATAATAGGTTACTATTGTTATGTATCATCCCTGACATATGATTGGTATCCCTAAAATAAAGGGTTGGTGATTCACCTCGAATGATTGATTTGTTTCCATCTGCGTAGATATAATTTGAAAAATATCCCGTAGTCGCACTTACCGTACCACCACTTTGGTTTGTGGCGGTCGTCGCGGTCGTCGCGGTCGTCGCGGTCGTCGCGGTCGTCGCGGTCGTCGCGGTACCAGATAGATCTGCCGTGATAGTACCCGCACTAAAATTCCCAGATGCATCTCTCTTAACGATCGTATTCCCCGTATTAGCACTGGTAGATGTGGTTGTCGCAGAATTTGCTAAACCCAGGAAACTTGAGATAGCCGCGGATGTACCATGGCGTATGAATCCATCATTATTGGTTTCTACGCAAACTTTGCTAACACCACTAGAGACATCATTTGGACTTGTGTTGAAGTAATTAGCGTATATATATCCAGCTGAGCTTCTCCGAACGATTGTGTTATTGCCGGCACTGGCACTGGCTGTGATAGTCGCAGAGTTTGCTTGATTTGTTATAGACGATGCGACCCCGCTTAGATTTGCCGTGATAGTACCCGCACTAAAATTCCCTGAACCATCTCTCGCGACGACCTTGTTGGCTGTATTAGCACTCGTGGCATCTACGTTGAATGTTCGAGCTGTACCACCATTATACGCAAAACCAGTTAAATATGAGCCCGGAGTGAGTGTATTGGGTGTGTTGGCTGTTATGGTTATGTTTCCTGTACCATCAAAACTCACCCCATTGATGTTTCTCGCCGTTTGAAGAGCTGTGGCCGTGGTGGCATTGCCACTTAGAGCTGCCGTGATAGTACCCGCACCAAAATTCCCGGATGCATCTCTCGCGACAACCTTGCCGGCTGTATTAGCGTCCGTAGCATCTACAGAGAATATTCGGGCTGTACCACCATTATACGCAAAACCAGTTAAATACGAGCCCGGAGTGAGTGAGGTCGACATTGAAGCCGTGATAGTACCCGCACTAAAATTCCCGGATGCATCTCTCGCGACAACCTTGTTGGCTGTATTAGCACTCGTGGCATCTACGTTGAATGTTCGGGCTGTACCACCATTATACTCAAAACCAGTTAAATACGAGCCCGGAGTGAGTGAGGTCGACATTGAAGCCGTGATAGTACCCGCACTAAAATTCCCTGAACCATCTCTCGCGACAACCCTGTTGGGTGTATTAGCATCCGTGGCATCTACGTTGAATGTTTGATTTGTGGCACCAGTGTATGCAAAACCAGTTAAATACGAGCCCGGAGTGAGTGACGAAGAACCACTCACAGTTCCGGTGGCGGTGACACTCCCACCAACCGTCAAATCTGACGAACATGCAATTTCACCAGTGACATCGAGAGTTTTCGTTGGTGTACTTTTATTGATACCAACTCTACTTTCACTCACATCGACAACGAGTTTATCCGTACCCACAACTAAATCGTTTGAAAGATTCAAAGTCTGGCTAGTATCTAGATTTTCGAGTGGGATGTATATTATGTTACCCATACCCGAATGATTTGTGCATTGATAATACAACTTTATTGGTGCATTCATTGGTACCGTGAATGTTAATTTACCTCCACCATTGTCGACTACACCATTTGTATAAGCAGTGCCACCTTGGCTGGTTCTTATTTGGAGGGGATGCGAACCATAATATGTGCTGTTATCAAACACATATACTTGACCTCGTAACAATGTGAGAGTTGGATTATTCGCGGCCGTAGTAAATCCCGGACCAATTACTGTGTATGCGGAAATCCCATTTATACCAAAACTATATTTTCTGGAAATCAAATCTCCATTACCGCTAATAAATGACGCGGACACATTATTACCAATCAAGTTACTATTGACCGTGACCGCAGTGACGTTGTTGCCAATCACATTACTATTGACCGTGACCGCAGTGACGTTATTTCCAATCAAGTTACTATTGACCGTGACCGCAGTGACGTTATTTCCAATCAAGTTACTATTGACCGTGACCGCAGTGACGTTATTGCCAATCAAGTTACTATTGACCGTGACCGCAGTGACGTTATTGCCAATCAAGTTACTATTGACNGTNACCACAGTGACNTTATTNCCAATCAAGTTACTATTGACNGTNACNGCAGTGACNTTGTTTCCAATCANNTTACTATTGACCGTGACCGCAGTGACATTATTTCCAATCAAGTTACTATTGACCGTGACCGCAGTGACGTTGTTGCCAATCACATTACTCTTTGTGGTAATCGATTGTATAACA
>JGI26080J50196_1001284_pt1 | contig 11004 bp, 3 predicted proteins | sample SaaInl0LU_22_DNA_FD_50196 | JGI IMG/M metagenome (IMG submission 50196)
TAGCAATTGATGATACTGAATTTGCTGAGCATGAAGTTTTGCAATTAAAAGCTACCTTATCAGCTCCTCATTCAAAAGAAACTATAATTTCTTATGATGTTATTGAAAATGGTGCGATTGCAGAGCAGTACTTAGATTACTTCTTTGCCTCAGAAGCTGGAAATGTGAATTTCGTAAAACCTGGTTGGGCAAGTGATACCGATCCAGAATATCAAGACAGAATTTCTGAAACCGTCTGGCTAACAAGGGGGAAACAACATGGTGTTTACAATGCAAATAACCAAGTCTCTCAACAAAGACAGCAAACCTCTGGAATTATGTTAGCGCTCGGAAGTATAGAAAATTTATCTGAGCTAACCTTTGAGAGTATTTCTCGATGGGGACNAAAATTTAGAGAGGACAGGNAATNNTAATTGGTTAAANAAGGAGTGTGTTTTGTATTTAACTGAAACNAAAGANTATTATANNTTTATAATGACTTCATGGGACAGAGGTCGACAAGGTGGTTTTAGTTACACTCGTTCAAAAGGTTCAATTAAGAATAGTTTGGAGTTTGTCATTCCTGCCGGGAGTTCCCAGGGTAGCGCATCTATAACAGGTGTTGAAGACGAGCTTATGAGCGAAGGAACAGAGCAATTTAGCATAAAGTATAATTCAATTACGAATGGAACCTTTACTCAAACAGAGGATATAACCTTAACAATTTTGGATAATATTACCACAATGACGCTTCGTGAAGATGTCTTTACAGGAGTTCAAAACGGTGATTTTTCTTGGGGAGATTTTGATTCAGATGGTGATAAAGATTTAGCTTTAATTGGTGATGCTGGAGCAACATTGATTTCCAAAGTGTATGAAAACACTAAGGACGAAAATGGCAAGGTAGTATTTAAAGAACTGGATGTTCAATTCACAGGTGTAGGATTTGGAGCTGTTGAATGGGTAGATTTGAACCAAGATGGTAAAGTAGATTTATTTATTTCAGGTGTTGATCAAAATTTAGCCGTTAGATCACTTGTTTATATTAATAAATCAACCGAGGGTAGTCCATCATTTGAGTTGGTAGATACCTATAATTTTCCTGATCTTGTAGAAACATCTCTCGATTTTGGAGATTTGGACAATGATGGAGATGTTGATTATGCGATTACAGGATATGATAATGATCAAAATCTAAAAGCTTACTACGGATACCAAAATTTAGAGACTTCTAATTTTGAAATTAAGGATGCAAATTTTGAGGCTTTTGTGAATGGTGAACTTCGTATTGTAGATATCGATGCCGATGGTGACAATGATGTGATTTATACAGGAGGAAATGAGACTACAGGAGAAAGAGGTGGCGTTATCTATAACACCTATGTACCTAATGACAATTCAGATTCGGGTAATTATTGGGATTCATGGTGGCAAAATGACCAACTGAGATCAAAATACAGTACCCTCGAAATATTCAAACCTCAAGATTCAAAAGCCATTGGATATATGGTGATGGGTGAAGGGAAAGGATATGCCGTTAACTCGCCTCTTGCAGTACCCCAACTTAAAAATGGAGACATCGCTGCTGGTGATTTTAATAATAACGGAATTGATGATTTCTTATTCACAGGTGAGACCTCTACTGGAGAAGGATATACAAAATTATTCGAAGGAAAGAGCAAGCCTATTCTTAATGCAGAAACAAATACTTATGATTCCTACGTGGCGTCTTCGTTCACTTTTGATCCATTAATTAATTCTTCTGTAGAGTGGGTAGATTATGATAACGATGGTGATTTAGACCTCTTCATGACAGGACTAAAAATCGGAGTTGGAGAAAAAACCTATTTGTATGAAACTGAGGTAAATAATAAAAAGAATGCCAAACCAGCCCTCATAAACGGCTTGGATGCTAATTTAATTGGAAACGGTGTCGTAGAACTTAGTTGGTCAAAACCAGTTGATGATTTTACATCGTCGTTGGGATATAATGTAAGACTGGGTACATCTACAGGAGGATCAGAACTTTCTTACACGGTTAGTAATATAGAAACTGGAGATTTATTGATTTCCAGAAGTCCAAATAATTACAACCTCTTCTATCAAACGAAACTAGAACCAGGAACCTATTATTGGTCTGTACAAGCGGTAGATCAAGGGTTAAAAGCGGGTCCTTATTCTGAGGAAAATTCATTTACAATTGTATATGATTGGAAAATCCTTAACCAAGGAGGATTGTTCGATAAATCGATTTCAGCAGGTCAAGACCCAACATTAAAAGTTGTAGATATTGACAATGATGAAGATCTAGACGTTATCATTTCGGTAGATAATCGTGTTAAGTTTTACTCTTATGATCAGGGTATTTTAGAGAGTACTACCATAAATAATTTTAATGAAGATTATGGGAATGTTAAAGAAATTCAATTTGCTGATTTTATGAATCAAGGAGCAAATAGTTTATTCATGTCTACAGACAATAACCTAAATGGTCTAACACTTGGTCAAACACCTAACTATGAAGAATATATAAGCAACGAATATAATGAAGCTTCAGGGAATTGGGAAAATGATGTTGTTGTTACTGTTTTCTTAGATGGAACACGAGTGTATAGATTCCAGGATGGATCTTCAAGAATTGATTGTAATTCTGAACCGTGTGAAGTTCCTGAAAAAACGAATTCACTTGGAGTTTTAGCACAACAATCAATTGGTAATCTGGAATTGTTTGAAGAAAAATATGGAATTGCAGACTTTAATAATGATGGAGTCAACGAGATTTTCGTAATAGGTGTAGACAGTGAGGTTGATGTATTTATGAATGTTAAGTTCTATATGTTTTCTTATAATATAGCAAATAATAGTTTTGATAAAACTGATTTAACAGATCAAATAGCAGATATCGGTAGAATTAAAGGCCCTTCTTTTGATTTTGGTGATTATGATAATGATCAAGATTTAGATATTATTATTAGTGGAGATAAGATCGTTGGAACCAGTATTACTAAGGTTTTTGTAAATGTTACTGAACCAGGAGAAACGGACATTAAATTAAATGTATCTGAAGATATCATTACAGGAGTTTCCAATGGATCTACCGATTTTATTGACTTTGATTCAGATGGTGATTTAGACATCATGTTATCCGGAACGGATGATACTGGGATAGATATCTTTGAAATTTTAGAAAATGATCAAACAGGTTCATGGCCTTCAGTTGAAACAAATCTCCTTCCGATGAAAAATACAAATGTTGATTTAGGAGATTTTAATGGAGATGGTTACATAGACATGTTGTTGTCTGGACAAACTGCTTCAGGTGATAAAGTTACCAAGTTAATGGAGTACACTCCTGCGGCAGGATTTATTGAAAGTAATTTTGATTTAAGTGATATTGTTGATGCTCGTGTCGAGTTCGGAGATTTGGATGGTGATGAAGATCTTGACTTTGTAATTGCAGGTAAAAACAAAGAAGATGAAAGTAAAAGTATTTTTAGAACCTACTTAAATTACAGGAACGAATCNTACTTGATTACGAATCCACCGACTTTTCAAGATGTTGATTTTATGGTTACCCACGAAGACAATAAAACTCAAGTAATCATGAGGGAAAATATCTCTGTGGCATCCATTCTTTTAGAATACGAAAAAGAGGTTAGTTTAGATTTTGGTGCCACGATTACTGAATTATTAAATTTGAGTTCTAACGGGAATCCACTTACTGTAATCACGAATAAAAATAATGTGATTCTATATGGCGATGTAACCAAAGCGTTTAGTAAACAAGATTTCACTACGGTTCTTGTTCACAATAATGAAAACTCACAGGGAGAAGTAGGCAATTCACTTCAACGAATTTTGAGTGTGGCCGCTTTAAAAGATGATAAGTTAAAGTCAATTACAGCAGATTCTAAAATCTACGATCCTAATACTGATGATTTAGCATCTTTTACAACTAAAACCAGTGGAAAAGCCAGTAAAAAGACCAAGACAAAAATATTGAGGAGTTCATTATTTTCTAAGAATAGCTCTTCATCAACGAATGCAGACGATACCGTTGCAGATGCTCAAAACACCAATGTGAAGCCAGACATGCCATTCCTATTGAATTCAAGTGTTTTAGATGGCGTACTTGACAAATCTTTAGGAAAAATATTTGTTGAGCTGACTTGGAACAGTGCTGTTGATGACAACACAGATTTGGAAGGACTTTCTTATGCAATTAAAATGGGAACCTCTCCAGGAGCTGAAGATATTGTTTCATCGAACTCTTCAGTAAATGGAGTAAGAAAAGCCGCAGGGAAAGGTAATGCAGAACACAATACCAAATGGAAAATTGCATTGAAACCAGGAACTTACTATTGGTCAGTTCAATCTGTAGATAACGGTCAAACTGGTTCTGAATTTTCTTTTGAAGATGTATTTACTGTTAGTGAAGATAATTTACTTTATGAACTTGGAGATTCTAACGGAGATGACTCTGTTAACATAGCAGATATCATTAATACTGTCGACTTTATGTTAGGAACTCAACTTTCTAGATTTATAGAATATGCGACTGATGTAAATGATGATAATGTGGTAAATGTTCTTGATTTAATGGGTATTGTTGATATCATTCTTAATCCTAAGACAACAACTACAAATAACTCAGTATCCAGTACTAATAAAAATGGATCTAGAAAAAGGTCTGTTGATCAAATAGACTACCGATCTAGCAAAGCTGTGGGAGATGTCTATCTATACTGGGTGAATGAATCACTATATATGGATAGCGAACACAAGGTTGGTGGATTACAAATGTCTATCAACAACGATGCAGAGGTTTTATTCTCTGAAGATCTAAGTGTGTTAAACAAAACGAAGATTCAAAAAGAGGGAACCTACGATATGCTAATGTATAGTATTGATGCAACTCCACTAGATAGCACGTCAGAAATTTTAAGATTTTATGGCAACCAAGATGAAATTGATCTTAATTCAATTATTGTCTCTACAACAGATGGTGGTAAGCTCAATGTGATAGTTCGTTCTTTATCTGTAGATGATTTAATTGATTTAGATTCGTTCCGTGTACTCGAAATTTATCCGAATCCTGTTACGGATGATATTTTAAACATCGAATACTTTACTCCTACATCTCTTAAAAATCAAACTATTTCAATAATAGATTTATTAGGAAGAGAGATCTACAAAAAATCAAATGTAGATTTATCATATGGTAAGCAAAGTATTTCCATTGACTTGAAAAACATTCCGATAGGAGTATTTTTCTTAGAGTTCTCTGTTGATTCAGTTGATAAAAAAGGAATTAAGCACATCTCTAAATTCATAAAACAATAAGTCAAGATATGCGAAATATTATTATGTATTTCTGCTTTTTAGTAGCAGGTAGTAACATTATGTCTGCACAGAACTACTTTTCTATGGAAGGTAAATCTGTGCAACAAGATGTTGATTTTGAATTCGATATTTTTGTAAATAGTGATGTCAAAGTCGGTGCTTTTCAGTTCGATATAGAATTTGAGGAATCCTTTTTAGAGTTTGGCACAGTTCCAGTCACTTCTTTGATTGAATCATTTAACTTAAGTTACAAGCAAATAAACAGTCAAACGCTTAGGGTGATCGGATATACAACAGACAATCAGAATATCTCTTTTGACAATACCCCGATTTTACGAATGAAGTATAAAAGTCTCAAAAATCCAGCAGATATTTCTCCAACCATTCGAGACTTTGTTGTTTCCGATATTTCTGGAAATAAAATTGACATGTATTTTGAGACCAATACGATAACGATACTAGGGCCTAAACTATTCATTGAAGTAAAAAATATTGATTTTGGTCAACTGCTTGTTGGTCAAACGTATAATACTTCTTTTAGCCTTTATAATACCGGAAGTGAAGGATTAGTTGTTTCCAAAATTATTCTTCCAACGGGAGTTGTATCAACCGAAGAGCTTCCTTTTACAATCAATCCTAGTGAAAATAAAAGTATAAATTTAAACATAGACACTTCTACTGAAATTGCTATCGACGGTATTATTTCATTCGAGACGAGTGATACTAATGAAGATAGAGCCGCTCAATCGGTATCTATAAAAGGAACTGTTTTTTCAGGGAATGAATTGTTTTTATCTTCTCAAACGGCTATTCGTGGAGAGCCTACNGAAGTTAGCCTCTTGCTAGAAAATCAGAAAGAATGTTTAGGCGTTCAGTTTGACTTAAAATTTCCGGAAAATTTTATTTTAGATACGAATAGTGTAGCATTGACAGATCGTATCTCGGAACATAATTTTAGTGTAAATAATATTGGCAACAATACTTACAGATTTTTGATATATTCTTTGTCAAATCAATTAATTAAAGAAAACCAAGGAGCTCTATTAACCTTTGAGGTTACTCCTAATGATGCAGCAGGTCAATATCAAATTGAAATGTATGAAGCTGTAGCCATGGACGCTACTCAAAAAGATATTTTGAGTAATTATCATGGAACAACCCTTGAGGTGACTGCTCCAACCTTAGAAATTACTCCCTCTGAAATTAATTTGAATAACTTCAATTCTTCAGTTCAAAAGGACTTTAGCTTTAGTTTTTATAACAGTTCTTCTTTGAATTTAAAAATTGATAGTATTGTTTACAACAAGGATAAGATTTCTTTTACTGAAATGGAGTTTCCTATAACCATTAGTCCCTTCAGTTCTCAGACTTTGAATGCCAATTATTCTTCAACTACTTTGGGTGTATTTGAAGAGACCATAACCATTCATCATAACGGGCAATCGGTCTCTGATAACCTTACGGTCTCAGGAACTGTGCTCTCACAAAATTATCTTTACAATGAGGACCTTGAAATATTTTTTGATGATACTGAAATACTTCAAGTGAAATTATTAAACGAATTGCCTTTGAGAGGATTACAGTTTGATTTATCAGTAGACCAAAACATAAACATAGATTATGAAAACATAGAATATTCCTCAGTATTTGACGGATTTTCTATGTCTACTTCAACTCTAAGTAATGGGAATCAACGCTTTTTAATATACAGTGCGCAACAAAAAACAATTCCTGCTGGAGATAGAACTATCGTTAAAATACCAGTTTATTTTTCAGATATATCCAATTCGGGTTCTTTTCCAGTGAGTTACAGCCAAGTATTTCTTTCCGGGGCAAACAATTCATATGTTCAGACTGAAGCACCTATGAATGGAGATGTGATTCTCGTTACAGAGACTTCTCCCGTACTTACAGATCAAACGATTGTTGTTCTTGAGGATGAGGTAGTGATTTTTGATCTAATAGCTACAGATAGGGATGGTGATGAACTAAGTTATATTGTTCCCGAAATCAGTGCTGAAGGGGGTGTTTTGAGTAACTCTGGTAAAGAAATAACATATGCTCCAAAAAAAGATTTTTTTGGTACTGATGAATTTGCATATGAAGTCACTGATGGGACCAATGTATTGACTGGTAAGACGACCTTTAATGTAACACCAGTAAATGACTTACCAACAATTAATGATTATTCACTTTCAACAAAACAAAATAATGCTGTAGAGGTCAAATTAACTTCGATAGACGTAGACAGTCCAAACTTGACTTTTGAAATTGCAAAAGAAGCTTCATTTGGAGTTGCTGTTATCAGTGCTGATACTCTTAAATACATTCCAAATCAAGGGTTTCATGGTTTAGATGAACTTTCTATTAAATCTTTTGATGGAAGTGATTATAGTGAAAATGCAACGGTATCGATATCTGTTTCTAAAAATAAGAATGCTTCCCCATTAGGAGCGAATTTAAATTTAACAACAAATCAAGATGAATCCGTATTCATAAAATTAATAGGGACAGATGCCGAGGGAGACCAAATTTCATTTGAATACACTGAGGCCTCTAATGGAGTTATCGCTCCAACCGAGAATTCAAATATTATTGAATACACGCCCAACGTCTCTTTTTTCGGAGAGGATTCATTTACGTACACAGTTTCCGATGATGAATCTTCAAGTTCATCTTATACAATCGGTATACTCGTCTATGAGTTGATCAATTTAAGTCCAACTCTTTCATCAACAAACACAGTTACATCAGCTGGAACTGAAGTTTCTGTTCAACTGGTTGGGAATGATCCCGAAGGATTGAATTTATCCTTTTCAATTGCAAAGCAAGCAGAAAATGGAACCGCTACGATCTCTCAATCAGGTCTCTTAAAATATATCCCTGGTAATGGATTTACGGGGAGTGATACTGTCAATATTTTGGCTAGTGATGGAATTAAAACTTCAGATCCTGCTCAAGTAGTTATTACGGTTGAAGAAGCAAACAATACTCCTCCAGTTGGTATTTCAAATTCAGTAAGCATCTATAATAATACTTCAAAAAATCTGATCTTAGAAGCCTTTGATTCTGACAACGATCCAATTACATATACCTTGAAAACTTCACCATCTACCGGAACCTTATCACAAATTACAGACAGTCTTGTTGTGTATACTCCCAAGGTAGGTTTTTCTGGTGAAGACACATTTGAAATTATAGCTAGTGACGGAAAAAATGAAAGTACCCCCTTTAAATTAGATATAAATGTAATCGAAACAACGAACTCAACTCCTGTTGCAATTTCATATTCGATGACACGAAATCCCGCTAAAACTATCAAAGCTATAGATTTTATGGTTACTCATGAAAATAATATAACGAAGGTGATCACGAGAGATAATGTATCCGTGGCATCCATTCTTTTAGAATACGAAAAAGAAGTGAGTCTAAATTTTGGAGCAACAATCACTGAATTAGTGAAATTAAGTTCTAACGGTAATCCCCTCTCTGTAAAAACGAATAAAAATAGTGTGCTTTTGTATGGAGATGTGACCAAAGCGTTTAGTAGACAAGATTTTACGACGATTATTGTCCTCAATGCAGAAAACTCAAAGGGGGAAGTTGGGAATTCACTACTACGAATTAAGGGGGTATCTGCTATAAAAGACAATGAGTTACAGTCCATTTTAGCAGATTCTAAAATATATGACTCTTATACAGACGATTTATCTCCTTTACAAACTAAAGACTACTCATTTGAAGTGAAGCTATATGGCTTAGATTCTGATCCTATCGATAAAACAAATCTCTCTTATACTGATATCGATGTCATAAATGGTCAACTCGTCGAGCAAAATAGTAATATTATTAAGGTAGTTCCTGTGAATGGTGAAGTAGTAGAAGTCTCCTTCAAAGTAAGCGATGGAAAGGTTAGTAGTGAGGTTGGAAAAGTTACTGCTAATTAGTTAAAATTCTATTACAAAAGCTTCTATACCCACAATATTTGAAGCCAAGTGAATTAAATCTCCAGAGGAAACTTTGTTGTCATTATTTATGTCAAAAATTTCAGTGAATGATTCAGGCATTGTAAAACCTTCAATGTTTACAATAAAAGATGCTAGGTAGATTAAATCAGTTGCACTAATTTCACCATCGGCATTGATATCCCCTGGACCTATAATATTAACATATTGAGTGATTATTTGGCTATCAGAAATCCCATCATTTAATATAAATTTAAAGGAATCAGTTCCGTAAAAATCTACATTAGGCGTGTATTTTAGTATTCCATCGACCAAGTTAATTTCCCCGTTTTTAGCTTGACTCACGATTAAAGAGGACACTTCATCTCCATCAGCGTCTTCGTAAGTTGGTTCAATAATAACATTGTTACTATTGTACCCTACCACACTAGTTATATTAAATCCGATGGGAGCATTATTATCTATTTTTTTGATCGAAATGATTCCCTGAGAAGTAGCAGAGTTTGATGTTCCATCAGACACATAAAAACTAAAAGTATCCTTACCATAAAATTCACTATTAGGTACATAGGTTCCTATTCCCTGTTCATTGATTGTGATGACTCCGTTGGAGGTTTCTTCAACTAAGGTGTAGCTAAGATTTTCATTATCAGCATCATATCCAGAAAGGTTAATAAGTACTGATTCGTTTTGTATACTAGTTGCTACAAACGGGTTCCCTATAGGGACATTGTTCGAAAGCTTTCTTATGGATAACCCAATGGTACTTTCCTGACTTTGTAATCCTGATGGGTCTTCTATCTTGAAAGTAAAAGAATCTTCTCCAGAAAAACCTACCTTAGGACTGTAAACAACCAAACCAGAATTATTATCTATTTCGAGTGAACCGTTTGTTGGTTGTGTCTGAATGGCATAGGTTAATACATCATTACTATCTGAGTCAAAACCATTCAACTGAACATTTATTGATGAATTCTCTTTTAGTGAATAATGATTGTTATAAGCAGTGGGAGCTTGATTTGGTTTTGAAATTACCTCAATAAAAATACTTGAGGGTTCGCTGTTGTTTATTCCGTCATTTGCAACAAACTGAATATTTACAGTTCCTGAAAAATCTTGATCGGGTGTATAAGTTAAAACCCCTGTATTTGAATTAACTCCAACCAACCCGTTGACTTCAATATTATTAAGCAAACTAAATGTTAAATCATCTTCATTTACATCCAAACTGATAGAATTTAGATCTAATTCTATTTGTTGGCTTGAATAAGTTGCTATTTTACTGTTGATGGTAAAAGGAGCAATTTCTTGACCGACTATTTGATTTATTGATAATATAAGTACGAGTGTTGAAAATAATTTGCTATTCAAAATAATATGTTTTATACTCAAAGTTACAAAAAAATTAGTTTATATAAAATTGTACCTCTTTATAAAATTGAAATTATATGGCTCTTATATTTTTTTACAATTATCTGCCAATATCAATATGGTACTGAGCTCTTTTTCTTTTCAAAGGAAAAAAATGAGGTAATTAAAGAATACATCATTTTTAGCTTTTGACAACAGAATCTAACAGTATTGTTTGAAAGGTTTTTGTTTAATTTTTTTGAGGCCTCTTAACTTCCATTAATTCTGCATGAATTGTTCCAACCACGATCTTTGCACTCACTTTAACCGGAATTCTATTTTCATCCTTAGTAACCCAAATGGTAAT
>JGI26080J50196_1001300_pt1 | contig 10922 bp, 12 predicted proteins | sample SaaInl0LU_22_DNA_FD_50196 | JGI IMG/M metagenome (IMG submission 50196)
TGATTGATCAGCGTTTTTCCAAACGGAGACAACCCTTGCCAACGTTTACGAATATCATAGGATGAATCACTAATATGATTGCTTTGTGAATGCGCTAACGTGATATAACGGATCCCACGATCATAAAAGTGTTGTAAGTTGGCTAAATCACCTTGTATCGGTGAGCCATTTTCCATGCCTAAAGGAAGCGAAATCAATCCTTGGGTAAACTGCTTACGCACATCTGCAACNGNGGTCGCAATAGCAAATTTATCTGGCGCGCGCGCAACGATTGCTTCAACCGTATCGATTAAGGTGTTAGCTAACTGAATGGATGCTTTGGAGTTATCCAAACTAGCAGGGACATAAATCGACATAAAGGGCGCATTTAAACCGCCTTGTACTGCACGAGGGTAATCAAAATCACCNTCAGCNGTCGCTTGAGTCACATCGACCCAGTGTTTATTAACCCGATAAGGCACATCTATATGACCATCAACAATAATAGCCGATTTGGCAATCCGNTGTGCTTGGGTTAACTCNGTTGCAGGGGGCTTAGCTGCACAGCCCGANAATCCTAATGCNGCAAGTAAATATACCGCNGTGACACTTGTACGATTTTTCATCATCCGTCAATCCTTGTTGGTTAAAATCTACACATCTATACTCTAACATAATTAAAAAAATAGAAAAATCTCACATTTTTGTAACAATTTGAGGATATAACATGACATTACGGTTGAATTTTCACATAATCATCCCATAACTTAACTTACTATAATAACAACGAGAATATTTCCCATGGCGATGAATTACGTACCTTTAGATAAAGCCGTACACAAAGATATAAAACTATCTACGAAAAATGATTTTGCATTTACACAAAACACTCACCTAGCCGCTGCTTCAATCGTGAGTTTGCACAATTAGCCGGCGCTATTCCGATGGTATTTATCAAGGACGAACAAACAGGCAATCACCATACAGTATGCATGTTAGGAATCGAAAAAGAATCGAACCTATATTTTGCTGAAGGTCGTTGGCAGGCACCACAAGTTCCTATGAATATTCAACGCTACCCATTTGATATTCGTCCGGATAACGGTAATTTAGGTGTGTTCATTGATGATGCGTCTACATTGATCACTGATGACGGTGCTCCGTTATTTACGGCTGAAGGTGAAGCTGCTGATTTATTAAAAAATCGTTTAGAGTTTTTAGACTTCTTAGCTAATTCAGAGCGTTTAACGCAAGAATTCATCACTAAAGTGGTTGAGCTTGACCTGTTAACTGAAATTGAAATCCGTATGGTAACTGATGCCGGTGAACGCCGCGCAATTACGGGCATGTTAAGTATCGATGAAAACAAATTATTTAACTTGCCTGACGAAGAAATCTTAACGTTACACAAAAAAGGCTTCTCTGGAGCAATTTACGCATTAATGATGTCTTTAAGCCAGTTGAACCGTTTAGTTGAATTGTCGAACAAAACTGACAAACCAATTCGTTCATTACAAATTGTTAATTTAGCTGCTGAAGCTGCGGCCAAAGCGAAAGCTTTAGCAGAAAAAGACGCTGAAGCTGCTGATAAAGCATAAGTCGTCTAGTCGACATAGACTAACTACTTCATATTGTTAAAAAAAAACCACTGCCTAAAAGCAGTGGTTTTTTTTTTACCTATTATTTATCGCGATCCCGACGATGACCGAGCAGAGTGTCAGGGCGTTTTATTTGTTTATTTGTATTGACGTGGATCAGATTAGGCAATAAACTTACAAAAGTGGGTAAAAGTGGCAAAAAGTGGATCATTAAGACATACGGACATGTAAATGATTAAAAACCTGTGACAAAAACATAAAAATAATAATCTTCCACCACGCCATCATTACCAAAATAAAGTCTCAATAATACTAAAAAGGGTCTTGGAATGTTCCGCGGCGCAAACGCAATCAATCTAGATGTCAAAGGCAGGGTGGCAATACCAACTCGGTATCGTCAGTCATTGCTAGATGATTGTGCCGGGCGCTTGGTGTGTACCATTGATACCGTACAAAGCTGTTTGCTACTTTACCCACTACATGAATGGGAAGAAATCGAGTTAAAACTTCAAAAACTTTCCACCACTAATCCTCATGAACGCCGAATTCGTCGCCTTTTACTTGGTTATGCCATGGAAGGGGATATGGATAAAAATGGCCGTTTTCATCTCTCTACTCCACTGCGCCAGCATGCCAAACTAGATAAGCAAATTATGCTAGTTGGGCAATTAAATAAATTTGAAATTTGGGATGCTGATGTTTGGCAACAACAAATTGAACAAGATATTCAGACTGAACAGCAAGGTGATTTTGAGCTAACCGAACGCTTACAGGACTTCTCATTATGATGGATCCCGCCCACACGTCGGTGCTGTTGCACGAATCGATTGCGGGTTTAGATATTAAACCTGATGGTATTTATATTGACGCGACATTTGGCCGAGGGGGTCATTCAAGTCATATTTTACATGGTTTATCAGAAAATGGTCGCTTGATTGCATTCGATCGTGATCCAAGTGCTATCAAAGCCGCTGAACGATTCCAAACTAATCCCAGTTTTTCGATTGTGCATAGTGCATTTTCACAAATGGATGATGTGTCACCAACCAATGAGTTACATGGACAAGTCGATGGTATTTTGATGGATCTCGGTGTGTCTTCACCACAATTAGATGAATCAGAACGTGGTTTTAGTTTTTTACGTGATGGACCACTTGATATGAGAATGGATACCAGTTCTGGGCATAGTGCTGCGGAGTGGTTGATGTATGCAGACGAACAAGATATTGCGCAAGTAATCAAAGAGTTTGGTGAAGAAAAGTTTGGTAAACGTATTGCCCATGCCATCGTTAACACTCGCGTGCATACCCCGATTACGCATACCTTACAATTAGCTAAAATCATTGCCGATGCAATGCCTGTTAAAGATAAACATAAACACCCAGCCACACGGGCTTTCCAGGGAATTCGCATTTACATCAATAGCGAATTAGACCAATTACGTGATGGTTTAAAAGCAGCAGTAAAATTGTTAAAACCAGGTGGCCGTCTAACCGTTATCAGCTTTCATTCGTTAGAAGATCGCATGGTTAAACGTTTTATGCGCGAACAAAGCAAAGGTAAACAAGTGCCGCATAATATGCCCATTATGCAATCCGTTATTGATGCTGACAAAGTGCTCAAATTAGTCGGTAAAGCGACAAAACCAAGTGCCGCTGAGATTGCTCTTAATCCGCGGTCTAGAAGTTCGGTGTTGCGAGTGGCTGAAAAACTATGACGCTCCAACGCATGAGTTTAGTGGATATTATGTTAACGGATTTGACCCGCAATTTTACGCGGGTTTTGTTGTTTTTAGCCGTTATGGGAACCGCCTACAGCGTAGTACTCAGTGCGCAGTATAATCGGCAGCTATCGATTGAAGTAGAAGCCTTGATGCAAGAACAGGATCGATTGGATGTAGAGTGGCGACACTTAGTTTTAGAACAGAGCGCATTGACCGAACATAACCGCATCGAAACGTTGGTCAATAAAAAATTAAATATGAAGCGTCCGGATGCAGACAGTGAGATTGTGGTGAAAATCGAATGACTAAGCAATCTAAAGCAGCTAAGACTACTCAACTAGCTCAAGCGCCTGCTACGGTGTATTGGCGGTTTGTGTTTGTTGTTATTTGCATTTGTTTAGTGTTTACCGGAATTGGGGTCAGAGCCGCTTTTATTCAAGTGATTGAGCCAGACCAGTTAATCAAACAAGGTGATAATCGCACTAAACGCGTGCGTGAAGCTGCTGCTCACCGCGGTCTGATCATGGATCGCAACGGTCAAGAGCTTGCCGTGAGTATTCCGGTTCAAGCAATTTATGCCGATCCTAAAATCATCGCACAACAAAATTCACTGGCTGACGTGCGTCGCTGGGATGCATTAGCCAAAGTATTAAAAAATGATACACAAGCCTTAATGGCAAAGGTCAGTAATCCCAAACGTCGGTTTGTGTATTTGCAACGGCAAGTGACGCCTGCAATGGCGAATTATGTGGATGAACTGGATATTCCTGGGGTGTACTTACGCGATGAATCTCGTCGTTATTATCCATCTGGAGAAGTCTCAGCACATGTAATTGGCTTTACCAATGTGGATGATAAAGGGATCGAAGGCATTGAATATTTGTTCAACGACTATTTAACCGGTACACCGGATAGACGTTATATTCGTCGCGATGGTAAAGGTCGCCAAATTGAGTTGTTAAAAGAAAAAGAAGGTAAAAAAGCCAGTGATTTAGTCTTAACGATTGATCAACGAATACAAGCACTGGCTTACAAAGAGATTAAAAAAGCACTCACGGTCTATCAATCCCGCTCTGCTTCTGCTTTAGTGATTGATGTTGAAACTGCGGAAGTCTTGGCAATGGTGAATGGCCCATCCTACAACCCTAATAATCGTAAGAATACCGGTGCGCATCGAATACGCAACCGTGTTGTCTCGGATGCCTTTGAACCGGGTTCTGTAGTAAAACCTTTAGCGGTATTAAGTGCATTAGAATTTGGTGTCATAAAAAAAGACGACATCATTGATACTAATCCAGGTTGGATGCGCTTGGGCGGGAGTCGAGTGCAAGACAGCCGTAATTATGGTGAATTAGACTTACGTAGCATTATCCAAAAATCGAGCAATATTGGAACCACAAAACTGGCTTTGTCAGTACCCAAAGAGTTTTTATTGGATACGTATTACAACATGGGCTTAATGTCGGATACGGGTATGAGTTTACTAGGCGAAAGCGCTGGCTTATTTCATGAGCGTAGTCGTTGGTCAGAATTTGAGTTAGCGACATTATCATTTGGTTATGGTTTATCAGTGACCACAGCACAACTCGGTCGCATGTATACCACGTTAGCCAATGGTGGGGCTAACCGTGAATTAACCATTATCAAACACAATAACCACAAACAAGCAGAGCAAGTCTTTAGCGCTCAAAACACGCAAGCCGTATTGGAAATGATGGAAAGTGTGACTCAAAAAGGGGGGTCTGCTACTAAAGCTGCTGTTGCTGGTTATCGCGTTGCCGGTAAGACGGGGACCAGTCGTAAAGCAATTGCAGGTGGTTATGGCGATAATTATGTCAATATATTTGCTGGTGTTGCACCGGTTTCAGACCCCCAAATCGTAGTGGTCGTGCTAATCAATGAACCCGGTGGAGACTTATATTATGCCGGAGATACGGCTGCACCGGTATTTTCAAAAATTATGGGAGGCGCATTACAGTTACTGAATATTGCGCCTGATGGTTTAGAAGCAACGAACGTTGCTAATCTCACGTTTAATCAATAGGTAAAGCTCATGATTAATTTATCATTATCGGAAATTGCCCACCAAGTTAACGGAACGTTAAGTGGCGACGATCTTGTTATTAGCGGAGTATCAACTGATACCCGAGCAATAGCTCAAAATGATGTGTTCATCGCCTTAGTCGGACCTAATTATAATGGCCACATATTTGCAAATGAAGCACGCCAAAAAGGCGCGATAGCGATAATTGCTTCTGAACCCGTTGCCGCGCATATGCCGGTAATTCTAGTCGAAGACACGAAAATCGCACTGGGTTTAATCGGCGCATATGTCAAACAACAAGTAAATCCTAAAACCGTTGCTATAACGGGTAGTTCAGGCAAAACCACCGTAAAAGAAATGACTACCGCCATATTAGAGCAACACGGCAAGGTATTGTCCACTGCCGGTAACTTTAACAATGATATTGGTGTTCCACTCACGTTATTACGTTTAGAGCCACAGCATGAATTTGCGGTCATCGAAATGGGTGCTAATCATTTAGGCGAGATAGCTTATACCACCAATTTAGTTAAGCCCGATGTGGCGACTATCGTCAATGCAGCGGCTTCGCATTTAGAAGGTTTTGGAAGTTTATTTGGAGTTGCTAGAGCTAAAAGCGAAATTTTTAAAGGACTTGGTAAAACCGGTGTCGCTTTATTAAATTACGATTCGCAGTTTTATGATTTTTGGCACGGTAAGTTATCTAACGAATTCATTTACTCATTCTCTTTAGGCTAAACCAGGCGGTAAAGCAGATTATACCGCATCCCAAGTTGACTTGGCGTTTAATGGTTGCGCGCATTTTATTATGCATACTCCAATTGGCGAAATGAATATTGGATTAACGATTCCGGGCATGCATAACGTTAGTAATGCATTATTAGCTGCAGCGTTAGCAATAAACGTGGGCGCTAGCTTAGAAAATGTACGAGATGGGTTAGCGACAATGAAAAACGTAAAAGGACGTTTGGATGTTAAACAATTGTCAGAGCAAGTGCGTGTTTTGGATGATTCCTACAATGCTAATGTGGCTTCGGTAACCGCAGCGATTAAAATTACTTGCAAGTTATCAAGGTCGCAGGATTTTGGTGCTAGGTGATATGGCTGAGCTAGGTGATAAGGCTCGACATTACCATGAAGAAGTCGGTGAATTAGCGCAGCGTGAAGGTATTGACATGTTGTATACCTTAGGCGTATTAAGTCAAAGTGCAAGTAGTGTGTATGGCGATCATGGACAACATTTTTCAGAGATTGAGCCCTTGTTAACCGCTCTTTATGGAGAGTTACAACACATCGATGACGATATTACTATTTTGGTTAAAGGCTCTCGTTCTGCGCGAATGGAACGTGTTGTCACTGCGTTGGAGGCATCCCCTGTGGGAAAGCTTGATCGCTCAATGAGGCAAATTGCATGTTGATATTACTAACTAATTGGTTAATACAACTGGATATCGGTTTTAGTGTACTTAATTATCTAACACTAAGAAGTATCCTTGCGACATTAACATCCTTGTTAATGGCAATCTTCATTGGGCCAAAAATGATCATTTGGTTACAACGTCTGCAAATAGGACAAACTGTTCGTGATGATGGTCCAGAATCTCATTTACAAAAAATGGGAACCCCCACAATGGGTGGTGTACTGATTTTAGCGGCTATAAGTGTCAGCGTATTATTATGGGCTGATTTAACGAACAAGTACGTATGGGTAACCTTAGCTGTGTTATTAGGGTATGGCGTCGTGGGCTTTGTTGATGATTATCGTAAAATAGTACGCAAAGATGCTAAAGGTTTAATTGCCCGTTGGAAATATTTTTGGCAAACCATTATCGCTTTAGTAGTCGCTGTGTATTTGTATTCGACTACGACACAAGCAGAAGAGACCATGTTGGTCGTACCATTTTTTAAAGATATCTTGCCGCAACTGGGATTGATGTATTTAGCGTTAGTCTACTTTACCGTTGTGGGCACGAGTAACGCCGTTAATTTAACCGATGGATTAGATGGCTTAGCCATTGTACCGGTAATCTTCGTCGCTGGAGCACTGGCAATATTCGCTTATGTCACTGGCAATGTTAATTTTTCAGAATATCTACATATTCCGCATATTCCGCAAGCAAGTGAGTTGGTTATTATCTGTGGAGCAATGATTGGAGCGGGTCTCGGATTTTTATGGTTCAACGCTTATCCTGCGCAAGTTTTCATGGGTGATGTAGGTTCACTGGCATTAGGTGGCACGTTGGGCATTATTGCCGTGCTTGTGCGCCAAGAAATTGTACTCGTTATTATGGGTGGGATCTTTGTCATAGAAACATTATCCGTCATTATACAGGTGGGTTCATTTAAATTACGCGGTAAGCGCGTGTTTAGAATGGCACCAATACATCATCATTTTGAGTTGAAAGGCTGGCCAGAGCCAAAGGTAATTGTCCGCTTTTGGATCATTTCCCTGATTTTAGTATTGGTCGGATTAGCGACCTTGAAACTTAGATAAAAGTTGAGACAAGAAGATAATAATGAGTTTTACAACGACCTCCAATTTACAAGCAATGTTTGCTGCGCGGCATGATACAGCGCAGGCACAAATACGCATGTATGATCTTGGACTGGTCATGGTCGCATTAGCCTTAGTTGCACTCGGCATTATTATGGTCGCCTCCGCCTCGATGCCTGAAGGGATTGCTAAATATAACAATCAATATTTTTTCATTATCCGACATGCGATATTTAGTTGTATGGCATTGATTACTGCATTGTTTGTATTGATGATCCCAATTAGTTGGTGGCAACGATTTAACCCTTATTTACTCTTGTTGGCATTCGGCTTATTAGTCGCAGTGTTATTAGTCGGGCGTTCAGTCAATGGCGCACAGCGTTGGTTAACTATTGGACCCATCAATATTCAAGCAGCAGAACCGACAAAGTTATTCTTTTTTTGTTTTTTAGCCGGTTATTTAGAGCGACGTTATGCCGAAGTAACAGAAAATATCAAAGGCTTCATTAAGCCATTGATTGTATTTTTTGTGTTGGGATTATGCTTATGGTCACAGCCTGATCTGGGTACGACGATTGTAATGTTTATCACCACACTAGGACTGTTGTTCTTAGCCGGCGCAAAACTGTGGCAATTCATCGCATTGGTGTTTACGGGTATTGTGCTGTTTGTCACTATGATTATTTTAGAAGAATATAGGATGCGTCGGATCACCGCATTTCTTGATCCCTGGGCTGATCCGTTTGGCACGGGATATCAGTTAACTCAGTCATTGATGGCATATGGGCGCGGTGATTGGTTTGGGCAAGGATTAGGTAATAGTATTCAAAAGCTACAGTTTTTGCCTGAAGCTCACACCGATTTTATTGTGGCAATAATTGCAGAAGAGTTGGGTTATATCGGGATCGTCATACTCCTTGGATTGATTTTAACTATGGTGATTAAAGCATTATTTTTAGGTAACCGAGCCTTGAAAGTACAAATGCCATTTGCTGCCTATTTAGCCTACGGCATTGGTATTTGGTTCAGTTTTCAAACATTCGTAAATATTGGTGGAAGCGCAGGATTATTACCAACCAAAGGATTAACNTTGCCATTAGTCAGTTATGGCGGTTCCAGTATGATTATTATGGCAATCGCCGTGGCCTTATTGATTCGAATTGACTTTGAGGTACGTTGTGCGCAATTAGAAGCGGCCAACAAATCCAAGCGTAAAACGGCACAAACGATTAAGAAGAAGGCATCAGCACAAAAATCAATGGCTTCACAAAATCCTGCAACAATCGATTCATTGGATGAGATGACTGAGATAGACGAATTTGGTGATGATGTTAATGAGGCCCCAGCTAATGCCTAAATTACTTGTTATGGCTGGTGGAACAGGCGGACACATCTTTCCAGGACTCGCAGTAGCGCATACATTGCGCGAAAGCGGATGGGAAATTGAGTGGCTTGGTACGGCGGATAAAATGGAAGCGACCATCGTACCGCAACACGATATCCTGTTGCATACCATTGCTGTTAAAGGTATTCGTGGTAATGGACTAGTACGAAAATTATCTTTACCATTTATGTTGGTAAAAGCGGTCTATCAATCTTATCGAATAATACAACAGATCCAACCTGACGTTGTTCTTGGTATGGGGGGATACGCTAGTGGACCAGGCGGTATTGCCGCACGAATACTGGGTATACCATTAGTTTTACATGAACAAAATGCGATTGCAGGGATGACAAATCGTTATTTAGCCAAAATCGCACAACGAGTGTTAACTGGTTTTGCAAATACCCAATTTGCTATCTCACCTGACAAAATCACATGGGTAGGTAATCCAGTTCGCGCTGAAATCAGTGCGATCCCTGCAATAACAACAACACCTGAGTCTTCCACGATCTTAGTTGTAGGTGGCAGTTTAGGGGCCCAGATATTTAATACTAATTTGCCGCAGATATTTACCAACCTTACCCAACAATTCAACAACATACAGATTGTTCATCAAGTAGGCAAAGGCAATGAATCAGCAGTGAGTAGCGCTTATGCTAACGCCAATATCAGCCCATTAGTTCAGTTGCAAGTAACAGAATTTATTAATGATATGGCAAGTGCATTGGCACATGCTGATATTGTGATTTGCCGCGCTGGGGCATTAACCGTAGCCGAAATCGCCTGCGCCGGTCGAGTAGCCTGTTTTGTGCCATTACCTAGTGCTGTTGATGATCATCAAACTGCAAACGCAAAAACCTTATGTGATCATGGTGGCGCAATCTTATGTCCACAATCTGAGTTACAAGACTTAGAAGTAAAACTGAGGCAGTTAATTACNTCGCCAAAAGACCGAATCACGATGGCACAACANGCGTATCAATTGGCTAAACCTGATGCCACAGATAATGTGTGCGCTATNATCAAGGAGATCGCGGCATGAAACCGACAAACATAGCGGTCTTGCTTGGTGGAAACTCAGCCGAGCGTGAAGTCTCTTTAGCTTCTGGAGATGCCGTTTATCAAGCNATTGTTGCGCTAGGTNTAGCGGTGATCAAATTTGATCCTAAATATCGACCTTTAAGTGATTTGCGTGATGAAAATGTGACGCATGTGATGATCATGTTACATGGTCGCGGAGGCGAGGATGGAACTGTACAAGGCGCACTGGAATGGATGGGGCTCCCTTATACTGGTACCGGTGTATTAGGCTCTGCAATTGCAATGGATAAATTACANACCAAGCATGTATGGCAAGCATTAGGCTTGCCAACGGCCAAATATATAGAAATTGATCAACCCATTACGGATGCGCAAGCTCAAGATGTGATGTCCACCATCGGCACAACGTTGATGGTTAAGCCAAGCCATGAGGGATCAAGTATAGGCATGGCAAAAACGACAACAAGTACAGAGCTAGTCGCCGCCATCACAGAGGCATTAACCTTCGATGAGCGCGTCTTAGTTGAACAGTTTATTGACGGCTCAGAATATACAGTAAGTATTTTAGCGGGTCAGGCACTACCTAGTATATCTATGGTGACGCCAAACACTTTTTATGATTATGATGCTAAATATCATTCAGATTCAACTCAATACCA
>JGI26080J50196_1001302_pt1 | contig 10918 bp, 10 predicted proteins | sample SaaInl0LU_22_DNA_FD_50196 | JGI IMG/M metagenome (IMG submission 50196)
AGGAACGCAATATCTCTTTGACAGAGTTGTATGCTGCGGATGAGGCTTTTGGAACAGGCTCTATGGGCGAATTGACGCCGATTGTTGAAGTTGATGGACGGTATATTGTAAATCGGTCACAGTCGAACATTACGACCCGATTGATTCATTGGTTTAAAGACGTGCATGAAAAGTTAAGTACGCCGTTGGAGATGCTCTAATCTCTCGTTATTTTAGCAAGAATCGTAACCTTAAATAATCACTGTGCGAAATCTATTTGTAATAGCTGGAATTTTATTTACCTCCATTTTAATTGGACAATCAAAACCTACAATTAGTGGGTGTATAGAAAATGCGCCGGATACCCTGTCGAATGTGAAAGTTGCCTATTTAAAGGGCAAAGGCCTTGCCGTAAAGCAGGAGATCGCAGTAAAGAATGGATGTTTTGAAGCTACTTGGGAACAAGAGGAACGCGGAATATTTATATTATATATAGATGGCGAACATACCTTCGACATGGTCATTTCAAACGGAAATTTATCGATTGAGGCAGATTATAATGACTTAGCGAAGGTATCTCTTAAGGGTCCTGGCATTGAGGAGTTTAATGGTTTCAAGTCGCTATTAAGCACTAAGCCAGAGCAAATATCAATAGAGCGTTATCTCCTAGGCATCGAGGATGCCGCCTTGAAGGATTTTCTATTGCCACAAATCTATCCTATTAATCCAGATACTAATGTCTATTGGCTTCGTTCCCATTTTTGGGATTACACGAATCTGTATTCCAAGAGCACGCTGATCAACCCTTTCTTCGAGAAGAACAGGAAGGTATACTTCGAACAAGTATTAGGGCATAATCCGGATTCCGTCATTAAGCATCTGAATAGGCTGTTAAATAGCCCGATGGATGAGCAGATCAGAAAGGTGTTTATCAGTAGCGCTACGTATCACTATGAGACCTCCAATTATATGGGAGAGGATAAGGTTTTTGTCTGGTTGGCTCAGACCTTCTATAACACTGGATATGCGGATTGGGTAAGCAAAGAAAATCTGGCAAAAATCAAAGAAAAATCGGACGGGCTGTCGACAGAATTGGTCGGAAATAAAGCTAGGGACTTCGCTTTTGATACGCAGGACAACGGACGCATGAAATTATCGGAGGTACAGAGTCCCATCACCATTTTGTATTTCTGGGATAGCACCTGTGGTCATTGTAAAAAGGAAACACCGCGTCTGAAAGAGTTTTACGACGAATACAAAGACAAAGGCGTTGAAATTGTCGCACTTACGCTTGAGAATGAATTTACAGGATGGAAAAAGTACATTCAGGAGAACGATCTAGATTGGATCAACGGGTACGAATCGGACTTTGAACGGCCGAACTTCCTCTGGTATTATTATATACCTACTACGCCTAAAAAGTTAGTCTTGGGACCGGATAAGACTATTATCGCAAAAAACCTGGACGTGGAGACGACGTTGCGAACGTTTATTGACGATTATTTGGCGGGCAAGGTCAAATAAAAAAGGCGCCCATTGGGCGCCTTTTTTATGGAATTACATCCAATTATTTTTCGGTTCCCGCTCCGGCAGGCTTGCTACAGCAGCTTTTATTCTCGCCAGCAGCGGCAGTTTGCTTAGGCTTGTCTGCACATGATGCACTCGCCGTAGTTTTTTCTGAGCAACAGGATTTCTTTGCTACCACGGCCGTTTCTTTGTTGTCTGCACAGGCCTTGTCGTCACCGGCTTTCTCCGAACAGCAAGATTTTTTCTCGGTCTTTGCCATGGCACCGTGATCGCATTGCTCTGTACAAACGTGCTTAGATTCAGTGTTTTGCGGCTTTTCTTGTGCAAAGGCAACTACTGAAAACAGCGCCAACACTGCGGTGAATAGGGTTTTTTTCATCTTTTTTAAATTTTGTTGATGGAAGTTAATGAATTCCCGCGTATTACGCCTTGTTTGCTCATATAAGTTCTTATTTTTGCGAGGAAACCAAAAGAAAGAAAATGAAAAAGGTATTTGTATTGGCTTTGGCAGCCGCTTTGTCTTTGACAAGCTGTGTGAGCAAGCAAAAATACGTTGAGCTAGAGACGTTACAGAACACTACAGCTGACAAATTGAGTAATGCAAAAATGGAATTGGCCGCAGCACTTGCCGCTAAGGACGCTCAAGCGCAGCAGTTGGCCGAACTAAAGGCAGATAAGAACAACTTGGCAAAACAAGTGGGTGATCTTACCGCGATGAGTGCAACAAATGCTCAGAACATGGAGAAAACGCTTGAAAGCATCAACGAGAAGGAATTGTCTATTACGCGTCTTCAAGATGCAATGAACCGCAAGGATAGTGTAACATTCGCTTTGGTGACTTCGTTGAAAGGCGCCTTAGGCGATATGAACGATGAAGATGTACAAATCAGCGTTGAAAAAGGTGTAGTGTATGTTAATTTGAGTGATAAGTTGATGTTCCGTCCAGGTTCAGATTACGTAAGCAAAGACGCTAAGAATGTTCTTGGCAAGGTTGCTAAAATCATGAACGCTAAGCCGGGTCTAGAGATTTTGGTTGAAGGTCACACGGATACTGATCCTATCGCATCGGAATGTGTAAAAGACAACTGGGAGCTTTCAGTTCGTCGTGCAACTAACATTGTTCGTATTCTTCAGAACGAACACGGTATTGCTGCAGAGCGCATGACTGCTGCCGGTCGCGGTGAATATATTCCAGTTGCATCTAACGATACACGTGAAGGTCGCGCTGCGAACCGTCGTACTCGTATCGTAGTTCTTCCAAGACTGGATGAATTCAATAAAATGATTACAGAAGGTTTGAAATAAACCTACACCATTATAGATGAGAGCCCGTTGCGAAAGTGACGGGCTTTTTTATTTTACAGCATCGAGCACTGCGTCACAATTGATGCTAAAAGTGCAGATTATTTGCTTTAAATAGATTCAACGGAAGTCGTTATTATAAATTTTAGACATCTTTACGATGAATTTAAAACACCCTGTTATGTTGGACTATTTTTACATGGGCGGACCATTATTCATGGGCATGCTCACTCTGATATTTATTGTGCTCGTTGTTGCAGCGGTTTTGAAAAAAGGCGTGAAAGAAATTGGGCTTTTGGCACTTGCTATTGGCTTCTTGGGCCAGTTCATTGGTCTCTTCGGGGCTTTTGAAGCCATAGAATCCATGGGAGGAGTCAGTCAGTCTCTACTCGCTGGCGGCTTGAAAGTCAGCAGTATTACCTCCATTTATGGCTTACTTATCTACATAATCAGCCTAATTATTCAGGTTGTTCAACGCTTCTTGAAATAATCTAGACTTGCCGAGCCGCGCAGCGCGGGGCACGTGCGAGGAGGGCAAAAAAAAGGCGGCCCATCGGGGCCGCCTTTTTAATGAAGGGCAAATTATTTTTATGGGCATTCCACGCGCAGTACTTTCAGGTATGTCCCTGCACCGGTTAGGGTGGAGTCCACAATACCTGCATCGAGACACGTATCTTCAACGGTCATTGCAGAACTGTTTAGTTGGTAATCAAAGCCGTCCCAAGTGTAGTTATCTTCGTAAAGATCACAATCGCAAAAGGCATTGCCACAAGAGGCGAGAAGTAGNCCAAATCCGGCCAAGAGTAGAAATTTTTTCATTGTGGTTTTGTGTTTTATTGCACCAATNTAGCCAAAAAATNACGCTTACCCAATCCTCACTAGCTATTCCACAAAACTATTGGGTGCATAAGGAAGTCCGCTGCGTTCAGCAACACGGTCTACTACATCCGTAATGTGCACCTTTTGAAACGACGTTCCTGCCTCTACTCCAAAGCCCATCATAAGGAAGGGGACATGGGTATCGTAAGTGTAGCCGCTGCCATGAGTAGAGCCGTAGGGGCCGTAGAAAATGGAATTGGGTTGTAGTTGGAAAATAAGATCNCCTCCAAAGCGACTTTGGTAACCTTCATGAAGTTTCGAGGCAAGTGCTTCCGAACCTGGACGACGAATTTCATCTGCGGTATACACGTGGACAAAAGGATCCATCTGCTCTGTAATTTTTGCGATTTCCAAGGTGTAGGGTTTCGCCCAATCGTTCAAATAGATGTGGTGGTTTATGATTTTGGCCACGGCATTCTCCATATTTACCTGAACATCCAGTTCATTGACAATACGATCGTTGAGTTGAGTAACCACATCTGCATTGGCATAATTTCGAACGCCGTATCCACCGTCAGCAAGGTGGTTTGGGTTCTCGCTAGCGCCGTGGTCTGCCGTCAGGTATAAAATGTAATTCCCCTTACCTACTTTTTTATCCAGCGTACGAATGAATTGCCCCAGTTGGGCATCTAGCTTCAAATACATATCATGCACTTCCCTGGATCGCACCCCCCATGTATGACCGGCATAATCTGGAGAGGAAAAACTTACGCCCAAAAAATCGGTGTATTCGTCTTGACCTAGGTCTTCTTCGTTGAGAATAAGTTCGGCCATTTCTAAAACCAATTCATTTCCAATGGGGGTGTTTTTTAGCATGCTTAGCCCCTTTAATTGGACCATGGCTTCTAGATTGTAAGGGAAGCTTGAACTCCCCTCGTTGTATTTGGGCTCATAGGGATTTTCGTCCTCAAGACTATTGGTATACTTGCGGGTGGCCATCTCTAATTTCCATCCTCTCTTCATCAAGACCATAGCGTTCTCCTTGCTGTTGTATTTATCTACATAACCAGGAAGCTCGTCGGTATAATAACTACTTGTTACGAAATGCATTCCGCCATCGAGCCAATAGGCACCATCGGCAAAATGACCTCCGGGAAAAATAGCACCGCGGTCTTTTACACTTACCCCAAAGCTTTTCCCTTGGTTATTTGTGTGCAGTTTAATTCCGTCGCTAAAAGTCAAAGCACGAAGATTTTTAGGCGATCGCTTGCTGCTGCTCTCGACGGTTCCTACCGGAGAAACGGTGGTATCCTCCGCACAATACATTTCGTAGTTGCTACGGCCGTCTAACCAATCGTTCGCTACAATCCCGTGGTACTTCGGCGTAGTACCTGTCGAAATACTGGCATGACCTGGACCTGTATAGGTGGGGATAAAATTGTAGTGGGTATTTGCATAATTAAATCCGCTGTCCAGGAGGATACGAAAACCTCCATCACGGGCAAATTGCTCATTGAAGCGGATGAGATATTCTGCACGCATTTGGTCAACGACGACTTGTACGACCAATTTTGGTTGCGCCCACAGGCCACTAAATACACTGCTGATTAGGATTGCCCCAATTGCTCCTCTAAACCTTCTTTTTTGATGTTGCATGCTTCCCATTCTTCCATTTTGGCTGAAAGTGCAGCCTTTTTATGTTCATATTGAGGATAAAAATCTGGATCTCCCATTAACTCTTTACAAGCCTCAGAATCTGCGAGCTGCAGGTCCCAACGCCCAATAATTTCCTCCAATTCTTCTATGGTTTGTTCTATGGTTTCTAAGTTACGCGTTTCACTGCGTAATTCCTTTTCAAATTGCTTTCGCTCGTTGTACGTAAGTCCGTCCTCTGCAGGAACGTTTTTCTTCTCTTTCTGCTTCTTCGCTTTGGCCGATTTTGCCTCGACTTCGCGCATCGATTCCATTTTTCGGTATTCGAGGTAATATTCAATACCGCCCAACAGTGTTTTTACGTTTTGGTCCCTGAATTCGATGGTTTTTGTCACCAAACCCTCCAAAAAATCGCGGTCGTGACTCACAACTAGCAATGTTCCTTCGAAACTTTGTAAACTATTTTTCAAGACATCTTTGCTGTTCATATCCAAATGGTTCGTGGGCTCATCCATCACCAAAAAGTTGATGGGCTTAAGCAACAGCTTGCAAAGCGCTAATCGTCCTCGTTCACCACCGCTGAGGACTTTGACTTTCTTCTCAACATCCTCACCGCGGAACATAAACGATCCCAGCATACTGCGGGCATGCTTTCTCATTTCTTCAGGGGAGGCGTCCTCTATAGTTTGGAGTGCGGTCTTATCTCCATCCAGCTCGTCGGCCTGGTCTTGTGCAAAATAGCCGACCATCACATTGTGACCCAATTCTAAGGTCCCCTCTGAAGTAATCTCCTTCAATAGGGCTTTGACGAGCGTACTCTTGCCTTGTCCGTTCTGCCCGACAAAGGCCACACGATCACCGCGTTCAATTTCTAAATCGACACCTTTCAACACCAATTTATCCCCATAGGTCTTACCAACACCTTCCGCCTTGGCTACAACCTTACCACTTCTAGGTGCGGGTAAGAACCGGAAATGCATGGTAGAGGAATCTTCTTGATCGACCTCTATGCGTTCCATTCGATCCAATTTCTTGATTAAACTTTGGGCAAATGAAGCTTTACTTGCCTTTGCTCTGAATCGTTCAATCAATTCTTCGGTTTGTTTTATCTCACGTTCTTGATTTTTGGCAGTTGCCAACTGTTTCTCACGTAAGTCCGCTCTCAAAGTCAAATAGCGTGTATAAGGGGCGTTAAAGTCATAGATTTTCCCCAGCATCACTTCAATCGTTCGGTTGGTCACATGATCTAGGAAGGTTCTATCGTGACTCACTACCAAAAGGGTTTGACTGCTTTCACTCAGGTGCTGTTCGAGCCACATAATACTCTCAATGTCAAGGTGGTTTGTGGGCTCATCAAGCAATAGTAGGTCGGGCTTTTGAAGCAGAAGACGGGCCAATTCTGCCCGCATACGCCAACCGCCTGAAAAAGTATGTAGCGCATTATCAAAAACTTCTGGCTCAAAACCGAGCCCTTTCAGCACTAATTCAATATCAGCATCCAAACTATCGCCGCCTAGTAAGCCAAAGCGTTCACTTAGTTCACTTAATTCGTCGATCAAGGCACTGTACGAATCACTTTCATAGTCGGTCCGAACTTCAAAGGCCTTATTGATCTCTTCAATCCGATCATTAATCCTAGAAATTTCGTCGAATGCACTGCGCGCAATGTCCATGATGCTTTTGTCCATGTCCATTTTTAAGTCTTGCCTCAAGAACCCAATCCGAGTTTCCTTGGCTTTACTCATCGCGCCACCGTCTAGTGAATAATCGCCGGCTATAAGCTTAAGCAGTGTGGATTTCCCCGCGCCATTGCGTCCCACTAAACCTATACGGTCCCCAGGATTTATTTGAAAACTTATTTCATCGAATATGGCGCGGCCACCGAAGAATAGAGATGCTTTGTTGAGTGCTAAAATCATTGTGACAAAAGTATCAAATGACCACGCGACAACACCTAATTTAGCCCTGCATTTCAGAATAAATCCAAATGTTAAAAGGAACCAAACTTTACGCCATCACAAAATCTAAGTGTCCGCGCTGTATGGAAGGCAACATATACCCCAATAGCAATCCTTATAACCTCAAGCGCTTNTCTGAAATCAATGAACGTTGCAGCGCGTGTAACCAGAATTTCGAGCCCGAACCGAACTTCTACTANGGTGCTATGTACGTTAGTTACGGCTATACAGTAGCCCTCTTCGTCGCTGTATACGTCGTCTTTAGCTTTTGGATGGGTTGGAGCATGTGGCCTACCATTACGGCGCTGGGCGTTATACTAATGCTCTTAGGACCGTTACTTTTTAGAGTTGCCCGCACCACTTGGCTCTCACTTTTCGTTCATTTCGACAATACGGCCATTGAAAATTGGAAAAAGACGCTAAAGGAAAACAAATAGAACAGCACTAAAGAAATAGCGAAAGCTTTGGACGGCTAAGGGTAAACTACTTGACCATACGCGCAGGTAGACATTCTTCGAGTAGTGGTGATCCATACATGAAATGTTCTACTAGATGCTGTGCTAAATACGGTGTCATCAAAACGGCACGACTGCCCATACCGTTAAATACCCAAACATTTTTTTCCTTAGGATGCGGACCAATAAGGGGTCGGCGGTCTTTAACTGCTGGTCTAATTCCCGCTTTATGACCTATTGTTTTAAAAGAACCGTCCCATACTTTCTGAACATGATCCTCAAGTTCCTGGCGCTTCAGCGCCGAAGGTCCTTCCTCNAATCCGTCCCAAGCATANGTTGCGCCTACAAGCGCTCGGTTACCACCTTCACCTATCATGAAGTGTCCTTGATGAATGCATTCTTTGCCTAGATCATGCGCTAGTTCAACTTTAATGACTTCTCCTTTGACCGCTGAAAATCCGGTAACATCTAATTTGCTTTCACCTAATGCTGATTGGGCCCCCTCGCAAGAAATGATCGCATGGGCACCCAGTGCGCCGTATTTCACACCATCGCCATGGGCTTCTAATCTATCCCAATCAAATTCCTCTTCACTGAAATGCCCTCCTTGTTTTAATTTACCTCTTACTGCATCGAGCATTTTAGAAACATGCACTCGACCGGTTTGTTGCATTAATCCGGAGCCGTGTGCAGCGATGATGTATTTTGGTATGTCAGATATGGCATCGTTAAGATAGGGGGAGAAGGAGGGGTGATCGGAATGCTCGACCCATTGATTTTGCTCGCCGGCATTATGGAAAACTCGTCGGATAGGTAGCGGTTCGTAGAACTTTTGACTGGTCCAATTTTCCATAGCTGGATATACAGCTTGCAGGGACTCAATCATAGCATCCGCGTTCCAAACCTTCTTCATCCGTTTTAAAACGATTGGGTTCCATAGTCCAGACGCGACAATAGAACTTTTATTCGCTTGAGGTACATCAAAAACATGGACACTTGCACCATACTTCATTAAAGTATAGGTCAACACGGAACCGGATATGCCACCGCCAACAACGATATAGTCTACGTATTTCATAAAATAAAAACTCCCGCTACAAAGGTAGCAGGAGTTTTAATGTTTTTTGTGTCATTGGATCAGACTAGAAGGTCCACATGTCGTGCTCCTTGTTTCTTAGATCCTCTTTAATGGCAGCAGCTTCAAGTAACTGATTCATAGCACTGTTACGCTTATAATCTGCGATAGTACGGTCGTAGACATTATCCATTTTCGTAATTACAGCATTGAATTTACGTAAGTGCATGATCTGGTCAAAGGTCAAACGCTGGTTGTTGTTTTTCTCGTTATACGCCACAGAAGTTGCCATAGCATAGCGAGCGTCTGGGAACCAAATCCAAAATGGATTGTACGTCAATGAAGGATTTCTAGGATCTCTTACTTCTGGGGAAATTCCTATAATTCTATTTTTAAGCTCACCTCGTTGTTTATCGAAGTACCAATCACTTTTCAGATGGTACGCAATAACACTGTTTGCTTTGATGGTTATAGTATCAATGTACGCAGGAGGTCCAAATGGATCATTTGGATCCGGTATGCTATCGTACTGCTCGATTTGCTTTCTTACTTCCTCCACAGTTAAAGGAAGTTCAAAGCGGTCATCACGGAATATTTCAGTGATTGTATTCTCAACTAGAATTCCATCTAAGAGTACATTCCACAAAGCTTTACGATCCGGCATTGGCTTGATAGGATAGTACAATGAAAGATTGATCTTTTCACGCAGATCTATTCTTTCCCAGTGACGCTCCGACCAAAGCATGTCGTCTTGGCGTAAATGAGGATAAGGAACTACACGGTTATTTTTGAAGTGCTTAGTCGTCTCAGGAATGATACCATCGTCTGAGGGATCAAGTACTTGCGCATGCAGAGTTCCTCCTGAAAAGGCAAAGCAACTGAGCGCGCACAAAAAGAGTTTGAAATTAGTCATAATTAGTTCAAATCAAATATCATAGAATTGACCTTAGGTTTTAAACCCTTATCAGTCGTAGCCTTGATGTTTCTGATCACTACTGAAACACCTGGTTTAGCTTTATCTAGCGCCGATTTAGCATCACTTGTAAGTCTATTGCCTCTACATGGAATAGGCGCATATGGAGGAATAACAATTTCAAAGCTTAAAACTTTGAGGTCCAGCTCGAAATCAAAGTCTTTAAATTCAGCATTTATCGTATTGTTTTTAATGAAGCTTCCGCTCCTAACACCCTCAGAAAAACCTAGAATAGTTCCGTTGGCATCAGGTAGATTTTTAACACGAAATTCTTTTTCCCCATTGACTTTACTTTCCCTTCTGCGTCACGAACACCGACGGATATTTGCATAGTACCGCCAGAGTTTCTAGTGACATCAGCAGTGTAATTCTGACCAGATTTTTTGACACCTGGACCGTTCACTACTATATTGGCCGGATCAACGCCAGGAACAGAAATTTCCAGTGGGTTATCTACACCACGGTAAAGAACGTTCATTTTGGTTGGAGAGATAACGACACTAGGAGGGGCTACGTTATATGATTCAGAAATGTCATATTCTTTCGTTTCGCCGTTAGCTTCTAACAATATTTTGCCGTTCCATTCGATGGTTCCCGTGCGGGTGGCAGGGAACTTGATAGTAGCAACACCGCCACTCACGTTCTCTGGATCGAGCGCCTCACCGTTGATTAAGAATTCTGGGTCTTTTGTATCATCAAAGGCGGCGAGAAAAATTTCCGCTTCATATTCATCACCTTGAGTAACGTATGTCGACTTTGGCATGACTACGGCACGTACACCGGTAACTTTAATATCCGCAGCATCAATATTTTCGTGTAAGAAACCTATGACGTTTGCTTCTGCCGTACGAATATCGCTTTGCATACTGGTGAGGAAGGTCATCACAGAAATAAGCGGGTAGTGCTCAAATTTAGATTTTTCCCAACTCTCTGCCGCACCATCGTGCATGCGGTCGCTCAGGTCAAAAGAATTTTTGATTGCAGACGCCAATGATTGATTATCTCCAGCTTCTGATATTAAGAAATCTCTGAAATCTGCCATATCAGCTTTTAACTCGCTACCGCGCTGTTCTACCAGAAAGTAGTTAGCTGCGGCTTCGCGGTCGTCCATCTTTTTAGGCTTACCAGGTACCTCTTCGTCTTCACCACCACCGCGCTCAATGAGCTCAGCTTTCAT
>JGI26080J50196_1001316_pt1 | contig 10879 bp, 8 predicted proteins | sample SaaInl0LU_22_DNA_FD_50196 | JGI IMG/M metagenome (IMG submission 50196)
ATCAAATTTAATGATTTCTTAGCAAATAAAAAAATATTGAGGTTTGTATTTTATGTAAATAATTTTATAAATAATTGATTCACTATCAATTACATTTAAATTGTGGAGCCTTTAAAGAACACATAAGATAGATTAAACAAAGTCCTTTAAAAAAGAAACAAAATAAAAAAGTAATCAAGAGATTATATGGAGAGCTAGTACTAAATATTTTAAAATTAGTGAAATTGAGAAATTTTTATTGAATGGTTATTTTTAAAAGTCAAAATCCACACAAATTTTAAATGTTATTTAGGTTTAAGCAGGGGGAATAGTATCTGAAATTTTTTTTTCTTGGAAAAAGGTGAATCAATTCTCGTGTAACCGAATACTTTTTATACTATTGATGTGAAATAGAAACTAGTAATTTTGGAGCTTGGGATTCTAAATTCATTAATTTAAAATTGTTTTTCTAATCCTAAAACAATTTTCTATTCCCAAATAATTAGGATTCCCTAGTTCCTCCGACCAAAAGCCTTCTAAAATATTTTTGTTTAAGCATTTGTATACAACAATTCCTTTATGGTTTTTGTCTTCAATATCTTTATAATTAAATTGAATGACAAGAATATTATTTTTAAAGAAGCCAGTCCCAAATTGTTCTTGATTACCATTGATTGTCCATTTGGCAATAATTCTATTGTTTTGATCTAATGATAAGTCGAGTTTTCCTTTGTACCAATTTTCATTGGCATCTTGATTACTACCCATGATAGAAAATGTTCCAATGATGTCTAGACTTGTCATTTATTTTCCGATACAAAAGTTAGAAAAAATATGACCTAAGATATCTTTGTCGACATCATATTCTCCGGTAATATTTCCTAAATGACGTAAACATTCTCGAATATCAATAGAAAATAAATCAGTTGAAATTTCNAAATCAATGCCTTGTTGTACAGATAAAATAGCTGTCAATGCATTATTTAAAGCNTCGAAATGGCGAGAGTTCGTAACGATGGTTTCATTATTACTTAAAGCTCCTATATTGACAAGAGAGGTTAATTCAGTCTTTAAAGCCTCTATGCCAATTGTGTTTTTTGCTGATAATAGANTTAAATGATTAATTTCTTCCTGAAGTAAGTTAATATCAGTATCAGAGAGTGTATCTATTTTATTTGCGATGACTAGTACTCGTTTATTTGGAAAACGAGTGTTGATGGTTTCAATTTCTGATAAAAAGGTATTCTTAGAATGGTTGTATTTATTTGCATCAATTAAAAATAGTATCAATTGAGCATTGTCTGCTTTTTCATAGGCTTTTTTAATACCGATGTTTTCTATTATATCTTTTGTTTCTCTAATTCCTGCAGTGTCTATGAATCGAAAAGCAACTCCATCGATAATAATTTCATCTTCAATGGCATCTCTTGTAGTCCCTGCAATGTCTGAAACAATGGCTTTTTCCTCATTTAAAAGTGAATTTAAGAGCGTCGATTTTCCAACATTTGGCTCACCTATAATGGCAACAGGGATTCCGTTTTTCAATGCATTCCCAAATGAAAAAGAATCAATCAGTTGTTTTAAGACNAGGGTGATTTTTGTGACTAANTTTTTGAATTTTGTTCTGTCAGCAAACTCAACATCTTCTCCAGAAAAATCAAGCTCTAATTCAATTAATGCTGCAAAATCTAGTAATTGACCTCTCAATTCTTTTAATGTATTTGTAATACCACCGCGCATTTGTTGAATGGCTATTTGGTGACTTGCGGCAGAGTTTGAAGCAATCACATCTGCAACAGCTTCCGCTTGAGATAAATCCATTTTACCATTTAAAAAAGCACGCATCGTAAATTCACCATTGTCGGCCATTCTACAACCATTCTTTAAAAATAANTGTATGATTTCTTGTTGTATAAAGCTAGAACCATGACATGATATTTCTACGACGTTTTCTCCTGTATAAGATTTCGGATTTTTAAATACGCTTACTAAAACTTCATCTAAAAGAGTCTCATTATTTACAATGTGCCCTAAATGAATGGTGTGTGATTTTTGATTGTTAAGTANTTTTCCTTTTTTTATAGGATTGAAAAAAGCTGCTACAATCTCGATAGACTTTTCACCAGAAAGTCTAATTACAGATATTGCTCCAACCCCAGAGGGGGTCGCTAAAGCTATTATAGTATCATTTTTAATCATAGTACAAATATACACCGGTTAATTATGAATAAAAACCATTTTATTTAAATTTAGATAAATAAAAGAGTCCTTTTTTTTTATAATCAAAGGGGTACAGTTTAAATTTATATGTTTTTTATAAAGTCTTCATATTCATAGTAAAAAACTTCAAACTTCGCCATTGTATGTTCAAAAAATTCGAAGCAGTCTCTCCAAGTGTTTTTATTATAAATACTAAAATCACCTTCAAAAGGTACATATATTCTATGAATTTTTTTTCCGTTTTCTAATTCATATTCGCTATTAAAAACAATTTTTGGAAGCTCATTTTGTAATAATGTTTTTAGAGAAATAAGTTGGTCAAAATAGAGNAGGTTAACTAACTCATCGGGATTTTCAATATCTAAACTTACAAGGGCTTTTTTTCTGTCTGCAACAAATTTAAAAGAGAATCCTTTTATCTTTGTATTATACAACAACCATTTTTTTGGAAACGATTTGCCAAAACTAGTCCAAAAATCTTTACGTAATCTTACCGCTTCTTCTTTTGAGAACATTTTTTAAATTCATTTCAAAGTTAAATAGTTTTATAAAAAACGGAGCCTTTAGCCGTGTATTTTGGCCGAATTGCCTCGTTCTTTCATCATTTCTGCTTCAAAAGCAACCAATGCATTCCATTTTTGATCAACGATTTCTCTGTCTTGATATTCGCGTGCAAACTTTAAAAAGACAGTGTAGTGGTTTGCTTCAGAAACCATTAAATTAGTATAAAATTTAGACAATTCTTCGTCTTCCATATTTTCAGCAAACACTTTAAAACGTTCACAACTTCTTGCTTCTATTAATGCNGCAACTAACAATCTTTGTATCAATGCATCNGTTCGGTTCTTTGTCTTGTTAAAGAACTTTTGCAATCGAATAGCGTAGTCATTTTTTTGCTCTCTTCCTAAAACGAATCCTCGTTTTACCATTAACAAATGCACCATTTTAAAGTGCTGCATTTCTTCAATTGCAATAGTACTCATTTCCTTAACTAACGCTGTTTCTTCAGAATAGTTAATGATAATAGAAACTGCATTTGAGGCCGCTTTTTGTTCTAAAAAGGCATGNTCTGTTANGATTTGCTGTAAATCATCTTTGGCAATTTCTGCCCAAGAAGTTTTGGTTTCAAATTGTAATCCAAGCATACTAATTATATTGTTTGTTGCAATCCCATTCCAAAGTAGGCAAGGGCTTTCATTTCTTTAACGCTTGATAAGCGTTCATGACCTATTACTAAAAGTCCGTTTTGCGAAGCTTCTATATGATACTGTTTGTTACTTTCAAAAAACAAAATTAATTCATTTGTAAAAAAATTTCTAATCTTTTCTTCATTTTTTCCAGCTAAATAAAAACGTTTGCTAAAATCTCGATGCTTGTCTATGTTGATATCTGTATACCCTGCAAAATCTAATATATATTCAAAAATTCCCTCTCTGTCAAGTGTAAAATCTGGAACAGGTTTTAGCGGGTGAATATGTAACATTGTTGCTTTAATTACTTGTTTAGCAATCATTTCTCCCTCAGAAAACTGAACATCAAAGATGGTGCAATTTTCATTAGAGAGTACATTAGAAACTTTGTTAATTTTTCGTGTTTTAAAATATCCAAAGCTGGGAAGTTCTTCCATTTCTCTTGCAGAAAAAGCATCATACTTCCATTGCATTTCTTCACTAATATTCTGAATGGATTTTTGTCTTTTCGTTAAATATCCATCTTTTAGAATAATTTGTCTTGGAAGTATTTTACGTAAAGCAAATGGATGCTCGCTTCCAGGTTTAGAGTCGTCTAAACCAATCACTTCAAAATGCCCCCCTTTTCGAGTGAACGATTCAGAATAGTTGTTCATGTTTTCCATTACCGAATGGTCGACAAAATCACACAACGAAAAGTCGATAATGGCTTCTTCAGATTCGGGTATTTGATCGAGCTTTGTTTTCAGCTTTGTGTAGTTTAAAAAACTCGAAAAATTTTGAACACTAACATAATATTTTCCTTCTTCTTTAAACATTAAAACATTTGGTTTTAAGATGTTTTTAATAAACAAGAGAATNTTTTTGTTNATAATAATATGAATGATAAAAGTAACTAGAATTCCAACGATTATACCAGNAATTAGACTTGTTACGATTGTTGTTAATAAGGTAATTGAAAAAATAATTAATTGTTCTGAACCAATTAGAAATACCTTTTTAATGTTTTCTGGAGATGCTAATTTGTATCCAGTATATACCAATATTGCTGCTAAAGCCGGTAGTGGTATTTTTCGTAATTCAGTTGCAAATAATAAAATAAAAACAACCAAAAAGCTAGCGTGAAAAAAATTAGCGGATCTGTTTGTTCCCTTGTTATTTACATTTACAGAGCTTCTTGCAATTACAGTAACCACATTTAGTCCTCCTAAAAAACCACTAATTACAGTTGCTAACCCCAGAGCGCGAATATCTTTATTTACGTTTGATCTTCTTTTTAAGGGGTCTAATTTATCTACAGCTTTAATACTTAATAAACTTTCTATACTTGCAATTAATGTAATGGCGAGTACTGCATTTAAAAAGTCAGCATCGTATATTTTTGAAAAATTAGGAAAGGCAAAATTCGACAGGATGTCATCGGGTAAAGCGATTAGCAAACTTTTATCAATAGGATAGGCTGATGAAGAAACTAAATCAAAATAATAATACATTCCTACACTTAAAACTACAATCCACATAGGAGCTGGTATCAACTGAAAATACCGATTTCTAATTTTACTATAAAAAATCATAATTAGTAAACTTATGATTCCTATTGAGCCTGCATANAAGATACTCAAATCATTTGTTTTAATTAAATTTATAATTCCTTCGGGTATCTGAATTAGTAAATCAATAATGCTTCCTTTGGCATTTAAATTTCCAAACATAACATGAATTTGTTTGGCAAAAATTCCAATACCTATAGCAGCCAACATCCCTTGTATTGCTGATCCTGGAAAGAAATCACCTAAAGANCCCATTCTTAAAAAGCCGAGAATTATCATGATGATTCCTGAGATNACAATTGCCGCCAAAGTAAATAAAAATCCTTCTTGCATATTGCCATCNCCAAGCGTGGTAATAGCCGCAAGAATAACGACNACTAAACCATTTCCTGGTCCTGTAATNGTCACGTGAGAGCCTCCGATTAATGAAACAACAATACCCCCAACTATGGCTGCAATAATCCCAGAAATAGGAGGTGCGCCTGAAGCCAAAGCTAAACCCAATCCAAGGGGAAGGGCTATTAATGAAACTACAAAACCTGAAAAAAGGTTTTGTGGAATATCACTTAAAAAAGTTTTAAAAGTATTTTTTTTAGTCATTTACTTTACAATTAATACATCTGTTGGTAATTCAGATAAAATGTACTCAATATCATGTGGAAAAATTCTATCAAAAAAACCAAGTTTGTTGGGAGCATTCATTATCAATAAATCTGCTCTTTTTACTTTTGCATAATGCCCAATNGAGTATCCTCTTTTTCCAAAAATACTCTGAGTTTTTACGGTTATGTTTTTGTTGTTTATGGTTNCCAAAATATGTTTTACTCGTTGGTCTTCCCGCGTGCTTAATCTTTCTTTTGCAATATTAGCTTTTCGCAAAGATTTGTCGTCACTCACTTTTACGTGTAATTCTGATTGACTCACTTCTTCCACGATAGTAATTTTATTGCATTGTAAAAAATTAGAAACTGTAAAAGCTGTTTTGATGGTTTCCTCGGTTCTTTCTTCTTGTAAACCATTAACCACAATATGCTTACAGGCAACTCTAACAATAGAGGGCTTAATTAGTAATAAAACAGAACAAGGTGCTTTTCTTGTAATTTTTCTGGCAATAGAACCTACATAGTATTTAAATAAGTTTTCTTTTTGAATTGCTCCAAGAATAAGTAAGTCAATTTTTTCTGAAATGGTCGTTTCAAGAATTACATTTACAGGATTTCCCTCTTTCCAAATAGCTTTGAAAGGTTTTTTGAGTGGATTTGCTTCTGATAAAAGAGCCTTTAAAGCTGTTTTTTTTTTATCAGATTTTGTGCCAACATGAACTCCAACTAATTCAGCGTCAAACATATTCGCCAGCCTAACAGCCTCAAAAATATTCGATTTTAAGTTTGGTGAAAATGCAATACCTATTAATAATTTATCAAATTTTTTCAAAAATAAAAAAGTTTAAAGGTCGAGTAATAGGCACAATATAGGGAACTTTACAATAAAAAAATTAATATATTTTTTTTATTGATGCGTAAACATTCTTAAATTTACATATTAAACGAATATATTGAAATAAATGTTAGAATTAGCTGGAATTATTATTTTAGGAATCGTAGCTCAATGGGTTGCATGGAAGTTAAAAATTCCGGCAATTTTACCTCTATTATTAATCGGTTTGTTGGTAGGTCCTATTGCTGCTGAGTATTTAAGTGATGATGGTGGAAAATGGATAGAACCAATTTGGAATGGAGAAAAAGGACTTTTTCCAGGAGATGGTTTGTACTATTTTGTTTCATTAGCCATAAGTATTATTCTTTTTGAAGGAGGGTTGACCTTAAAAAGAAGTGAAATTAAGAATGTAGGACCTGTAATTACAAAACTCATTACTTTAGGTTCTGCAATTACTTTTTTTGGCGCAGGAGTTGTGGCACATTATATTTTTGATCTTGGATGGGAACTTTCTTTTCTATTTTCAGGACTAATTATCGTAACAGGACCGACAGTAATAACGCCAATTTTAAGAAACATTCCATTAAAAAAAGATATTTCTACGGTGTTGAAATGGGAGGGGATTTTAATTGATCCCATAGGAGCATTAGTAGCTGTTTTAGTTTTCGAGTTCATAAGCGTTGGAGGAGGAGGCGCTTTTACAAAAACAGCTTTGATTGAGTTTGGTAAAATTTTACTGTTTGGAACTACTTTCGGATTTACTTTCGCACATGCACTTGCTTTTTCGATTAATAAAAAATTAATTCCACATTATTTATTAAACGTAGTTGCTTTATCAGCGGTCCTATTGGTTTTTGTACTGTCAGAAATTTTTGCTCATGAATCTGGTTTATTGGCCGTGGTGGTTATGGGTATGGTTTTAGGAAATGGTAACCTAGCAAATTTAAAAGAGTTACTCTATTTTAAAGAATCTTTGAGTGTACTATTAATTTCTATTTTATTTATTTTATTATCTGCAAACATTAATATTGAAGATTTATTTCTTCTGTATACATGGAAAACAGTCGTGCTTTTTGCTGTGGTTGTTTTTATAATTAGACCCATAGCGGTATTTGCAAGTACCCTTAACTCCAATTTAAAATTAAATGAAAAGTTATTTATCAGTTGGGTGGGCCCTCGTGGAATTGTAGCTGCAGGAATTGCTTCCTTATTCGGAAGTAAATTAATAAAACAAGGAGTTGATGGAGCAGAATATATTACGCCTTTGGTTTTTATGATTGTTCTTGGAACCGTATTATTAAATGCTACAACCGCTCGTTTTTTTGCTAAAATGGTAGGTGTTTTTCTTAAAAAATCTGATGCTGTTTTATTCGTTGGAGCTTCTAAGCCTGTAAGATTAATTGCGAAGTTTTTAAAAAACAAAGGCAAAAGAGTTATTTTGATAGATTCAAATAAAAGCTTTATTCAAGAAGCTTTAGATTCTGATATAGAGGCTTTTAAAGTAGATGTATATGACGATGAATTGGCTAATAATATAGAATTAAATGATGTAGGCTATTTAATAGCTTTGACAGGAAGTGATCAGGTAAATATGCATGCATTAAACAAATTTTCTCAGAATTTTGGGGAGCAAGGGGCTTATAAGTTAGCTTCTTCAAAAGAGATTACAGAAGCTTCTGATAGCGATCGAGAATCCTTTTTTACACCTCATGATGATTATATTAATTTAAGTGAAGCCTATAGAGAAAACCCAATCATTAACGAAGTGAATATTTCCAATCAAAAAGAGTATAATTCATTATTAGAAGTGCTTTCTAAAGAGGAGAAATCTATTCCATTATTTGTAGAAAATAAACAGGGCATTTATCTATTATCAGAATTTGAAAAAAATAAGTTTGCAAAAGAGGATATTACATTGTTTTACTTGGGAAAAGTTGTAAACTAGTGCACTAAGAAATTATTATTTCGTTCGTGTAATAAAGGTTTTCATGTCAAATAATTTTTTACATGTCCAATTCAAAAGTTTGACGTAATTTTTCTAACAGAGGATTCATTTCCTTCATTTTAAGATATTTTTCCTGAGGAGTGTATGCAAATTTTTTCTCTACAGTTTCGTTTAATGTTAAAATGATCTCAATACCATAATTATTTAATTGTTCTCTTAAAAATTTTAAAAGTTTTGGTTTTCCTTTTTTAAATTGATCTTCCATCAATTTATTAGGAACTGTAAATAATATTTTAAAGCCATCTTCTAGTATAGGTACTGCTGTACCAACGATTGAAGCCATACTTTTTTGTCCCTTTTTATTTAGTAAATCGGTGTATTCTTCCCAATGTTTTTGAAGTGTCTTTTCTGTAAATACTTCTTTAGGATGATTGTCATAGTTAACCTCAGTACTCGCTTTTTTATCCTCTTTTTTATGATGTATACTTTTTAGAGATAGTGAGGAAGTTCTTCTTTCTGCAGACTTATAAATTCCTTTTTCTAGGGTAGGTTTTTTTGTTGTAACTTCTTTGAGAGGAGCGATTGTAGTTTTCTTCTCTAGGGGTTTAGATATTTCTTTTGCGGCAGGTGAAAGCGCTTGGAAAAAAGTAGCAGGTATTATATAATTAGCTGATTTTTTTTTTTCTCCATCAAAAGTGATAGAGGCAATTTGCATTAATGTTAACTCAACCAAAAGTCGTTGATTTTTGCTGGCTCTGTAGTTTAAATCACACTCATTAGCTTTTTTAATTGCTTGCATTAAAAAAGGTATGTTCGCTTTGGTTGCCTGGGTTAAATATTTCTTTTTTGCAACGTCACCAACTTCTAATAATGCTAANGTATCTTTGTCTTTAGCAACTAATAAATCTCTAAAATGACTTGCCAACCCATTTATAAAATGATGTCCTTCAAANCCTTTGCTTAANACAGTATTAAATGCATTTAATACTTGTGGAATTTTGTTTTCAAGGACCAAATCAGTCATGTTGAAATAGGTTTCGTAGTCTAAAACATTTAGATTTTCGGTAACAGCTTCACGAGTTAAATTAGTTCCTGAAAAACTGACAACTCTATCAAAAATTGAGAGAGCATCACGCATAGCGCCATCAGCCTTTTGAGCAATAATATGGAGGGCGTCATCTTCTGCAGTGATATTTTCTTTTTCACAAATAATCTTGAGATAATTTTTAGCATCCAGTACCCCAATTCGTTTAAAATCAAAGATTTGACATCGAGATAAAATGGTTGGAATAATTTTATGTTTCTCGGTAGTTGCGAGAATAAAAATAGCATGCGCAGGAGGCTCTTCTAAGGTTTTTAGAAACGCATTAAAAGCTGCCTGAGAGAGCATATGAACTTCATCAATGATATAAACTTTATATTTTCCTGTTTGAGGAGGAATACGAACTTGCTCTGTTAGACTTCTAATATCATCTACAGAATTATTAGATGCAGCATCTAGCTCAAAAATATTGAATGCAAAATCTTCCTCTTCAGAAACTTTCACACCTTGTTGATTGATGTTTTTTGCCAGAATTCTAGCACATGAGGTTTTTCCGACTCCACGAGGGCCCGTAAACAGTAATGCTTGTGCAAGATGATTGTTTCTTATCGCATTTTCTAAGGTATTGGTAATGGCTTGTTGCCCAACCACATCNTCAAAATTTTGAGGACGATATTTGCGTGCAGAAACTATAAAATGCTCCATTTATTTNGTATAAATATATGCANACAAAAATAGGAATCTCATCGATTTTCTACAAGGAGGTTTCTTAACAAAATGCTAAAGTTGTAAACAAGTTGTAAATAGTTTGTGAGAAGACAACAGGAGATCGATCTGAAAAACATATTTTTGTATTGTGCTCTTTGAGATTTTTAAACAGAATACTATCATCTTGGAGTTTATATTAATCATTGTAACTACATTATTATGAAGAATATTTTAAAACCTATTATTTTTTTTGGTTGTTTAATATCATTACTATTTTATTACGGTTTTACCGATAAGAACACTTCTCAAGCAAAGTTAATGGATGTTTCAAAGGACGAAATTAAAATAGCTTATTTTGCAAGTGGTTGTTTCTGGTGTGTAGAGGCTGTTTTTGAGAGTGTTATTGGAGTAGAAGAGGCTGTTTCTGGCTATGCAGGAGGCCATACCTTATCTCCAACATATCAAACTATTGGAACAGGCAAAACNGGTCATGCTGAAACTGTTGCGGTGTATTATAATCCAAAAAAAGTTTCTTTTACCACCTTATTAACTGTATTCTTTGGTTCTCATGATCCAACAACGGTTAATGGTCAACACCCCGATTATGGAACTCAATACAGATCTATTGCTTTTTATACCTCTGATGTCGAAAAACAAGCCATNATGAAAATAATAGCCAATTTAAACAAGGAGAAATATCAAGGTANCATTGTTACTGAAGTTACACGACTAAAAAAGTTTTATAAAGCAGAGGCTTATCATCAAAATTTTGAAAAAAGAAACCCAAACCAAGAATATGTTCGGGCAG
>JGI26080J50196_1001322_pt1 | contig 10846 bp, 9 predicted proteins | sample SaaInl0LU_22_DNA_FD_50196 | JGI IMG/M metagenome (IMG submission 50196)
AAAAAATCTAATAAACATTGTATCTTGCTATTTGTAATAAGAAACGATAAAAATACTAAAATAGTTTATCAATGAAGACAGAAAAAGTAGCAGAACATATTATTGAATGGTTAAAAGAATATGCTAACAATGTACATATTAAGGGTTTTGTTGTAGGAGTTTCTGGCGGAATAGATTCTGCTGTAACGGCATCACTTTGTGCTAAAACAGGCTTATCTACTTTATGTGTAGAAATGCCAATTCATCAAGAAGAAAATCAAGTAAAAAGAGGGAGAGAATTAATTGATACTCTTAAAAATAAATACAAAAATGTAAATGCTACTAGTGTAAATTTAACTGCTACATTTGAGAGTTTTAAAACTACTGTTCCCACTTCAGATGATACTTCAAAAGTAAATTTATCTTTAGCCAACACAAGAGCAAGACTAAGAATGACTAGCTTATATTATTTAGCAGGTTTGCATGGGTATTTAGTTGTTGGCACAGGTAATAAAGTTGAAGATTTTGGTGTTGGGTTTTACACGAAATACGGTGATGGCGGTGTAGATTTAAGTCCGATTGCAGACTTAATGAAATCTGAAGTTTACCAACTAGGGTCATTTTTAGAAGTCCCAGAAAGCATCCAAAAAGCTGCACCAACAGATGGGTTGTTTGGTGATAGCAGAACTGATGAAGATCAATTAGGTGCTTCTTATGACGAATTAGAATGGGCTATGAAAATGCAAGATTCAAATAAAAATGAAGAAGATTTTGTTGGTAGAGAATTAGAGGTTTTTAAGATATATACTAAATTAAACACCATAAACCAACATAAAATGGTACCAATCCCTATTTGTATTATTCCAAACAAAATAAAATAAAAAATGCCTTTATAGAAATATAAAGGCATTTTATATTTTACAATAATTTAATTACAACATATTAACTGCAATCATCTTCTTTTTAATTCTAAGATAAGCTTTCTTTTTAGAGCCTTTAGAAATCTCGAAAGGCAATAAAATAAACAGTTGAATAATTTTTAAAATTTGTAGGGACTTTTTCATATTTTTTCTTTTTTAGCATTTGCAATTTACAAAAAAATAATAAAACACCTAATTTATAGTTCTAAGAAAAACACCCTATTACTATGGGGAAAAACTATACTACCCTATTTAACTTTTCAAAAAGCCTCATTTTAAGACTTGTATAATTTTTTATAACCTCTAAATCTAAAGACAAATCTTTACTTTTTTGAGCCTCTTGCATAAGTTCTTCAATTTTTTCACCAATTAAAACCCGTCTTAAATTATAAACTACGTCATTCACGTCTTTAGCTAAAACCTCTAATGCAGATTTAACCTCAATATTTTGACCTTCCCAATTACTTAATTGTCTATTTGGATTCTCTTTTTCCATTAAAATAGAAGTAACTACAGTAGCTATGTTGCTATTTTTATGGTTGATTAAACCATCTATATCTAATTTTTGAAGTTGATTGAGTTGATCTATAATTTCTGTGTAAATTTCTTGAAAAGTTGTATTAGAAAAAATAATTTCATCTTCATGCAGATGCACATAAATTTCTGCAGAAACAGTATTTACATACTTTCTAAGAGAAATCTCTTCTCGTCCTTCATCATCAACTTGCAATAATTCTTCTACAAATTCTACCTGCTCATTACCATATAAGAGTAAAATTTTAATAATCTCATTTTCTAAAATAGAAAGCTGATCTATTTTTTGTATTGCTGTTTGACCACCTTTTACCAAGCCCATTTGTGCTTGTTCTTGTTGCATAAAATATTCGGGTGGCGGTTGATTAGGATCTTCTGTTAACGGTTGAAATTTTTTAGCTGGTGTTTTACTTTTTTCTTGCAATTCTTTCTTTAACAACTGGGCTAGTTCGCTAAATAAAACACGTTCAGAAATATCCATAATTCTAGAACATTCTTGCACATAAACCTCTCTTTGTATGCCATCTGGTATTTTAGAAATACTGGTAACAATATCTCTAATTACTCCTGCTTTTTTTATAGGATCATTGTTAGAATCCTTTAACAAAAGAGAAACTTTAAAGTTGATAAAATCTTGGGCAGCAGCATCTAAATAGGCCTTTAACTCTGCCTCTGAGTGTGATTTAGCAAAACTATCCGGGTCTTCTCCGTCAGGAAATTGAACTACCTTAACGTTCATTCCTTGTTCTAAAATTAAATCGATACCACGAATAGAAGCTCTAACACCTGCTGCATCTCCATCAAAAAGAACCGTAATATTTTTAGTAAGCCTATTAACCAATCGAATCTGATCTGAAGTTAATGCTGTACCAGAAGAGGCAACTACATTTTCTACCCCAGACTGATTGAATGAAATTACATCTGTATACCCTTCTACAAGATAACAATTATCTTGTTTTGCGATCTCTTTTTTGGCTTGATAAATACCGTATAAAATTTTACTCTTATGGTAAATATCACTTTCAGGAGAATTTAAATACTTCGCTGCTTTTTTATCTGCTGTTAATATTCTTCCTCCAAAACCTAAAATTCTACCAGACATCGAGTGTATAGGAAACATAACTCGGCCTTTAAAACGATCGAATTGTTTATTTTCTTTTACAATTGTTAACCCTGTTGATGCTAAATATTTTAAATCGTAGCCTTTTGCTAAAGCGGCATTCGTAAAATTATCCCACTCATCAATACAATAACCTAACTCGAACTTTTTAATAATTTCGTTTGTAAAACCACGTTCTTTAAAATAAGACAACCCGATGGCTTTCCCTTTATTGGTGTTTAGCATAAGATTGTGAAAATAATCTTTGGCAAAAGTTGATACCAAAAACATACTTTCTCGCTCATTCATCTGTGCTTTTTCTTCAGATGATTGCTCTGTTTCTTCTATTTCTATATTGTATTTTTTTGCTAACCATCTTAGCGCTTCTGGATATGAATAGTGCTCATGTTCCATTAAAAATGATACCGAATTACCACCCTTTCCGGTAGAGAAATCTTTCCAGATCTGTTTTACTGGTGATACCATAAATGAAGGTGATTTTTCGTCTGTAAACGGACTTAACCCCTTAAAGTTACTACCTGCTTTTTTAAGCTGAACAAACTCACCAATAACCTCTTCTACTCTTGCTGATTCGAAAATACGGTCTATGGAACTTCTTGATATCATTTTTTATAAAATAGGAATTACAAATATAGTAAGAAGTTCTTTCAATAAAAATAAAGACCTCACAGGTTTTAAAAAACTGTGAGGTCTAGAAAGTATTTTTAAAAAAAACTTACTTTTAGCAAGCAATATACGTTAAGGATTAACGTCATTAGACTTTGCATAAGAAAAACTAAAGCCCGAACTAAAAGGAACGCAAAAAACTATGACGCTGCTTTTAACTTCTTTAAGGCTGTTTTAGTTAACTTTTCTTCAGCATATTTTTTGGTTATTATTAGCTCTTTTAAATCAGAACTTGGCAATTCAAACATAGCATCTGTAAATATAGCTTCACATAAAGAGCGTAATCCTCTTGCCCCTAATTTATATTCTACCGCTTTACCAACTATAAAATTTAATGCAGCTTCTTTAATTGTAAAAGTTACATCATCCATTTTAAACAACTTTGTATACTGTTTTATAATAGAGTTTTTAGGCTCTGTTAAAATAGCTCGCAAAGTCTTAGCATCTAAAGGATTCATATAACTTAAAACTGGTAAACGGCCAATTATTTCAGGTATTAAGCCAAAAGATTTTAAATCTAACGGAGTTATATACTGCAATAAGTTTTTTTCGTCTATTTTGTCATCATCTAAAGAAGCACCATAACCTACAGCTTGCATATTTAAACGCTTACTTATCATTCTATCGATACCAGAAAAAGCACCGCCAGCAATAAATAAAATATCTTTGGTGTTTACTTCTATAAATTTTTGTTCCGGATGTTTTCTACCTCCTTTAGGGGCTACATTAACTACAGAACCTTCTAGCAATTTTAAAAGCGCTTGCTGCACTCCCTCACCAGAAACATCTCTTGTAATAGATGGGTTGTCTCCTTTTCTTGCAATTTTATCTATTTCATCAATAAAAACAATCCCTCTTTCTGCTTTGTCTACATCGTAATCTGCCGCTTGTAAAAGTCTACTTAAAATACTTTCTACATCTTCACCAACATACCCTGCTTGTGTTAAAACAGTTGCATCTACAATCGAAAAAGGTACATTTAACATTTTAGCAATTGTTTTTGCTACCAAGGTTTTACCGGTTCCTGTTTCTCCTACTAAAACAATATTCGACTTTTCTATTTCTACATCATCAGTAGCGTCTTTTTCTTGTAATAAACGCTTGTAATGATTATATACAGCAACGGCCATTGCTCTTTTAGTTTCATCTTGACCAATGATATATTCGTCTAAAAAAGCCTTGATTTCTTTGGGCTTCTTTAACATTAAATCTTTAGAAATACCTGTTGTTTTTGCTTCAGAAACCTCTTCTTCTACAATACCGTGCGCTTGCTCTATACATTTATCGCAAATATGGGCATCCATACCAGCAATAAGCAAGTCTGTTTCTGCTTTTTTTCGTCCGCAAAACGAACATTCTAAATTCTCTTCTTTTGACATTAAATTTGGTTTTTGGTTGCTAGTTTGTAATTATTAGTAGAAACCAACAACTAAAAACCAACAACTATCAACTATTGCTTTCTTGCTAAAACTTCATCAATCATACCGTAAGATTTTGCTTCATCGGCTTTCATCCAATAATCTCTATCAGAATCTTTATGAACTTTTTCTACAGTTTGCCCAGAATGATTTGCAATAATAGCATACAACTCATCTTTTAACTTTAAAATTTCTCTAGTTGTAATTTCTATATCAGATGCTTGTCCTTGTGCACCTCCTAAAGGTTGATGAATCATAATTCTAGAGTGTGGCAATGCAGATCTTTTACCTTCTGCACCTGCACACATAAGCACAGCACCCATAGAAGCTGCCATACCTGTACAAATTGTTGCCACATCTGGCTTTATAAACTGCATGGTATCATAAATACCTAAACCTGCATATACGCCACCACCTGGCGAATTAATATAAATTGAGATGTCTTTATTTGCATCTACACTTTCTAAAAACAATAGTTGTGCCTGAATAACATTGGCTACTTGATCGTTTATACCTGTTCCTAAAAAGATAATTCTATCCATCATTAAACGAGAAAAAACATCCATTTGAGTAATATTCATTTGGCGTTCTTCCATAATATAAGGCGTTAAACTACTAGTAATTTTACCTAAATATGTACTGTTAATTCCTTGATGTTTTGTTGCGTATTTTTCGAACTCTTTTCCGTAATCCATTTTCGTGTTGCTGTTTTATGTTTATTACTGTAAATATAAGAACTATTTACTTACTATTTTATGGATATAGTTGCTAAAAAAACCTGAATTGTTAAATTCAGGTTTTGATATGATAGGCTTCTGATTTAAAAAAAATCAGCTTAGCAGACTATTATTTATAAACCTCTTTGATAAAATCTTCGTAAGAAAGTTCTTTTGATTTAAAACTCATGTTTTCTTTATAAAAAGTAAGTAATTTCTGACTAATTAATTGAGATTGTAACTTTTGAGCTTCTTCTTGATTTTGTAGAATTCTACCAGCAATATCATCCAATTCTTTTTCTTCTGGATTCATATTACCAAACTGAGCCATTTGCGTACGGATAAATCCTTTTGCATAATCTACCAACTCTTTGTAGTCTAATTTGATGTCATTATCTTTCATAATCTTTCCTTCGATTAATTGATAACGCAATCCTTTTTCAGACTTTTCAAATTCTGCATTTGCCTCTTCTTCAGTTAATTCTTTTTCGCCTGCAGTTCTTAACCATTTTTTTAAAAAACTAGCTGGTAAATCAAACTTTGTGTTTTCTACTAAATGCTCTGTAATTGCATTTAATAGTTGTTGATCTCCTTGCTGGTTAAACTGCTTTTCTGCATCTTCTTTTATTTTTTCTCTTAATTCTGTTACCGAACTAACAGAACCATCTACAAACAATTTATCAAATAACTCTTTGTCTAATTCTGCAGGGGTAGTTTCTGTAATTTCTTCTATTGTAAAAGAAACTGTAATCTCTAAATCTTTAGCAACTTCTGCAGAAATACCTAAAACAGGCTGTAACTTGTTATTGTCTTCAAATAATTTTTTGGTATCTAACTCAATTATATCACCAACTTTTGCACCAATTACTTTCTTTTCGTTCTTTTTACCTTTTAGGTCGCTTACTAAAAAAGAAGATTTTTTATTAATTTCACTCTCTTCATTAACAAAAGTACCGGTTACAGTTGCCTTTTCTGTTGCTACTTCTAAAGGGCTAACTTTACCGTATCTGTTTTGAATGTTTTTTACTTCTTCATCCAATAATTCTTTGGTAGCAACAATACTATATTGTGTTACTTTCTTTTTCGACTTAAGATCTACATCAAAAATAGGTGCTAAACCTAATTCGAATTCGAAAGAAAATACAGCTGCATCCCAATCGAAATCTTCTGTCATTCTAGGAATTGGATTTCCTAAAATATCTAATTTTTCTTCTGCTAAAAATTTATTTAAAGACTCTTGTAAAAGCTTGTTTACCTCATCTATCATAATAGATTTACCGTATTGCTTTTTAATCATACCCATTGGTACATGTCCTTTTCTAAAACCAGGAACATCTGCCTTTTTACGATAATCTGTTAACAATTTATCTACTTTTTTTTGATAATCATCTGCAACGATATCTACTTTTACAACTGCGTTTAACGCATCTACATTTTGTTTTGTAATCTTCATTTTTGTTCTATTATGCTTTAAAAAATCGAGTACAAAAATACACTTTTATTTGTTTAGAAACAAGACAATTAGCACCAAGAATAAAGACTTTTAAAAAGTACTTTTTATGCCTTAACACCTGGTTATAAACTTCTTGACTCTTTTTACCTTTTTTCTTCTTTTAATAATGAAAATAATGCCGATCTAAATATAGATAGTAAAATACTAAAAAACAGCGCTGTCCAGAAACCAGCAACTACAAAGCCGTCTACCAAACTGTCTGCTAATAAAATAATACAGGCATTAATTACAAAAATGAATAAGCCAAAAGTTACAATGGTGGCCGGTAGTGTAAAGAAAATTAACAACGGCCTAACGATCATGTTTAAGAAAGCAATAACGGCGGCTACAATAACTGCAGCAGCATACCCATTTACAGAAACACCTGGCAATATATTTGCTAAGACAATGACTGCTAATGCGGTTAATAAAATTTTTAATAGTGTTTTCATTTTTAATTCTTTTCACTAAAGAAAGCGAAAACTGTACCAAGATTAAAAATGGCAATTTTGTCAGTTTTCTATTTAAACTGAATTTAACTACAACTAATTTGCGTTAGGGATTGCAATGAAAAGCCCACAGGGAGAAACGACAGAGGACTTGTAACGAAAAGCCCGACCCTTTGGGGAACGCCCAAAAATTAATTACTCTTTTGCAGTTCTGTAGCCTTTTTTTCTAACTCTGCCTGAAACTCTTCCATAACAGGTTTTACAGTGCTATCTGGTATGTCTGACACTTTAATATACATTAAACCATCTACTGCATTGTTAAATTTTGGATCTACATTAAAAGCCACTAAACGAGCGTTTTGCTTAACGTATTTTTTTATTAAAACAGGTATTCTTAAAGCGCCTGGTTCTATTTCGTCGATAATTTTATCGAATTTTTGCATGTCGGCCTTAGTGGCATCAAAAACAAAATCTTTATCGCCATCTTTTAACTTTACCTTGTATTCTTTCTTCGGATGAATGTATTGCGCAATGTAAGGATCGTAATAATGAGACTTCATAAACTCGATCATTAATGATTTTGAAAAGTCTGAAAATTGATTGCTAATAGACACGCCACCCATTAGGTATTTATACTCAGGATAACGCAAAGTAACATGTACAATACCTTTCCATAACAGAAATAAAGGCATTGGTTTTTGCTGATACTCTCCGATAATAAATGCACGACCCATTTCTATGGTATTGCTCATCATTTGATGTAACTCTGGCTCGATACGAAACAACGTATGAATGTAAAAACCATCGACACCAAATTGTTTGTAAATTTCTTTTCCTAGCCCCATTCTATAGGCGCCTGCCAAACAGTTTGCTTCTCTATCCCAAAGTAACAAATGATGGTAATAGCTGTCAAAAGAATCTACATCTATTTCTTTGTTAGTACCCTCACCAACATCTCTAAAGGTAATTTCTCTTAAGCGACCAATTTCATGTAATAAGTTAGGTATTTGTTTCGCATTTGCAAAAAATACTTCATAATTTTTACTCTCTAGCAATCTTGCATCACTGGTTCTTAAAGCTGCAATTTCTTTAATAAATAAATTGGTATTTCTTTGTGCTGTAATTTTTTTAACAGGCTTTTTAATTTTAATCGTTTGAGTTGATATTAACTTGTTTGCCTTTTCGAAGGGATTGGCTAACATGTATGTCTTTTTTCTTATGAATTCGTAAAAAGAAGCAATTTCTTCATATTTATCTTGATCGGCAACAGAGATTGGCTTTCCGATTCTTACCTTAATAACTCTGCCTTTTTGAGACATTACTTCCGAAGGTAGTTTGGCGGTTCTTAAGGTATCTGATATTTTTGATAGTATGTAAAATAGCCTACTATTTTTTGCATGAAAGTAAATCGGAATTACTGGTACATTTGCCTTTTTAATAAGCTTAACCGCTCCGTCTTCCCAAGGTTTGTCTACTTTTAACTTACCGTCTTTATATGTAGATACTTCTCCTGCAGGAAAGATACCTAAAGGCATGCCTTGTTTTAAATGTAATAAAGCACTTTTTATACCTGCTATACTAGACTTTGCATCCTTTCTGTTTTCGAAAGGATTAACGGGCATAACATACGGTTTTAAAGGAGCTACTTTGTGTAGTAAAAAGTTGGCAATAATTTTATAATCGGCTCTTTTTTCTATTAATAATTTTAATAGTAAAACCCCATCTATACCACCTAAAGGATGATTAGAAACGGTTATAAAAGCACCTTCTTTTGGAATTCTTTTTAAGTCTTCTTCTGGAATTTCGAACTTTATATTACAGTCATCTAAAATTCCGTTTAAAAAATCTAAATCAGACTTTTCTTTGTTATTGTTATAAATTCTATTGATGGCAGAGATGCGCAACACCTTGATTAACAACCAACCCATAAAAGTTCCTAAAAAACCAAGCTTCTGTAAACCAATAACTTGCGATATCTCTTTAGAAGTAACTAACGCCATACATTATAATTAATACGAAATGCAAACATACTAAAAAATAAATATTGTACTCTTAATTAGATGCCAAAACTATTTGCATGGTTTCTTTATTTACTTGGGTTAAAAGCGAATTTCCTTTTGCCTCTATACTAGCAACTGCTTGCTCATCAAAATGACGAACAGTAAATAAATCTACCTCTTTTAAAACCTCTATTTTAAAGGTTGTTTTTAACTCTTTATAAAATGCCTCAAAATTATTAAACTTATCATCTATACAAACAGAAAAGCTAATTGCAGAGTTTTGAATTAGGTTTACTTTTAACTGATAATCATGTAGTTTTTTAAAGATAAAACTGATGTTATTTTCTACCATAAAAGAAAAATCTAAAGCAGAAATAGAAATTAAAATCTGGTTCTTTTTAACTATAAAACATGGAATACTAGGCACTAATCTGGTTCCTTTTGAAACTTTTGTACCAGTTACTTTCGGATTGATAAATGAACGCACCAATAACGGAATTTCTTTTCTCTCTAGCGGTTGTAATGTTTTAGGATGAATTACAGAAGCGCCATAAAATGCCATTTCAATTGCTTCTTCATAAGAAATTTGCTCTAATAAGGTAGTGTCTGAAAACACTCTTGGGTCTGCATTTAAAACCCCCGAAACATCTTTCCAGATTGTTACACTTTCTGCATTTAAGCAATAAGCAAAAATACCAGCGGTATAATCTGAACCTTCTCTACCTAAAGTTGTAGTATTTTCTGTGTCATTAGCTGCAATAAAACCTTGGGTAATATTTAATTTAGTATCCTCTACTTTACTAGTAATAAGCTCTTGCGTTAATTGCCAATCTACTTGTGCATCTCTATAGTTACTATCTGTTTTTATATAGTTACGTACATCAAACCAATTATTATTTAAACCTATTTTAGTTAAATAAGCACTTACAATTTTGGTTGAAAAAAGCTCACCGAAACAGATAATTTGATCGTACACATAATTATAACGTTGCGATGTATTTCTTGCTAAAAACCAACTTAACTCGCCCAAAAGAATGTCTATTTCTTTATAAATAGCATCTTCTTTATCAAACAAATCATGCATAATATTTTTATGAAAATCATCAATAGCACCTAATTTTTCTGGTAATTCTGATGTTTTATTGTAATACGCTTCTATTACATCTTCAAAAGCATTTGTAATTTTACCCATTGCAGAGATTACAACTAAGGTGCTTTCTGTACCTTCTGATTGTAATATGCTTGCTACATTTTTAATGCTTTTTGCATCTTTTACAGATGCGCCACCAAATTTAAAAATCTTCATTTTTAATTATTTTCAATAAATTTTGTTAAATTTTCTTTATTCATTTGTACCACAGACCAATCGTTTAGATAGGTTGCTCCTGTACTTTTATAAAAATCAATTGCATTTGTGTTCCAATCAATCACTTCCCAAGCAACTCTGTTATAATTATTATCTAATGCATATTTTAAAACCGCTGTATACAACGCTTTACCAGCACCTATTTTTTGCTTGCTTTGGGTTACAATTAAATCTTCTAAGTGTATG